>Ga0102851_10001475_pt1 | contig 13460 bp, 11 predicted proteins | sample Mud3Dept3metaG_FD_79558 | JGI IMG/M metagenome (GOLD analysis project Ga0102851, IMG submission 79558) | Freshwater wetland microbial communities from Ohio, USA, analyzing the effect of biotic and abiotic controls - Mud 3 Core 4 Depth 3... | ecosystem: Environmental > Aquatic > Freshwater >... | reverse complement strand
TCCCAAGATATGCCTCGATCACCATAGGGTTTGTTTTTATCTCCTCAGGGGGCCCTTCCGCTATCTTGACGCCGTGGTCTAGGACGATAATGCGGTCTGAGATGCCCATCACAAATTTCATGTCATGTTCGATAAGGACAATTGTTTTGTCGAGTTCTTTCAGGCACCTGATTGTCTTCATCATCTCATCGGTCTCCAGCGGGTTCATTCCGGCGGTGGGTTCATCGAATAGCAGCAGAGAAGCCTCTGTAGCCAGCGCCCTGGCTATTTCGAGCTTGCGCTGTTCCCCATAGGGCATGCTCCCGGAAATTTTATCGGCATGCCTCCCTAGCCCAAGGAGTTCAAGATATTCATATCCCTTTTCACGGACAGCCTTTTCTTCCCTCAGGAAAAGGGGAGAGCGCAGGATTGCAGAGAAGAAGCCCGAGCGGATCTTTGAATGCTGCGCTACCATCACATTTTCAAGTACGGTCATCTCCCTGAAAAGCCTTATGTTTTGAAAGGTCCTTGCGATGCCCATCCTGTTTATCCTGTCTGCGGAAAGACCTGAGATATTTTTCTCTGAGAACATAATGTAGCCCTTCGAGGGCCTCATAAATCCGGTAAGACAGTTAAAAAGGGTGGTCTTGCCGGCGCCGTTGGGACCGATGATGCTGAGCACGGTCCTGTTCCTTGTTTTGAAACTTATTTCCTCGATGGCCCGTATGCCGCCGAAAAACTTGCTGAGGCATTTAACTTCCAGTGGATACACGTTTTCCTCCGAGCAGGCCCTGCGGTCTGAAGATCATAAGAACTACCAGTCCGGCCCCTAGCGCAAGCATCCGGTAGAGCTGGACTTCCCGCAGGACCTCCGGCAGAAAGACCAGAATCAGGGCGCCTGCTATCACTCCTGCGATACTGCCGAGGCCTCCTACTATTACCATGCAGAGGATGAGGACCGATTCCATGAACGTAAAACTTTCCGGTGATATGAACTGCATCTTGGCTGCGAAGAGGCATCCTGCAAGCCCTGCCCAGAAGGCCCCGAAGGCCACAGAATAAAGTTTATACATCGTATTGTTTATCCCCATGGCTGCGGTAGCGATCTCATCCTCCCTGATCGCGATCCAGGCCCTGCCGATTTTTGACACCTGGACCCTGCGCATAACGACTGTTGCGATGACAACAAAGAACAGGACAAGATAGTAAAAGCTGGAAAGCGAAGACAACGTGATATGGAAGAGAGTAGGAGGGGCGATGCCCGGAATTCCATTGGGACCTTTGGTGAAACTGTCCCAGTTATTCAGCGTTATACGCACGATCTCGCCAAAACCCAAAGTAACTAAAGCGAGATAGTCACCTCTGAGTCTCACGGCCGGGATTGCGAAGAGAAACCCACCCAGTACTGTTATAAGAACAGAGAACGGCATCGCGCTCCAGAACCCCATCCCCAGTTTTGTGTTCAGGAGGGCGAAACTGTATGCTCCGATCGCATAATATGCCACGAAGCCGAGATTGAGCAGGCCGGTAAAGCCCACGACAACATTCAGTCCAAGCGCTAGGATTATATATATGCCCGAGATGATCATTACATCGATGACATAGCCTTCCGCAAAAAAAGGAACAGCAACAACAGGCAGCAGAAACAGGAACAGGAAACGGCTGTCAGAGGGCAGATACAGCCTGACGCGCTCCTCTGCTGTATTAATATTTTTCAATAAAGGTGCAAGGTATCGGACCATAATCTTAAAGGAGGGTATTGCCACAACCAGGACGACGAAGAGGACCGCTGCTGCCCCGGGTCCCTTGAAAGGCAGAAACAAAAAGGCAGACCATAGGGCAATAAGCACTGGTTTTAGAAACGGGCTCCTGAGTATTGAAATCACTCTCTTCGTCCTGTCATATCTTTTCTTCCAGATTTTTACCGAGAAGGCCTTCAGGTTTTACCAGCAGTATAATGATAAGGATAATGAAGGCGTAAGCGTCTTTGTATTCACTTGAGATATAACTTGCCCCAAGGCTCTCGATGAGCCCGAGCAGCACGCCGCCGAGCATGGCCCCCGGAACGCTTCCTATGCCGCCGAGCACTGCCGCTGTAAAGGCCTTTATGCCCGCCGAGTATCCGATGAAATGGTCCACGAGGCCGTAGTACATCGCGACCATCAGTCCTGCAACGGCCGCAAGACCGGAGCCTATAATGAATGTTGTCCCGATGATATTGTCTATGTTCACTCCGAGCAGGGACGCCATGACCTTGTCCTGGGCCACGGCGCGCATGGCTTTTCCGGTTTTTGTCTTCCTGATAAAGGTGTGGAGCAGGACCATCATACATCCGGAGACGAGGATTATCATCGCCTGCAGATAGCTCATTCTGACCGAAAGAAAGGTGAAGCCTGCCCCGCCGAAAAGTGTTGGAAATACTTTGGGCGTTGCTCCCTGGGTAAGCATGACATAATTCTGAAGAAAAATTGAAACGCCGATCGCGCTGATAAGAGGGCTGAGTCTCGGGGCGTTCCTCAGAGGCCGGTAGGCGATCTTTTCGATGGTAAAGCCATAGGAGGAACAGAAGATGACCGTAAACACTAAAGTCAGCGCAAGTGAAAGGACCAGGCTGTATGAGGTGAGGCCGATCGCGGTGAAAAAACCGAGCAGTATAATGCTGAGATAGGCGCCGAGCATGTATATCTCGCCGTGCGCAAAATTGATCAGTTCCAGAATCCCGTATACCATAGTGTAGCCCAGCGCGATAAGCGCATACACACTGCCCAGTGTGAGACCGTTTAATAATTGCTGCAAAAACACAGCAAATCTTAACAGAAAAAACCGTTAATTTCAAAGGTCGGGACAGGACCCTAAGCAGAAAAAATATATATAACCTCCAAAAGGCGCTTGAGACGGGAATTTTTGACAAAAAGGTTATTTTGATGGCCGCCTTTTAGATGCCATAATCAATTTTTTAGAAACTTAAAATAACGCCGAAGGAATTAAGGGATTTTATAAAACAATTTTGTTACTATTTTGAGACGCTTAAGCCGAGAATAAAGAAATGAATCAAAGTCTTGATGAACAGACGCGGGGGAATAATATATAATAGAAACCTATTAAACAGTATGTGGAGGTTATTTTGAGAGCAAGAATTAACGTAGAACTGGCATCGCGGGTGAAGAACCTGCCCCCTTATCTCTTTGCAACCATCGACAAGATGAAACAGGAAACAAAGGCAAAGGGAGTTGATTTAATAGACCTCAGCATCGGAGACCCTGACATACCTACCCCGGGACACATTGTTGAAGCTATGAAGAAGGCAGTCGAAAAACCCGAGCACCACCGCTATCCTTCATATGAAGGGATGCTTTCGTTCAGGAAAGCAGTGGCAGGATGGTATAAAAGACGATTTGATGTGGCCCTTGATCCTGCTGACGAGGCGCTTTCGCTGATCGGTTCAAAGGAAGGGATCGGCCATGTCCCGCTGGCGTTCGTCGAACCGGGTGATACGGTATTAGTGCCGTCCCCCGGTTATCCGGTATATCCTGTCAGTGTCCTGTTTGCAGGAGGGGTGAGTCATTTTATGCCACTGAGAGAGGAGAACGGCTTTCTTCCGGACTTTAAGGCCGTCCCTGAGGAGACCTTGCAGAAGGCGAAGCTGATGTTTATAAACTATCCCAACAACCCTACCGCTGCTGTCGCTCCCAGGGCATTTTACGAGGAAGTGGTGGCACTGGCGGCCAGATACAGCATTATCGTATGTCATGATGCAGCATACAGCGAAATTTATTTTGATGGAGAAAAACCGCTAAGCTTTATGCAGATAGAAGGCGCAAAGGATGTGGGCATTGAATTTCATTCTCTCTCAAAGACATACAATATGACCGGTTGGAGGATCGGTTTTGCCGTAGGCAATCCCGACATTATCGCAGGTTTGGGGAAGATCAAGTCCAACCTTGATTCCGGGGTGTTCCAGGCGATACAAGAGGCCTCGGTCATTGCGCTGGGAACCGATGAAGGCATTCTGTCCGGTATCAGGAAGACTTATCAGGACCGGCGCGATGCCCTGTATGAGGGGCTGAAGGGTATTGGAATTGAAGTCGCCCTGCCGAAGGCCAGTTTTTATCTCTGGGCCAAGGTCCCGAAACAGTTCGATTCTTCAAGCTTTGTTGCGCATATCCTGGAGAAGGCGGGGGTCCTGACAACACCGGGCAACGGGTTCGGCGCCCCTGGAGAAGGATATGTAAGATTTGCATTGACCGTGCCGGTAGAAAGAATGAAAGAAGCTGTCGAAAGGCTCAGGAAGGCTTTTTAAGTCTGATAACAGCAATTGAAAGAGCTGTCTTTAGCTCAGGAGGTTCTCTTTCTGACGTTCTAAGCTTATTCCGCTACAGCCTTGAAACTTGCCCTGCGGGCTCAGACCTGCCTGCCGGTAGGCAGGTTTAACGCTCCATTTCACTAAGAACGTCAACGAAAGGAGAGCCAAGTCGCTCAAGCCAACTCTTCCAACTGCTGAATATAGGGTGAAAGATATTTGAAATGTCTACAGTTTATTTAGGAATAGGCTCGAACCTTGGAGACAGGCATAAAAACTGTCTCAGGGCTGTTGGGCTTTTGAAACAAAGAGGAATATTAGTGACGAAACAGTCTTCGGTCCATGAGACAGAGCCCTGGGGGCTCTCTGAACAGCCTGCCTTTCTCAATATGGCGGTTGAGTTGGAGACCGGGCTTGGGCCCATAGAGCTTCTTGCACTGTTGAAGAAGATTGAAAAAGATATGGGCAGGCAGGAGACGGTGAAGTGGGGTCCCCGCATAATAGACCTTGATATCCTTCTTTATGATGACATCACTCTGAATACCGAGGCCCTGGTAATACCTCATCCCTTTATGCATGAAAGGGAATTCGTCCTCGGCCCGCTGGCTGAACTGGCAGAGGAACTTATTCACCCTGTGCTGAAAATAAAGATAGGGGACCTGCTTAAGGGAAAAAAACGTAAGAGTATTATTACTGTCCAAGACAATCAAATGTAGTGTCTCAATAAAAGTGTTGTTTGTCGCGATTCCGGCCGGGCCAAACCTGAAATGGCAAAAACAGCGTAATTGTAATATAATACTCTCCAGTTTAAATCGAAAAACATTTAATTTTTTAAGGAGGAAGCAATGATAAAGGTTTATTACGATAAAGATGCAAATCTTGGAGCCCTCAAAAAGAAAAAGATCGTGATTATGGGATACGGCAGTCAGGGACATGCGCACGCGAACAATCTCAAAGAAAGCGGCATGGACGTAACAATCGGCATACGGAAGGGCGCTAGCTGGGACAAGGCCAAGAAAGCAGGGTTCAAGGTAATGACCCCGTCGGAGGCCTCAAGGATAGCAGACGTGATCATGATACTGCTTCCGGATGAATATCAGGGAGAGATATATAATGCCGAGATAGGCCCGAATATGAAAAAAGGCGCTTATCTGGCCTTTGCGCACGGCTTTAATATCCATTTCGGACAGATTGTCCCGCCTGCTGATGCCAACGTATTTATGGCTGCTCCGAAAGGGCCAGGACATCTTGTAAGGTCTGAATACACGAAGGGGAGCGGCGTACCGTGCCTTATCGCAATCCATCAGGACCCTTCAAAGAACACCAAGGATATTGCCCTTGCCTATGCCTCTGCAATCGGAGGGGGAAGGGCAGGCATTATCGAAACGAACTTCAGAGAAGAGACAGAGACAGACCTCTTTGGCGAGCAGGTTGTTCTGTGCGGAGGACTGACGGCCCTTATACAGGCTGGGTTCGAGACGCTTGTGGAGGCTGGCTATGCGCCTGAGATGGCATATTTTGAATGTATGCACGAGGTCAAACTTATTGTCGACCTGCTGCATGAAGGCGGTATATCTAATATGAGATATTCGATCAGCAATACTGCTCAGTACGGCGATCTGACCAGAGGTCCGAGGGTAATCACCGGGGAGACGAAAAAGGAGATGAAAAAGATCCTCGGAGAGATACAGGACGGCATCTTCGCAAAAGAATGGATGCTCGAGTGCAAGGCAAACAAACCCTCGTTTAATGCCCTGACAAAGAAGGGTGAAAAGCACCAGATAGAAGAAGTGGGCGCAAAGCTAAGGGCGATGATGCCGTGGCTCAAGAAGGGCAAACTTGTCGATAAGTCAAAAGCGTAAAGACAGTAATGGGTGATGCGTTATGAGTGATGAGTTTGGGAGAAAACAACATGAGAAAAAATGCAGCACGATACAGAACACTTTCAGACTGAATATGGGTGATTACATCCCTGTATTTGTTTGCTCATTACTCATTACTCATTACTCGTTACGAAAAAATGTTTAAACTCGCCCCTGAGGGTTATCCCTTTATTGCTGCTTCCCTTGGACTGACAGTCCTTGTTCTGATAACTGTCCCGGTTGGAGCATGTATTCCTATTGCTCTGACCGCTTTCATGGTCTATTTCTTCAGGGACCCGGAGAGGTCTGTCCCCGAGGGCAAAGACCTCTTTGTGTCCCCTGCTGACGGTAAGATCATCGTCATCAGGGACGTGCGTGAAATGCGGCACCTGGGCGCAGAGACGAAGCAGGTAAGCATCTTTATGTCACCTTTTAATGTCCATGTCAACCGTGTACCCTGCGCCGGGAAGGTAAAAGAAGTCCTGCATAACAGAGGGAACTTTTTCGCTGCCTATAAGGACGAGGCCTCGATACAGAATGAAAATATCGAAATGATATACGAAACTCAATATGGCGATATTCTCGTCCGGCAGGTCGCAGGTTTTCTCGCCAGGCGCGCAGTATGCAGAAAAATGGCAGGCGACGTTTTACAGTGCGGAGAACGGTACGGAGTTATTAAATTCAGCTCCAGGGTGGATATTTATCTGCCGAAGAACGTCGAAATTAAAGTGAAGATGGACGACGCTGTGAAGGCCGGGGAAACAGTACTGGCGGTACTCAGCGGAGGACCTTCCCTGAAATAATACGCGGCAGCTATTTACGGATTACTTTCCCTTCCGGTTCCCATGCCGGCGGTCTCCTGAGGGTCCGGAAGCTTTCTACATGGTCTCCGACCCTGACCTTGTTGAAATCCTTTATTTTAATGCCTACACGTTGTCCCTGGACTGCTTTTTGTATTGCCTTGTCCTCTATATGTACGGACTCGATGTGTCCTGAATAGACAGTACCCATCGCGGTGATGATGCGAAAGTGCTGGCCTACGGCAAGGTGTCCCCTGAGGACCTCGCAACCTATGATGATCCCTTTGCGGGTGCTTTTGAAAAGGGCTATTACCTTGGCGGAACCTATGATTTCATCTTCCGAAGCAGGCGGGACAATCTTCTCTGCGATCGCTTTTATATCGTCAGTTACGGTGTATATCACAGTATACAGTCGGGCCTCTATGCGGTGCTCCCTTAGAGCACTTTCCAGCTCCGGCAACAGATCGACCTGGAACCCCAGGACCAGCCTGCTGCCGGTCTCTGCGAGGAGGAGGTCTGATTTATTGATATCTCCTATGCTGCTGTGAATGATATTGATGTCGACTTCAGGCAGGGTCATTTCGGAAATAGCCTTGATGAGAGCTTCCATGCTTCCCACAGAATCGGCCTTGAGGACAATCTCAAGTTTTGGCTTTTTGCTCTCCTCAGGGGGCTTCGGCGATCGTGACACTGACTTGCCCGAACGCCGGTCTTCTTTGTGTTTATGCGTCATGTCTGCAGCTCTTCTTATATCTACCTGAAAGACAACTTCAGTTCATATGTACCGGATTCGGGCATCTGGTCGATCACGAAACCCGCCTTTTCAAACAGCATTAGCATGGGTTTGTTGTCCATCAGCACAGTCGCTGTAAAGCCATGGAGGCCTTTTCTCTTTGCGAGATAGGTGAGATAGGCGAGCAGCTCTGCGCCGATGCCCTGGTTCTGGTGATCGTCGCGGACAACAAAGGCGACTTCGGCTGTATTGCTGTTTTCATCGATAAAATACTGTCCCATGCCGTACACCTCCTCTTTGTCCTCTTTTTGCACTACGACGAGGACCACCATCTCCTTTGTGTAATCTATGACCACAAATTTTTGCAGCCGCTCGTGGGGCATGTCCGCCCTTGTAGAAATAAACCTGTGGTACATACAGTCGCTCGAAAGGGAATAGAAAAAGTCTTTTAAAAGTTGTTCGTCGCTTATTCTCACAGGCCTTAAGAATATCCTGAGCCCTGTCTTTGTAGTCCTGTGGGCCTCGAGTTCAGGGGGATATATGCCATGTTCGCCGGGGATAAAAGCCTGGTCCTTATAGATGAGCGCAAGCTTCTTTGCCTCTTCTATCAGCCAGGGCCGGAATTTCGGGTGGCTTATGGCTATCAAGTCCATGGCCCGCTCCCTGATATTTTTACCGTGGAGATAGGCTATACCGAATTCAGTGACTACGTAGTGGACGTCACCCCTCGTCAGTGTAACGCCCGCTCCTTCCTGAAGGAACGGGACGATCCTTGAGACCTCACCATTGCCTGCTGTCGACTGCAACGCCAGTATCGTTTTCCCTGCCTGCGCCAGGACAGCCCCCCGCATAAAGTCAGCCTGTCCCCCGATCCCGCTGAAGAAGAACTTCCCGAGTGACTCCGCAGTTACTTGCCCGGTAAGGTCTATCTCCAGCGCGCTGTTTATCGCGGTCACATTCCTGTTCCTTGCTATGTTCAGGGGATTGTTAGTGTAGCTGACCGGCCTGAATTCTATGCTAGGATTGTCATGGATATACTCGTAAGTCTCCCTTTTCCCCATGCAGAAGGCGGCAACAGTCTTATTGCGGTTAAGCTCTTTAAGGGTATTGTCTACAACACCTTTTTTGATGAGGTCCACGAGACCGTCGGTGAGAAGCTCTGTATGCACGCCGAGATGTCTTTTACTGCTGAGGTGAGAAAGGATGGAATTGGGGATGCTCCCATAGCCCACCTGGATCGTGTCCCCGTCCTGGACTATCTGTGATACGTATTTCCCGATCTTCTCCGCAATCTCATCCGGCACAATAGTCTCAAACTCGAGCAACGGCTCCTCATAAGGGACAAGAAAATCAACATCGTCCATGTGGATAAAGGAATCCCCCTGGACACGGGGCATGGACGAATTGATCTGGGCAACCACCAAAGAGGCGTTCTCTACAGCCGCCTTGACGATATCGACACTGATACCAAGGCTCATATATCCATGCTTGTCAGGCAGAGAAGTCTGGACCAGCGCTACATCGATTAGTATACGCTTCTTCAGGAAAAGATCGGGCACCGAAGAGAGGAAGACCGGTGTATAGTCAGCTATGCCGCTGTTTACCGCGCCGCGCATGTTTTTTCCGATGAAAAAAGAATTCCACCGGAAGGTGTCCCTGAACCTTTCGTCATTATAGGGTGAGACACCGAGGTTCCAGACCTGAAGCAATTCTGTGTCAAAAAAGGCCTTTGGATGGGACCGGACATACTGTATGAGGGAGCTAACGAGGTGCTGAGGCTCGCCGCAGCCTGTGCCGATAAATATCCTGTCCCCGGGATGAATCTGTGCAAAGATATGCTCCTCTCTGCCGAACTTCCCTGGATACTTGTCCTTTATCGTCTGAATCCATCTGTTAAAATCTTCAGATGCCATAACGTCCCCCATCTCTATCTATAAGTATATCAAACAACTGTAGCAAGACCGATAAAATCGTGAAAAGTGAATTGTGAATGGTGAAATGTGAATAGTGAATCGTCAAACCCACCCCTTCACCCCTCCCGAGAGGGGAATAAACATGGTCCCCTCCTGGGAGGGGATGGGGTGGGTTTCAGCTGTTCCTGCAGGGCTACCGCAGGCACTTTTTATTTGTATCAAAAGCCCTCATCTGTTATATTGTTAATAAAACTTTTTCCGGGAGGTATCATGGTTGCAATGGCTTCATTCTTAGGCCTGCTTTTGTTGTTAGGACTGGCTGTTATATTCGCGGTCATCGCTATCTATAATAAACTCGTCCGCCTGAGGACCACTGTAAAGTCTTCCTGGTCTGACATAGACGTACATCTCAAGAAAAGATACGACCTCGTTCCCAATCTGGTGGAGACGGTGAAAGGCTACGCTACCCATGAGAAATCCGTATTCGAGAACGTGACCCAGGCACGGTCTTTTGCCATGAAGGCGTCGTCCCCGGCTGACAAGGCCAAGGCTGAAAATATGTTTACCGACACACTTAAAAGCCTGTTTGCGGTCGCTGAGGCATACCCTGATTTAAAGGCCAATGCGAATTTTATGCAACTGCAAACACAATTAAAGGAACTGGAAGACAATATTGAATATGCCAGGAGATATTACAACGCTGTTGTACGGGACTACAATATAACGACCGAAACGTTTCCTTCGAATCTCATTGCATCACAATTCAAGTTCGTCAAGGAAGAATTCTTTGAACTCGAAGAAGCTGGTGTTGAAAGAAAACCAGTTAAAGTAAGTTTTTCTTAAAGGCTGCAGGCCTTACATGCGAGTGAAGTGCCATTGCCTCGACTTTTATGCAAAGACAGGGTTTATTCTGCTATTTATATGCCTCCTTGGCTTTCTTCCCTTCACTGCTCAGGCCCAGGATTTCACTATTAATGATTTCAGCGCAAATATCCTTATAAACCCTGACTCATCCTTTACCGTCAAAGAGACCTTGACAGTTGAATTTCACCAGTCCAGGCATGGTATATACAGGGAAATCCCGTACATATATGCCGACAGCCTCGGCAACAATGTCAAAACTCCGGTAAAAGTGCTTTCTGTCACGAACGGAGAGGGAAACAAACTCAGGGCCAAGGTCACAAAAGGCGGAAACATAATAAATATCAGGATCGGGGACCCAAACGTATATGTCTCAGGTATACAGAAATATGAGATTTTCTACAAGGTTGAAAACGCTGTCCTCTTTTTGGAGGACCATGACGAACTCTACTGGAATGTGACTGGCAATGCCTGGAAGGCGGAGATCCGGCATGCTGAATGTGGTGTTAGCCTGGCTGGTGATAAGACAAAGGAATTCCAGGCCGCCTGTTATACCGGCAGAACCGGTTCCAGCGAGAAGGCCTGTGAATACAGTAGCGCGGACAATTTCATTCAGTTCAAGGCTGGTAGAAGTCTTTCCGCAGGCGAAGGTCTTACAATAGTCTATGGCTGGGACAAGGGCCTTGTCAGTCCGCCCTCGTCCTTCAAAAAATTTCTCTGGTCCATAAACCTTGAACAGAACTGGGTATTTATCCTTCCCCTTTTATCGCTGATCATTATGATGGTCCTATGGTACCGCATAGGGAGGGACCCAAGGGACAGGGAGTCAGTGACTGTCATGTACGGGCCGCCGCAATTCAACAAGACGCCTCTCTGCCCTGCTGAAGTCGGCACGCTTGTTGATGAAACGCTCGATTCACGGGACATAACAGCTACCATAGTCGGGCTTGCTGTAAAAGGGTACATAAAAATCGAGGAGACCAAGGAGGAGGGACTTATCTTCGATTCAAAGGACTATTATCTTGCAAAGCTGAAGGAAGCTGATGGCTCTCTCACACACTTTGAGAGCGAACTCATGTCCTATGTATTCGGTTCCCAGCCGGGGAAAATGGTCTCTGAACTGAAAAACACCTTCTATACCCATCTCGACGCTCTCAAGAAGACAGTCTACAGCGAATTGACTGTAAAAAAGTACTTCACTGTGAGCCCCAACAAAGTGAGGCAACTCTATGCTGCTGCCGGTCTTGTCACGGCGATCGCCGCAACCGCCCTGATAGGTCTGCTGTTCAGCGATTCCATAGGCGGCCCAAGGACCTTCCTCGCCGGAATCCTGTCCGGTATCCCGATATTCGGGTTTGCGAAGTTCATGCCTGCAAAGACCCGGCTGGGGTCTGCAGCATATATGAATATCCTGGGCTTTGAAGAATTCCTCAACAGGGCGGAAAAAGACCAGCTCCTGCGTATGAAGGACGAAAACCTCTTCTCTAAATTCTTCCCCTACGCCCTTGCGCTCAATGTTGCTGACAACTGGGCCAAGGCCTTTGAAGGCATTTACCAGCAGCAGCCGGAGTGGTATGTTTCGCGGACAGGCGGCAGGATGTTCAGTCCCACAGGATTTAACCGTTCCATCAATTCTGCCATGTCAAGCCTGTCATCCGCCATGTTCTCGGCCCCGCGAAGCAGCGGCACCCGGGGAGGCGGTTTTTCAGGCGGAGGCTTTGGAGGCGGAGGCGGCGGGAGTTGGTAAGTCTTTCAGTTCTTAGGTAAGCGTTCAGCCATCAGCAATTAGTTTGCTGGAAAGCAATGGTCTCCGGACGCAAAAAATATCCGGATACACGATAGTTGAAAATTAGCAATATGAACCAGGATCAGGCTCCCCTGAAAGAATGAGCACCGGAACATTAGGGGATCTTGTCAGAAAATAACCGCGAAGCCCACCTTTTCATGATCTCCATCCCCTCAGTTTTTGTAGGCCTTAAAAATCGTCGCAATCCCGAAGGTCATGGCGTGCACAGTTACCCCGCTGAATCCACAGTTTTCCAAAGTGCGTTTGAATTCGACGGAAGAAGGAAATGCCTTAATTGACCTGGGCAGATAATTATACGGGACAGCTGTCTTGAGGACCTTCATAGCAATAAAAGGCATTACCTTGAAACAATACATCGTATAGAGCGGTTTAACCCAACTGTCGGTTGGCGGTGTGAGTTCAAGACAACAGAATCTACCACCTGGCTTAAGGACCCTGAGCGCTTCATGCAATGCAGCAGCTGTATCGGGTATATTTCTCATACCGAAGGAGACGGTCACGGCATCGAAGGAATTCTCGGGGAAATTAAGATTTTTTGCATCCGAGAAGCCGAAGCTTATGTTGGTTGGGCGGCCATTCAACTTTTTTTCAGCTTCTCTGAGCATTTCTTTACTGAAGTCAACGCCTGAGACAGATCCTTTTCCCCCGACCTTTTTTGAGAGTAAGAAAGCTAATTTCCCGGTACCTGTACAGACATCCAGGATCTTCTCCCCTTCTCTCAGCTCCATAAGGGAAACGAGTTTTTTCCGCCATCCCTGGTCAAGACCAAAACTGAAGAAGGAACTTAAGAAATCAATCTCTGTAGCTATGGATGCAAATATCTCCTGTACGAAAGTGTCTCTTTTGTGCTGTGTCATGCTTTCCATTTGAGCATTAACCTCCGGCATTATTTGCTTATCTTATTCTCTCATAAATAAAGCTATTATGTAACAAAAAAATAAAAATATCCTTTTGAGATAAAAATATTGTATCGTTGACCCCAAAAGTGCGTTTAAAGAAGAGTTGCGGAGATGTGTGAAAAAAGATCTTTATCTGCGCCACCCTTGTAATAAATATGTGATTCAAACAGGCGGCTATTGTCATGACTGGCGTATCGAAATTATCAATAGCTAAGTTGCGACATTATAAAGATTTTTTTCACATGTCTCCGCAATAATTGCATTTTTAGGGTTACTGAAGAGGGCAAGAAAAAGCCCCAGCAAGAT
>Ga0102851_10001474_pt1 | contig 13465 bp, 11 predicted proteins | sample Mud3Dept3metaG_FD_79558 | JGI IMG/M metagenome (GOLD analysis project Ga0102851, IMG submission 79558) | Freshwater wetland microbial communities from Ohio, USA, analyzing the effect of biotic and abiotic controls - Mud 3 Core 4 Depth 3... | ecosystem: Environmental > Aquatic > Freshwater >... | reverse complement strand
CCGGCCGGAGGAAGCCATGATTGATCGAGCCGTTCGACTCAGCTTCCCGATGTTGCTCGCGGCCGCACTCCTGCCGGCGTGCAGCGACCACTCGAAGCCGGTGCGGGTCCGCGCGGGCGACGTGGAGATCGCGGCGTCGGTGTCACCGCGCGAGCTGCGCGTCGGCAAGAACGAAATGCTCGTCGAGCTGCGCGACGCGAACGGCGAGCCGATCGACGGCGCCGAGGTCGGCGTAACCGTGAAGATGGGCGCGATGGGTGCGATGGCGCCGATGGGCGGCCCGGCGAGCGTCACGTCGCTCGGTAACGGCAACTACCGCGCCGCCTTCCAACTCGACATGGGCGGGACCTGGCAGGTGGCGGTGAAGGCGACGCCGAAGGGCGGTGCGACGGTGAGCGCCGAGGGATCGCTCACGATCGGGACGCCGGGCCTGCGGCTCGCGGCGGCAGGCACCAGCGCTGCGCCGGCGGCCGCGCCCGCCGGCGCGGAAGATCAGCACGGATCGGCGCCGCCATCGCAGCCGGTCGCTCCCAGCGCGTCCCCGGGAGAGTTCCACTTCGATCCCACGCGGCTGCAACAGGTCGGCGTGCGCAGCGAAGCGGCGCGGCTCGAGGAACTCGACACGACGGTGCGCGCGGTCGGCCGCGTGACCTGGGACGAGACGTCCCTGCACGACGTCACGATGCGCGTCGGTGGCTTCGCAGGCGAGGTCGCAGCCGATTCCCTCGGAGCGCCCGTCACGCAGGGCCAGCTGCTGTTCCAGTTCTTCAGCCCGGAAGTCTTCGCGGCGCAGCGCGAGTACCTCACCGCGCTGCGCTCGGACTCGGCGGCGCGCGGCACGAGCGTGCCCGAACGCAGCCGCGCGATGGTCGGCGCGGCGGAACGACGGCTGCGGCTCTGGGGCATCGACGCCGCCGAGATCGCCGCGCTCGCGCGGCGCGGAACGCCGCAGGAATACCTGCCCGTGCGCGCACCGATCAGCGGCTACGTCGTCGAAAAGGAAATCGTCGCGGGCAGCGCCATCGAGATGGGCCAGCGCGTGTACCGCATCGCACCACTCGACCCCGTGTGGATCGACGCCGAGATCTATGAGGCGGAACTCGCGCGGGTGTCGGTCGGGATGCCGGCGGAGGTCACGCTGCCCTACCTGCCCGATCAGCGCTTCGCGGCGAAGGTCGCGTATCTGTATCCGTCGCTGCAGGGCGATCGGCGCACCGCGCGCGTCCGACTCGTGCTCGCCAACCCGAACCGGGAGCTGCGCCCCGACATGTACGCGACCGTGCTGCTGCGCAAGCCGCTGGGCGCGCGACTCACCGTACCCGACACCGCCGTGTTGCGCGCGGGCGACGCGAGCTTCGTGTTCCTCGATCTCGGCGACGGGCACCTGCGCCCGCAGCGCGTCACGACCGGCACGGAGAGCGACGGGCGCATCGAGATCACCTCGGGCCTCGAAGCGGGCCAGCCGGTGATCGTCGCGGGCACCTTCCTCGTCGCCGGCGAGAGTCGCCTGCGCGCGGCGTTGGAGTCGTGGTGATGGCGACCGACGCCACCGCTCCCGCGCGCGGTCCGATCGCGTGGATGATCGGCGCCTGCGCGCGCCATCCGGGTCTCACGCTGCTGCTCGTCGCGGCGAGTGCGGCGTGGGGCGTCTGGTCCGTCCAGCACGTGCCGCTCGACGCGATCCCCGATCTCTCCGACGTGCAGGTGATCGTCTACACCGAGTGGCCCGGTCGCTCGGCGCAGCTCATCGAAGACCAGATCACCTACCCGATCTCGTCGAAGCTGCTGGCCGCGCCGGGCGTACGCGCGGTGCGCGGGCAGTCGTTCTTCGGACTCTCGTTCGTGTACGCGATCTTCGACGACGGCACGGACCTCTACTGGGCGCGCTCGCGCGTGCTCGAGTACATGAGCGGCGTCCAGGGCCAGTTGCCGAGCGGAGTCGTTCCGGTGATCGGTCCCGACGCGACCGGTGTCGGCTGGGTCTTCGAGTACGCGCTCGTCGACCGCAGCGGAACGCTCGATCTCGCGCAGCTGCGCAGCCTGCAGGACTGGAATCTGCGCTACGCGCTGGCGTCGATTCCGGGCGTCGCCGAGGTGGCGTCTCTCGGTGGCTGGGTACGGCAGTACCAGATCCAGCTCGACCCGGCGCGCCTCGCTGCGCTCGGCATCGGGACGATGCAGGTGATCGAGGCGGTGCGCGCCTCGAACGAGGACTCAGGCGGCCGCGTCCTGGAACTGGCGAGTCATGAATACGTAGTGCGCGGGCGCGGTTACGTGAAGAGCATCGACGATCTTCGAAAGATCGTGCTGCGCGCCGGCGATGGCGCGTCGATCACCGTGGGCGACCTGGGCATCGTGACGCTCGGCCCCGACATGCGGCGCGGCATCGCCGAACTCGACGGGAAGGGCGAAGTCGTCGGCGGCATCGTGGTGATGCGCTACGGCCAGAACGCGCTCGCCGTGATCGACGCGGTGAAGCAGCGCCTCGAAGAGCTGAAAGCGGGCCTGCCCGCGGGCGTCGAGGTCGTCCCCACCTACGACCGCTCGGACCTGATCCGCAAGGCGACCTCGACGTTGCGCCGCGCGCTCCTCGAGGAGCTGACGATCGTCTCGCTGGTGATCTTCGTGTTCCTGTTGCACGCGCGCAGCGCGCTGATTCCGATCCTCACGATTCCCGTCGGCGTCGTGCTTGCGTTCGTGCCGATGCTCCAGCAGGGCCTCACCGCGAACATCATGTCGCTGGGCGGCATCGCGGTGGCGATCGGCGCGATGGTGGACGCGTCGATCATCCTGGTGGAGAACGTCCACAAGCGGCTCGAAGACTGGGAGCACGCGGGTCAACCATCTCCGCGGCGCGACGTGGTGGTCACGGCGATGCAGGAAGTCGGACCGAGTGTGTTCTTCGCGCTGTTGGTGATCACGGTCTCGTTCCTGCCGATTTTCACGCTGCACGAAACCGCCGGGAGGCTGTTCAAGCCGCTCGCATTCACGAAGACCTATGCGATGGGCTTCTCGGCTCTGCTGTCGGTGACGCTGACGCCGGCGCTCGCCGCGCTCGCGATTCGCGGCCACATCCGCGGCGAAATGCAGAACCCGGTGAGCCGCGTACTGATCCAGCTCTATTCGCCAGTCGTCCGCTGGGTGGTGCGGCATCGCGTGCCCGTGGTGATCGCGGCGGTGCTGATCACGCTCGCGACGATCCCGGCGTTCTTGTCGCTCGGCACCGAGTTCATGCCGCCGCTCAACGAGGGATCGATCCTCTACATGCCGACCGCACCGCCCGGCATGTCGATCAGCGAAGCGCAGCGCGTGCTCCAGATGCAGGACCGCGAGCTCGCGGCGTTCCCCGAGGTGGAGCGCGTGTTCGGCAAGATCGGTCGCGCCGATTCGTCCACCGACCCCGCGCCGCTCTCGATGGTCGAGACGGTGGTCACGCTGAAGCCCGAATCGGAATGGCGCCCCGGCGTTACCTACGCGTCGCTCGTGCAGGAGATGGACGCGAAGCTCCGCTACCCCGGCATGCCCAACACCTGGTGGATGCCGATCCAGACACGCAACGAGATGCTCTCGACCGGCGTGCGAAGCCAGCTCGGCATCAAAGTCTTTGGCCCCGACCTCGCCACGATCGAGCGCGCCGCGCTCGCGATCGAGCGCGCGGTCCACGACGTGCCCGGCACGCGCAGCGCCTTCGCCGAGCGGCTCACCGGCGGCTTCTATCTCGACATCGACGTGGATCGCGACGCCATCGCGCGCCAGGGACTGCGCGTGCGCGACGTCTCGGAGGTGGTCGAATCGGCGCTCGGCGGGATGAACGTCGCGCAGACGGTCGAGGGTCGCGAGCGCTACCCGATCGCGGTCCGCTACGCGCGCGACTATCGCGAGGACCTCGACGCCTTGAAGCGCATCCTCGTGATGACTCCAGCGGGCGCACAGGTTCCGCTCGACCAGCTCGCCACCATCCACTTCGCGATGGGTCCCGACATGGTGCGCAGCGAAGCGGGACAGGTCTCCGGCTTCGTGTTCGTGGACGTCGCGGAGCGCCCGATCGTCGACTACGTGCGCGACGCGCGCCGCGCCGTCGCGGAGCAGGTGCAGCTTCCGCCCGGCGTGCGACTCGAATGGGCCGGGCAGTTTCAGGCCTACGAGCGCGCGCGCGACCGGCTCTACGTCGTCGTCCCTCTCACGCTGCTGCTGGTCTCGCTGCTGCTCTACTTCAACACCGGCTCAGGCGTCGAGACCGCGATGATCCTGCTGGCCGTGCCGTTCTCGGTGGTCGGCGCGGTGTGGCTGCTCTTTGCGCTCGGCTACCACCTGTCGATCGCGGTGTGGGTCGGGATCATCGCGCTCGCCGGCCTCGATGCGGAAACCGGCGTGGTGATGCTGCTCTACCTGACGCTCGCGCACCGCGCTCATCTCGCGTCGGGGCGGATGCGCAACATGGACGATCTCGAAGAGTCGATCGTCGAAGGCGCCGCGCGCCGGATCCGGCCGAAGGCGATGACGGTGGTCGCGATGATCGTCGGTCTGCTACCGCTGCTCTGGAGCAGTGGTACCGGCGCCGACGTGATGAAGCGCGTCGCAGCGCCGATGGTCGGCGGGCTGATCACGTCGTTCGCGCTGGAGTTGCTGGTGTATCCCGCCCTTTTTGCAATCTGGAAGCAGCGTTCGCTGCCAAGAGGAGAAGCCTCGTGACGTTCCGATCGTTCTGCGTCGTATTCGTTCTCGTCGTATCGCTCGCCGCCTGCAAGGCGAGCTCAACCCACGGCACCGGCAAGGGCACCGTCGCCGCGGTCGACCTCGCCAAGTCCGAGATCACCCTCGATCACGGCGACATCCCCGGCATCATGGGCGCGATGACGATGACCTACGCCGTACCGGACAAGAAAGTCCTCGAAGGCGTAGCGCCCGGTGCGAAGGTGGAGTTCGACCTGAAAGTGGTGAACGGCGAGCAGCGCGTCACCGCGATCCGGGTGCAGTAGCGCCCCCGCCGCCGTGCAGGTCGGACTGGTCTCGCTGGGCGACTGCCACGACGATCCCGTCGCGGGCACGAAGACGTCACCCGCGCAGCGCCATCGCGCGATCGTCGAAGAAGCCGTGCTCGCCGAGTCGCTCGGCTTCGACGCGGTGTGGCTCGGCGAGCACCATTCCTGCGACTCGGTGCTCGCCGCGCCGCCGGTCGTGCTGGCCGCGATTGCCGCGCGCACGGCGCGGATCCGGCTCGGCGCGAACGTGACGCGGCTCGCGAATCTCGATCCGGTGCGCGTCGCCGAGGACTACGCAACGGTCGACGCGATCTCGAACGGGCGCGTCGAGCTGAGCGTCGGGCGCGGGATCCTCGTAGACACCGACGAAGGGTTCGGGCAGAAGTCCCACGAGAGTCGCGAGCGCTTCCGCGAGAATCTCGAACTGCTGCGGCGGCTGTGGAGCGAGACCGGCGTCAGCTGGTCGGGACGCTTTCGCGCGCCGCTCGATCGCGTGACGGTCGAGCCGCGACCCGTGCAGGCGCCGCATCCGCCAATCTGGGTGGGCGGCGAGTCGTCGCCCGCGTCGGTCGATCTCGCGGTCGAGCTGGGTCTGCCACTGATGCTGCCGAGCGTGCTCGCGCCGCCCGCAGACTTTCTCCCGCTGGTGCAGCGCTATCGCGAGCGCTGGGCCGCGGCGGGGCGCGATCCGGCGGGCGCGCGCGTGGCCTGCTGCAATCACGTCCACGTCGCGGCCAACTCGCGGCAGGCGCGCCTCGCGCCCCAGGATCGAGAGGGCCGGGCGCTTCGCGCCGTGCGCGACTCCGAGCGGCTGCTCGCGGGCATCGTGTGCGGGAGCCCGGGGGAGGTCGTCGATCGCATCGCCGCCACCCGCGAGACACTGGGCCTCGACCTCCACCTCTCGATCTTCGACGGGTGCGGCCTCCCTCCCGCGCAGGTCGCAAGCACCGTCGAACTCTTCGCCACCCAGGTCCTCCCCCACCTCCGCTGACCCGGCGTTGACTTGGGGACGTTCCTGAAGGCAACCAAGGCACCGCGGCAGGAACGTCCCCAAGTCGACGCCGGTTGCGACCGGGGGGGGCGTGGGATAGTTTGCGCGCCCCATGATGCAGGAAGATCGCGATCGAGGCGGCTTCGGCGGCGGTGGCGGTGGCTACGGCGACCGCGACCGCGGTGGCTTTGGCGGCGGCGATCGCGGTGGGTTCCGCGGTGGAGACCGCGGCGGGTTCGGCGGTGGCGACCGCGGCGGGTTCGGCGGTGGTGACCGCGGCGGGTTCGGCGGTGGCGGCTACGGCGATCGCGACGAGGGCCCCCAGCCGCGCGGCCTCAAGTTCCGGCTCCGCGCCAAGGCGCGCAAGAAGGCGCGCAAGCTCAAGAAGAAGTCCTTCCGCGGACCGAAGGTCTCGCGGCTCACGACCGACAAGGGCCTCGTCATCGACTACAAGGATCCGCGCGTGCTGCGGATGTTCTTGAGCGAGACGGGCAAGGTCCTCCCCCGCCGCATCTCGGGCAACACCGCCCGCCAGCAGCGCGAAGTGGTGGTAGCCGTGAAGCGCGCGCGGCATCTGGCGTTGCTGCCGTACGGCGAGTCGGTCTTCTAGCTCCGCATACTCTCCGTCACACTCCGAGCAGCTTCCGCACGCCTGCAACGCCGCTCGTATAGATGCCGCGCACCATCCCCTGTGCCTGCTCCGCGCTGACACCGTCGGGATCGAAGGTCCCGTTCCAATCGACGCGACATTCGTTCGCACCGACCTCGACGATCGTGCAGACCGACAGGTAATTCTTGATCGGGATGGGGCTCTTGCCAATGATCGAGTAGGAGAACGAGCGCTTCGCCGCGTCGTAGGCTTCGCAGCGTTCCGCGATCTCCATGCCGCCTTGCAGGCTGATGTGGCGCACGGCGCCGACGCCCTCGCCTTCCACGCGGCAGCTCTGGAGCATCGCTCCACCCCATTTGGTGACGCCGCCGAACTCGCCGAGCAGCTCCCACACCCTCGCTGCGGGCGCCGCAATCGACTCACTCACTTTCACATCCGTCATGGTCGACCTCGCTTTTCGGCTTGGTAGCATGGCTCGCGATGAATGGGGCGGAAGCGCTGATCCGGAGTGCGGTGGCGTCGGGCGTCGACGTCTGCTTCGCCAATCCGGGCACCACCGAGATGCCGCTCGTCGCGGCGCTCGACCGCGTCCGGGGGGTGCGGCCGGTGCTCGCGCTCTTCGAGGGCGTGTGTACGGGCGCGGCCGACGGCTACGCGCGCCTCAGCGACCGGCCCGCGATGACGCTGCTCCACCTCGGCCCCGGCTTCGCCAACGGCATCGCCAACCTCCACAACGCGCGGCGCGCGCGCTCGCCGCTCCTGAACGTGATCGGGGACCACGCGAGCTGGCACCTCGCCGCCGACGCGCCGCTCACCAGCGACATCGTCTCACTCGCGAATCCGGTCTCGGGCTGGGTGCGTTCGGTGCGATGCGCGGAGAACATCGCGGCAGACACCGTCGCGGCGATCGAAGCGGCGCTGGCGCCGCCCGGACAGGTCGCCACGTTGATCGTGCCCGCCGATTGCCAGTGGAACGAAGCGGGCGGCGTCGCGGCGAGCGCGCGCCGCATGGCACCCGCCGCCGTCGCGAGCGACCGCATCGAGCGCGCCGCGCGCGCGCTGCGCGACGGCGACGCCGCACTCTTGCTCGGCGGTGTCGCGCTGCGCGGCGCGGGTCTGCGCGCCGCCGCGCGCGTGCGCGCCGCGTCGAGCGCGCGGCTGCTACACGACGTCTTCGTCGCGCGACTCGAGCGCGGCGCCGATCTCCCCGCGATCGAGCGGCTGCCCTACTTCCCCGAGCAGGCGATCGCGTCGCTCGGGAACCTGCGCAGCCTGATCCTCGCAGGCACACGCGAGCCGGTGTCGTTCTTCGGGTATCCGAATGTACCGAGTCGTCTCGCGCCCGAGGCCTGCGAGCGAATCGAACTGGCGGCACCCGGCGAAGACGTCGTCGGGGCGCTCGACGCGCTCGCCGATGCGCTGGGTGCGCCGCGCGATGTTCCTGCTCTGCCGCGGGTCGAGCGGCCGCGCGTGCCGAGCGGCGCACTCGACGTCGCGACGCTCGGGCAGGCCGTCGCCGCGCTGCAACCCGAGGGCGCGATCATCGTGGACGAAGCGGCGACCTCGGGCGCCGTGTGGTTCGCGCTCGCGGGCAGCGCTCCCCGACATACCGTGCTCGGCCTCACCGGCGGCGCGATCGGACAGGGACTGCCCACGGCGGTGGGCGCCGCCATCGCATGTCCGCAGCGCAAGGTGATCGCGCTGCAGGCCGACGGCTCGGGCATGTACACCGCGCAGGCACTCTGGACAATGGCGCGCGAGTCACTCGACGTGGTCGTCGTACTGTGCGCGAATCGCGCCTACCGGATCCTGCAGCTCGAAGTCGCGCGCGCGGGCATCGCCGAGCCAGGACCCGCGGCGCGTGCGCTCACCGAACTCTCGAATCCGACCCTCGACTGGTGTGCGCTCGCGCGCGGCATGGGCGTGCCCGCCGTGCGCGCAATCGACGCCGGCTCCTTCGTGAAGGAGTTCAGCCGGGCGCTCGCCGATCCGGGTCCGGCACTGATCGAGGCATGGCTGTAACACGAGGTGCCTCGATGTCCGCTTCGCTCGCCCATCCGCGCTTCGGCTACGACAGGGGTCTGCACGATCTCGGCAATGGCGCCTGGGCCTGGCTCCAGCCGGACGGCTCCTGGGGATGGAGCAATTCGGGCCTCGTCGCGGACGGCGACGCGACACTGCTCGTCGACACGCTCTTCGACTTGCGCCTCACGCGCGAAATGCTCGCCGCGATGCGCGCAGCGGTGCCCGCAGCCACGCGCATCGACACCCTCGTCAACACCCACTCGAACGGCGATCACAGCTACGGCAACGAACTCGTACCCGAGGCCGAGATCGTCGCCACCCGCGCGTGCGCCGAGGAGATGGCGCACGAGACGCCCGCCGTGCTCGCCGAGTTCCAGCGCCGCGCCCCGCAGCTGGGTCCGCTCGGCGCCTACGTGCTGCACTGCTTCGGCGCGTTCCAGTTCGAGGGGATCACGCCACGACTCCCGACGCGCACCTTCGAGGGACATCTCGATCTCGCCGTGGGAACCAAGCGCGTCGAGCTGATCGAGGCTGGCCCCGCGCACACGCGCGGCGATGCGATGGTCTTCGTTCCGGGCGATCGCACGATCTTCACGGGCGACATCCTCTTCATCGACGGCACGCCGATCGTGTGGGCGGGACCCGTCCAGAACTGGATCGACGCCTGCGAGCGCATCCTCGCGCTCGACGTCGAGACGATCGTGCCCGGGCACGGGCCGATCACGACGAAGCGCGGCGTCGTCGCGGTGCGCGATTACCTCGACTACATCCGCCGCGAAGCGCGCCTGCGCTTCGACGCGGGCCTCTCGGCGCGCGACGCCGCCTTCGACATCGCGCTCGGCGACTACGCCTCGTGGGGCGACGCCGAGCGCATCGCCGTCAACGTCGCGACGCTCTACCGCGAGTTTGCGCGCGACCAGCGTCCCGCAACGGTCGTCGAACTCTTCGCCCTGATGGCCGAGCTCTATCGCACAAGACGCCGCTGAGCCAAGGAGAAAGGAGGAGAAAGGGGACGGTCCTCGTCGAGGACTGGCCGCGGAATTGGGGGACACACCTCCGCGAGGTCTGTCCCTCGAGTCCTCAGCCCGTCCACGAGGAGGACCGTCCCCTTTCTCCGCTTTCCCCTCACAGGCGTTCGATGAGGGTGCCGGTGCCGAGGCCGCCGCCGCAGCACATGGCGATCAGGGCGCGGCGACCGTTGCTGCGCTCGAGTTCGTGGAGCGCACTGGTGATCAGGCGGTCGCCGGTGCAGCCGGTCGGGTGCCCCAGCGCGATCGCGCCTCCGTTGGGGTTCACGCGCTCGACGACCGGTTTGCACTCGCGCTGCCAGGCCAGGACGACCGACGCGAAGGCTTCGTTGACCTCGTAGACGGCGATGTCTTCGATCGCGAGCTGGTTGCGTGCGAGCAGCTTGCGCGTCACCGGAATCGGACCCTTCAGCATCGTCACGGGATCGACGCCGACGATCGTGCCGTCGACGATACGCCCGCGCGGCGTGAGTCCGTGACGCTTCACGGCGTCCTCCGAGGCCAGCAGCACGGCCGACGCGCCGTCGGTCACTTGCGACGACGTCGCGGCGGTGTGGATGCCGCCCTCGATCACGGCCTTCAACGAGGAGAGCTTCTCGAGCGTCGAGGCGCGGATGCCTTCATCGCGCGCGACGCGCCGGGTCTCGCCGGTGGGCTTGCCCTCGGCGTCGACCACCGGCGCATCGATCGGCAGCACTTCGCGATCGAAACGCCCTTCCTGCCACGCGCGCGCTGCGAGCTGCTGGCTGCGCAACCCGAAGCGATCGACGTCCTCGCGCGTGATGCCGTACTCCGTCGCGATCATCTCCGCACCCTGGAACTGACTCTTGAACGCGTAGTGCGCGAAATAGCTCTTCGGCACCGGCCGGCCGAGGTTCTTGTCGGCGAAATTCGCACCCAGCGGAATCCGGCTCATGCTCTCGACGCCACACGAGAGCACCACGTCCGCGAGTCCGGAGCCGATCAGCCCGGCAGCGAGCGTCGAGGCCTGCTGGCTCGAGCCGCACTGGCTGTCGACGGTGGTGGACGCAACTTCGAGCGGCAGTCCCGCCGCGAGCCACGCGGTACGCGTGACGTTGTACGACTGCTCGCCCACCTGCGACACGCAGCCGCCCACCACCTGATCGACCGCCGCCGGATCGAGCTTCGCGCGCTCGACGGCGGCCCGCTGGGCGGCCCCGAGTAGTTCCGCGGCATGAACCGTCGCAAGTCCGCCTCCGCGCTTCCCGAGCGGAGTCCGAACGGCTTCCACGATGTAGACGGTGCGCATGATGGTCCTCCAATGGGCGGGAGCGGACGCTAGCAAGAACGGCATCCGGCATCCGGCGCGCGACGAGGACTGCGACTATCCTCGCGCGTCCAGTTGGATCGAAAACCCGTGAGGTTCCAGTGTCGCGAACTGCTGTTCCCTTCCTGATCGCCGCCGCGTTCCTGCTGTCGACCCAGTCGGCCCGCGGCGCGAACCCGGTCGTTCGCTTCGCCACGACGGCAGGATCTTTCGACGTCGAGCTGTGCGAGACGCTTTCGGCGCTCTGCTTGGGTGTCGCGCCCGGCACGGCGACCAACTTCCTCGCTTACGTGGACCGCGGCGACTACCAGAACTCGATCATCCACCGCAGCGTCGCGACGCCCGCCTACGCGAACGACTTCGTCCTCCAGGGCGGAGGATTCTTCCTGGATACGGACGAAGTGATTCGCGCGATCCCGACAGACCCTCCGATCACCAACACCTTCAATCAGTCGAACAAGCGTGGAACGGTCGCGATGGCCCGGACCGGCACGGTGAACAGCGCAACGAACCAGTGGTTCGTGAATCTCGCCGACAACGGCGGCACGTCGCCCAACGGTCTCGACTTCCAGAACGAGGGTTTCACCGTGTTCGGTGTCGTGATCCCCAACCGCATGAACGTGGTCGACGCGATCTCGGAGCTCCTGCCGTACAACCTGAACAACCCGTTCTTCAATCCAATCTTTGACCCCGACGGTATCATCGGTAACTTCGGCACGATCCCCCTTCGCGCCGACTTCAGCCCCCCCGCCGCCGCCCCGGCCGACGTGATTCCCTATTTGATCACGATGAACATCACGCGCGTACCGGAGCCGGATGCGGCGCTCCAGACGATCGCCGCCTGCATCGCGCTCGCCGTGGTCTCGGCGCGCCGCGCCGGGTAGCCCGAGTATCATGCGCTCGCGTCACTTCGCCGCGCTGCTGCTGATGACCAGCATCGCGATCCCCGCCTGCGGCTCGCTTCGCCTGCCCTTCACGGGCGAATCTCGCAGCTTCGCAACCCGCATCACCGAGGAGGAACTTCGCTCCGAGATCGGCGGCTTCGCGACACGCTTCAGCGGCATCGTGGGATCGGCCGCCGAAGACATCTCGGATGCGACCGGCCAGCGTTCGATCCGCAAGCGCACATTGCTGTGGCGGATGCGGATGATCCCCGCTGTCCAGGCGGCTGCGTTCTCGGACTCGGCGCAGGAGGGATACCTCCGAGCGCTCGGCCTCTCGGTCGCCCAGCGCCTCTACCTGACCGAGGGCGACGGACGCGCGCTGTTCGGCGCGCAGCAGTCGATTGCCGTCGACGCGGCGAATGCCCTCGAACAGGATGCGCTGCAGATCGGCGCGCAGTTCCTGTCGCCCGACAAACAGCAGCAGGTGAAGGCGGAAGTCGAGGCGCTCGCGCGCAAGAGCCCGATCGTCGGGCGCGACTTCTCGCTGCAGCGCGTGCAGAGCGTCTCGCTGCAGGCCGCGTCGAGTCCGTCGCTGGTGTCGGTGCTCACGTTCCCGCTCGCACCGTTCAAGGCGCTCGAGGGCGTCGACAGCGGCGCCGAGGCGATTCGCGATTTCAATGCCACCGCGAGTGTGTTCTCGCGCATCGTGGCGCAGCTGCCCGCCCAGATCCGCGCCGAGTCCGAGCTGCTGCTCTACGACGTCGAAGACCGCGAGACGGTGATCCACAGCGTCGCTGCGATCGAGACGATGGCGGCGAGCGCGCAGCGCGCCTCGCAGTCCATCGAGCGCCTGCCCGCCGAGATCCAGAAGTCGCTCGCCGATTCCAAAGGCGCGATCCAGGAAGCGAACCAGGCGCTGCTCACCGCCCGCGACATCCTCGTGCCGCTCACGCAGGTGAGCGAGAACATGAAGCTCGCCGGCGATTCGTGGGCGGCGCTATTTCCGAAGAAGAAGGAAGGCGCGCCACCGGGGCGACCCTTCGACGTGCGCGAGTGGCAGAGCGCGGCCGCGCAGATCGGAACCTCCGCCGGCGAACTGCGCGCGCTGGCCGTCGAGATCAACACACTCACGGGCGGGACGAAGCTCGAAGCCGCGGTCGATCACGCGGCATGGCGCGCCGCGCAACTCGTCGCGCTGTTCTTCGCGCTGCTGGTGGGATACCGGCTACTCGCGTGGCGTCTCGGGCGCGGGAGCCGCGGCGACTGAGTGGCGCGACGCCTGCTGTACCCAGTAGTCGTACGGGTGCAGCGTTGGGTCGCTGCGGATCCAATCGCCCGAGCGCTCGACCGCGCGCACGATCGATGCCGCGTCGCGCCGGCGGAGCGCAGCGCGAAATCCTGCTTCGAGCGCTTCGAAGCAGCACTCCGCCCTCTTCCCGTCGACGAAGGCTCCGAACTCGTCGATCCAGCGCTGCTCGCGCGGGGACGGCAGATGCGGAAGCCGCAAGACGAGGCTGTGAAGGTCCGCGACCCGCCGACGAGCGCATAGGCGACGCCCGCGGTGTCGTGCTCGCCCGTCACGCCATGCAATTCTTCGTAGAGATCCAGCGCGTCGAGAGCGACCTTACGAATCGACGCCGCGCCAGCCCGCGCGCCT
>Ga0102851_10001473_pt1 | contig 13475 bp, 11 predicted proteins | sample Mud3Dept3metaG_FD_79558 | JGI IMG/M metagenome (GOLD analysis project Ga0102851, IMG submission 79558) | Freshwater wetland microbial communities from Ohio, USA, analyzing the effect of biotic and abiotic controls - Mud 3 Core 4 Depth 3... | ecosystem: Environmental > Aquatic > Freshwater >... | reverse complement strand
GTTCAGCGCAAATTCTCATCATATACAGGGTGCGACGTTGACCGATGCCAAGTGCTATCAGTGCCACTGGGAGGCAAACAGCGATGGCAGCATCAACAACACCTATCATGGAGGCTGGAATGCCCCGGGCTCATCGGTGAACCTTGTTGTGTACGGAAACGGCTCAAGGCCGACAACTTATACCGCAGGCACTACAGCGGTCGAGTATACAGCCGGTGCAACACCGCCTCCGCCACCTGCGATCACGGTTCTTAACGCATGGGCCAATCTGACAACCAGCGGAAGCGGCTCCAGCCGTACGGCCACATTCGCGGCAAGCGCCGGTACAAACCGGATGGTATTAATAGGCCTGGCATGGGAGAACGGCACATCATGCACGCCGACGATAACAGGTAATTACGGCGGCCAGACGATCACACAGATAAATAGTGCGAGAACATCCAATAACCTGCAGGGCCAGTGGATGGGATACGTACTTGAGGCGGGTATAGCAGCAAAAACGACCAATACGATCACGATGAACTTTACAGGTTGCTCGCCCACTCTAACGCCGACCATGTCAGCAGCGACGTATCAGGGGGTGTCCCAGTCAGCAGCGCCTGCTTCAGTAATCGCAAGCGGCACAACCGGTACTGCCTTCGCATGGACCGGACTGCCGGTGGTCACGAGCGGGTATGCGATGTACAATGTTAGTGCTGACACCGTTACATCCTTCACACCGCCAGCCGGATATACAGAACGTTATGACGCAGCGACAACGAACTTCAGGATGACCGCCGGTGACAAGGCCATCACTGCCAATGCCACTGAAAGCGGTACAGTAACAGGCAATGCTTCTTCACCCCGCTGGGCGCTTGTCGCGGTATCAATAAGCCCTGCTGGCAGCAGCACAAGAGAAGTCGCAAAGATCAACCAGCACTGCCTTGGCTGCCACAGCGCGGCGAACAGCACGGTCCAGCCCTTCGCAGACGGAAAGACGCCGAAGCAGTACGCGCCGGACGGTCTGAGCATTGCCGAGAGGTATTCTCAGACAGGCACCACAACATGGGGCAAATACACAACAGAAGCAAACGCGGCACAGAAGAACATTACCAAGGCATACTCTGCCCATGGTAATGCCGCAAACAATAAACAGGGATGGAGCGCCAGCACAGGAGTTGACGGGACCATCCCGGACAGGACAGGAAGCACGAATGTGGCCTGTTTTGACTGCCACAACTCTCACGGTTCGTCCGCAAGCGGCAAGACCACAAGTTACACAAGCGCAACAACAAACGGTGGAATTCTGAAGGACACTACTACGGGGCTGGGTGGATATACAGCTACATACAAGCCCGCGGATTTTGCAGGATCAGCGACAATGGTTACCCACAAGGCAGGCGCAGCACTCTGCTTCAACTGTCATATGACTGCAAGCGCCAGCGCTACACAGCCGTGGGGCTACAGCACATTCGGAGCTACAGACAAGATCATCAGTTATTGGGAGAAGCCGGGCTGGGAGGGCGCTGTAGGAGTAAATCCGTCAGGCGCTCAGCAGCGTTATCCTTACAAGAACAACCTTGATTCAATCGGAAGCCATTTCGGAGTTTCCATGCCGATGAATACCCAGCCAGTGTCTACCATCGGAGGTCTCTGCACACCGTGCCATGACCCGCATGGAACAAGCCCGAGCCTCGGTGCAAACCAGCAGTACGCAGTACCAATGCTGAAAGGCACATGGCTGACCTCACCTTATATGGAGGATGCTGCAGCGACACCGACGAATGAGGCAAGAGGCGGAGGTAGAAATGAGAACCCTGTAAACATTGGCAGTACGCCTGGTTACAAGATAGATCAGAACACGTTCAGAACAGGTACAGCAGCGCCGTTCAATGTATTTACCCGGTATAATGTCGGGGCCTCAGGTGCAGGCGACAGGATCATGGAGACAGACCAGCAATTTGGTGGTATCTGCCTGCAGTGTCATCCAAAGGCACGGATAGACCCTGACACAAATAACGCATGGGGCACGTACGACAGGATCCATGACTCGGTCCTCGGCTGGGCATCTACGGCGGGAAACAACGCAAATAATGCAATGCACGCATACTCCTGCTCTAAATGCCATACTCCGCACAGTTCATGTCTGCCGCGTCTGGCGATTTCAAACTGCCTGGACGTTAACCACAGGAATCGTGTGGCATCAGGAGGAACCTTCAGTGGATTCTCCAATGATAGAAATCGGGGTGGTGGTCAGGGCAGAGGTCCTGTCGGAGGCGGAGGATGGGGTCAGCAGCCTATACCAGCTGGCTGGCCTGATAATGGAGGAGGATCATATCTCTGGGGCAGCGCGGGCACGAGCGCGAATCACTTGCCTGCCTACCCGACCTGTCATGATACTCCGACAGCTGCGGGTGCGTATCCGAACGAGTGGTGGAATAACGTTACAGAGTGGTAAGATGAAACAAGTCAGACTGAAGCCCCTGAAACGGGCTTCGGTCTGACTGAAATAATAACCTGCTGACATCCGAAAAAAGGTTGTCATAGACGAAAAATGAATCGGGGAAGGAGGTGTGAGGATGAAAAAAATTACTTATGTAAAACCAAAACTCGTAGGAACAGCAAACGTACATCCCTGCTAATGCACACTAACAACCAGTGAGGTGAGGCTGTCTTTCAGCGGCTGCCTCACCTCAGTTTTTTCCCCTCCGTACAACAGGAAATGGTAGTGCACGTGAAAGTGAAAGCGTAAGAATCTTCTTTCCTCCGTTGCTATTTACATTTTATTGAATTATAATCCTCCTTATAACTATTCAATATTTTTTCTGCTTATATGACAGGAGGGTAATAGTATGTCTCTTCGAATAAAACTGCCGATTATATTCCTTTCTCTTTCAATAATCCTTTCTCAGTCCAGTGTCCTCTATGGTGAATCAGGACAAAAAACAGATCAGGACAAAAAGACAGGCACCGTTAAGGGACAGGTAATGATAAAGGACGGAGGACCTCTTGCATTCGGACAGATCATGTTTTACGACGTGCTCTCAGGGCCTCCTCCTCTTCCACATAAATACGAAAGGACACCGGATATATCGAAAGCAATCGATGCGGACGGGAAATTCACCGTCGAGCTTCCTGAGGGCAAATATTATATCGGCGCAGTAAGGAGAATTTCCGGCGAGCGCTTCGGACCGCCGCAGGAAGGAGACTATATCTACCGGAGCCTTGATGATAACGGCAAGCCAAAGGAATATCCTGTTCAGGCCGGAAAGGTCCTCGACATAGGCACGGTTAAAGAAGCGGTACCTCTGAAGGCAGAAGATATTTCCCATCGCAGTATCACAACTGCCATAGAGGGACATATTATAGACATGGACGGAAAACCTGTTGAAGGAGCTGTTGTTGTCGCCTTTGTTAAGCCGACTATTGGCGGGAAACCTCTTTTTGTATCCGACAAGTCGGGCCAGGACGGGAAATATGTGCTCAGGGTAACAGAAGGGACCTACTATTTGCGCGCACGAAACAGCTTTGCTGCCGGACCTCCGGAGCCCGGACATATCGTGGGCTATTATGGAGAAGGAACACCCGCTCCTGTTACAGTTGAGCACTGTCAGGTCATCAAAGGCATCGACTTCAGGGTCATTTTATTTCCGGGAAGAGGTCCTTTCTCCGGGACAGGCCAGGAGAACCAGTAACTATTATTATTTAAAGCATAAAGGGGGTCAGCCATGAATAAATTGCTATTGTCAGTATTATTGCCTTTCATAAGTATTATTTTATGCGTCTCTGTCTTTGCTGCTGAAGTGCAGCCTGGAGGGAAAACCGGAGGCGTCAGCGGACAAATCATGATAAAAGGCAATGGCCCTCTGAAAGGGGGAACGGTCTTCTTTTTTGATGAGGCATCAGGCCCGCCTCCCTCTGCGACGAAATACTGGAGGGTGCCGACGCATGCGTTCAGACTCGATGATAATGGACGGTTCGATGCGGTCCTCCCTGAAGGAAAATATTATATGGGGGCCAGCAGGAAGCTGTCAGGGGAAATACTCGGCCCGCCGAAGGAAGGTGACTTCTTCTTCATCAGTGAAGATGAAAAGGGGAATCCTTATCTGCATGCGATCGTGCAGTTTAAACCTCTTGAACTTGGCGTAATTTCAAAGGCAACACCCTTCCGCAGGGAATCTCTTGCCACAGAAGGGGTAACGTCATTAGAAGGTATTATTCGCAATGAGAAAGGCAGCCCTGTAAAAGAGATGCTGGTGTTTGCTTTTTCAACACCGACGATGGTCGGGAGGCCGCTTTTTGTTTCCGAGAGATCGGACAAAAATGGGAAATATCTGCTGAGGCTGTCTGGCGGAGGATCATATTATCTGCGTGCCAGGGCAGACTACGGAGGTGGTCCGCCTTCAACCGACCAGATCATGGGTGTCTATATGAGCGGGAAACCTGTTTCTGTTAAGACCGGGGAAGCAATGAAGGGGATTGATATCAGGGTTTCAAAAGTGGGGATCGCAGAATAGTTCCTTTAAAAATACTCTGATTTTATAATTTCAGGCTTGATTTTAATGGTGTTACGAATTATAATTTAGTAACACCATGTCTGTAATACGTTTTGGCATATCTCTTGACAGCGCCCTGCTTCAGGGTTTTGATCGCCGCATTAAAAAGAAGGGTTACGCAAACCGCAGCGAGGCGATCAGGGACCTGATCAGGGACAGCCTCGTGACCGAGGAATGGGAGTCTTTCACCACCGAAACCGTCGGGACTATTACCCTGGTCTATTCCCATGACACAAGGGAACTTACCGATAACCTGACCGATCTGCAGCATCATTACCACCAGTCGATACTGTCTGCCATGCACATACATCTGGATGAACACAACTGTCTTGAGGTCATAGTCGTAAAAGGCAAGGCGAGGGACATCAAGGCAATCGCAGACAGGCTGATAGGCACCAAAGGCGTCAAGCACGGGAAACTTGCAGTAACATCTACCGGCAAGAGTCTTAAATAATATATAACGGCAGGAGCACGAAAATTGCAATTATGAAGATATTTTTTATCTTAATGAAAATGCAGGAGATATTTTAATGCATATACCGGACGGTTATCTTGGTCCGCAGACGTATGTGCCTCTCTTCGGGGTTTCTTTTGTCTTCATGTCTGTCGCCCTGAAGAAACTGAAGAAAGAGCTTTCAACAAAGCATGTCCCCTATCTTGCCATGGCCGCGGCCTTCTCCTTCCTCATCCAGATGTTTAATATCCCTATCCCTGGAGGTACAACAGGCCATGCAGTCGGCGCCGGCATTATTGCACTACTGTTAGGTCCCTGGACCGCGGTTATAGCCGTGTCCGTCGTGCTGATCATCCAGGCGGTAGTGTTCGGAGACGGCGGAATCACCGCTATCGGAGCAAACTGTTTTAATATGGCGGTAACTATCCCGTTTGTATCATATGGAGTTTTTAAGCTCGTCAACAGACTGTCAAGTACCCAGTCAAGAATGTCAGTCGCGGCATTTCTCTCCGGATATGCAGGGCTTACTGTATCGGCACTTCTTACAGGGATCGAGTTCGGCATTCAGCCTTTGATTGCTCAGGCAGCTGACGGCAGGCCTTTGTATGCACCCTACCCTCTTGAGATTGCCCTTCCTGCGATGGTGCTGGAACATATGCTCTTATTCAGCATCATTGAAGGAGTTGTCACTGTTTTGTTGCTGAGATATTTTCTCAAGAATGAATCCGATCTGGTTTACGCATTGTCTGTGAGAGAGGCCTGATATGACAAGGTCCCAGCGAAAACTTTGGATTGGGCTGCTTATCATGGCGCTGCTCACACCTCTCGGTATTATCCTGCCCGAGAAATTCAAGGCCGGGGATGCGTGGGGTGAATGGGGCACTGAAACACTGGAGAAACTCCTTGGATATGTGCCGGAAGGCCTGAAGAAGTTGAGTGATCTCTGGAAGGCGCCTGTAACAGACTATAACTTCAGCGGAGAAGACTCTTCCATGACAGTCCAGATTTTATCTTATATTGCATCCGGTCTTCTCGGGATAGTCATAGTTGGCCTGGTGATATTTCTGATATCGAAGTTTGTGGCTAAAAATGGAAAATAAAATACCTACGTTCCTGATGGCAAGGCCATCCTCAGCAGAGCTTCCCCGCGGCAAAGGGAAGCTCAGGATCTCCTTCATCGAGAAAAGCATATACCACCTTGCTGATGTCGTAAAGATCGGATATGTCCAGTGGGAAAGCGCATCAAGGGATGCCTTTCTCCAGAGAGTGGATGCCCGCGTAAAGGTCCTCTTTCTTCTCTTTTATGTGATCATCATCAGTCTGAAGAGGGACCTGATGTCCGAGTCCTCGATAGGCGGGTTCATATGCATGCTTGCAGTGATATCTCGACTCAATCTTATTGATCTCTATAAGAGGGTCTTGTTCTGGGCATTTATTTTCGGCTTTCTGATGGCCTTTCCATCTGCCTTTAATGTCATCACAAAGGGAGAGATCATCTTCTCTGTAATGCATCTTTCAAAAAGTTACCATTTCTGGATTTACCACATACCGCAGGAAATAGGGATTACAAGGGAAGGAATGTATGGAGTTTTAATGCTCACGTCGAGGGTCATGAACTCTCTGGCCCTTTCATTCCTCGTACTCTCCACAACCTCTCTCCCCGAGATCATACGGGCACTCAAGGTCTTGCGGGTCCCGGACAGCATTCTTATGATCATTACCCTGACGTACAAATACATTTTCATCTTTGCGAGGACAGTTGAAGACATGTTCCTCGCAAAGAAAAGCAGGCTTGCAGTACAGGTAAGTAATGCTGAAGCGAGAGTGTGGATCGCAGGACGAATTGCGCTTATCTTCAGAAAGACCAGGCTGAGGTGCGAAGAGATTTTCAAGGCAATGCTGTCGAGGGGGTTTGCCGATGAAGTAAGAATATACAGATTCAGGAGACTGACCGTCCTGGACTGGTCAACAGGCGTATGCCTTTTTATGATAGGACTTTTATTTTTATGGCTATGAGGTGATCGTGGAACATATTATTCGTTTTGAAAACATCAGCTACCTATACTACAACAGGATTCCGGCGCTCAGCGATATTACGCTTGATATCCGGGAGGGAGAACGGTTTGCCGTGATAGGCGCAAATGGAAGCGGGAAATCCACCATATTGCAGATCATGAACGGTCTGATACCCCAGTCCGGCGGCAGTTTCTTTTACCGTGGGCATGAGGTCACGGAAAAGACCCTCAGGGACAAGGGATTTCTGAGATTTTTCAGGGAGCGGGTCGGTTATGTTTTCCAGGATTCTGATGTTCAGCTGTTCTGTCCGACAGTGCTGGATGAACTTCTCTACGGGCCCCTGCAGTTTGAGATAAACGAGAAGGAGGCCCTGGACAGGGCTGTAGAGGTCATGCAGATGCTGAACATAGAGAACCTCAAAGACAGGCCGTCCTATATGCTTTCCGGAGGGGAAAAAAAGAGGGTCGCCATCGGTTCAGCGCTCATGATGAACCCTGAGGTGCTGCTCCTTGATGAACCGACGAATGGTCTTGATCCGAGGACCCAGTGTTTTCTTGTGGAGCTTATGCTCGCCCTGAGCGAAGCGGGTAAGACCCTCGTGATCGCAACACACGACCTGTCGCTGATCGCAGAAATGCACGCGCAGGTGGCCCTTTTATCTGAAGACCACCGGATAGAAAAGATCGGTCCTGCTGAAGAAATACTCAGGGACGATGACCTCCTGCTCAAGGTAAACCTCATTCATGAGCACATGCATTATCACGGAAGGGAAGCACACAAGCACCGGCATTCCCATTACTTTTTCCACAAGCATTGACCCACATTATGCATTTGAATAATGCAGGCATTATTCGGGTTGAAGATTGAGAATAATGCCTGCTGTCTGATAACATATTGTTACCTAATATGTATGAATAGACCAGTTGCAATAATTTTTCTTCTGTTCCTTTGCCTTCTCAGTTCCCCTGCACAGAGCATGGTATTAACGTCAGATGCAGTATGGTCGGGGGAGGTTGGAGTCGATCAGGATATTCTAATACCCGAAGGGGTCACCCTGACAATCCAGCCCGGGACAGTCATACGCATCATGCATTCAGAGAGCACAAAAACAGAACCTGAGTTTCTTTCGCCGCAGACAGAAATAACGGTCAGGGGAACACTCATGGTGGACGGAAAGGAGGGTTCGCAGGTAACCTTTATTTCCGGGGGCGATAAAAAATCAGCCTGGGCAGGGATTATCGTTGACGGCGGCAGGGTAACGATGAATTTCACTGTGGTTCGCGATGCCGAGACCGGAGTTGATCTGATAGAAGGGAAGCTTTCCCTGAAAGAGACTCTGCTGACAAACAATCGCTACGGACTTACGGTGCAGGGACGTGATACCGTGGCCCTCCTCGAAGGGGTAAAAGTGGAAGAAAATGATTACGGGGTATTTTTGCTGAATGGCGCAACGATTGAGAACAGGGGCAGCCTTATCAAGGGGAACAGAAAGAGGGATTCCTATTCTGCAGTTTCAAAAGAACACACGATACCGCTCAAAGAATACAGGGTAACTGACCGGGAAAAGGAGCAGACAAGGATATACGGCGATGATGTTTTTCTGGTCCCTGTAGTCTGGCAGGGGAGGATCGAAGTAAATGGGATTGTCCGGGTACCTGAAAATTCCCGATTGACCATACTGCCCGGCACTGTTGTGGAGTTCCGGAAAAAAGATGCCAATAATGATGGCATCGGCGAGAACGGGCTTTTGATACAGGGTACTTTTATCGCCAAAGGCACGAAGGAGCAACCGATCTTCTTCAGGTCTGCAGGACAGCAGAAGGGGATGACCGACTGGGATTCCATCAATATACTAAACAGTGACAGGTCTCAGAACCTCATCGAGTACTGCCAGATAGAGAACGCGTACCGGGGACTGCACTTCCACTTTTCCAATGTGGCAATCACAGAGTCTGTCCTTAAGAACAATGAGCGGGGGATCCAGTTCCAGGAATCGATTGTCGAAATCAGGGGCACCCATTTTTACCGCAATAAAAGCGTACTGTGGGCACGGGATTCCGAGATCATATTCACCGACAATGTCATATCGCATAATTATTCCGGGATCAATCTTTTCCGCAACACACTTGCCCTCAGCAATAACCTGATCATGAACAACGAACGCGAAGGGCTGAGAGTCAGGGAAGGTATCCCGATAGTTGAAAGAAACCTTATGGATGGCAACCGGTACGGCATGATGATTGTTGATACCGTATATGGAAGTTTCAGAAACAATGTAATATCTCATAATCTTGAATCCGGAGTGGCGCTGAGAGGAGCAGACAACATCGATGTCAGCGGGAATATTGTCCAGGGTAACGGACTGAATGGAATTATCATTCAGGAATCAAGCGCTTCCATCCGGGAAAATCTAATCTCAGATAACGGTGAAAGGGGCATAGGCATACTCTCCTTTCACGGGACAATAACCGGAAACAATATTCTCAAAAACGGGATGTACAACCTCGGTATTGATGGGACGACAGATGTTTCAGCACAGAACAACTGGTGGGGAGAGGGGGACGTAAGAAGCACCATTTATGATAAGGAAAATGATCCTGCAAAAGGGAAAGCGGAGTATATGCCACTCTCGGAAAAGCCTGCCATTTTGACATGGCCATTGAGAAGCATCTATACAGATACTACGTGGTACGGAGATATTATTATTGATAAAACAATAAGTGTCATGCCCGGCATACATCTTGCAATTATGCCACATACCAGGGCCCTGTTTTCACAGGGAGCCGGTCTTCATGTGAAAGGAAGGATAACGGCAAGAGGAGAAAAAAATGCAGGCATTATCTTTACATCACTTAAAGGTGAGATTGCTGGCGCATGGGACGAGATTCTCCTTGATCATGCTGACGGGAGTGAATTTGCCAACTGCCATTTTGAGAATGCGACGTGGGCACTGCATGTTCATTTTACCAGGCTGAAGGTCGAAGGATGTACGTTTATGAAAAATTATGGAGGGATGAGGTTCCGCAGCGGACCGATCGAAATAACACATTCCTCATTCAGAGAAAATGAGATCGGCCTCAGATCAACTGCCGGCAATGCACTTATTACGGAGAACAGCATGACAGCCAATAGGATAGGCATCTTTGTCAGAGAGCGGGGCAGCCTGTCCATAAAGAAAAACAATATCTTTGACAATGGCGAATACAATATACGTTTAGGCGACTTTAACGAAGAGGACGTTGATGCGAGAGACAACTGGTGGGGGAATGTATCCCCTGCTGATACGTTCTTTGACGCGAGGAAAGAGCCCGGAATCGGGACAGTAAATTATGAACCTTACGCCCGGCAGCCTTTTATAACGGAATCCACCCAGGCAATATCACGACCAAAAGAGAATATGCAGAGAGAGACCGGAGGCATAGAACATAAATGAGAAGACGTTATTCGTACATTATGTTTCAACGATCTCTTGCGCTTTTCTTTATTCTGGCGGCGTTGTATGGTGCTGCAGCAGAATATTCAATCGCTGATGAGGGGAAATCTGTCTTAGGGGGCAAGGTTACGGATATGGAAGGCAGGGCGGTAGAAGGGGCGATGGTGTTTGTTTATAACAGTCCCAATGTTAAGCGGTCGGCGGATTTCATTTCAGGCCGCACCGATAAAGAGGGACTGTATCGCATGATTATTCCAGCAGGAAAATACTGGTTGGTGGCACGAACAAAATATACTGAAGATTACGGACCACTCACGCTGAAAGACAGGCATTCCGGAGAACCCAGAGAGACTGAACTCGCTTCTGACAGAGAGATCAGGATCGACTTTGTCGTGGTTGATCTGATGGAGGCCATAAAGATAAAAAGGGGAGAACGGGAAAGGTCCTTTAAAATAACCGGAAGAATCATTGATGAAAAGGGCTCCCCAGTCAGCAGGGCTTATGCTGTTGCGAACAGAATTAAAGATATTTCGGGAGTTCCCGACTATCTCTCGGCCTGGGTTGATCATGATGGTCGTTTTACGATGTACCTTCCACGGGGCAGATATTTTATAGGAAGCGCAGAATCTTTTCCTCCCGCGCGGAATTATTCCATTGACCGGGAGACAGAAATTGATGCTGATACGATAATGGACATTACAAGGAAATCCCCTGAAAGCCTAAGTAAATAGGTATATGTTATATTAAAAAAAGGGAGTATACGAAATAAGTGAAGGTTTGCAGGAAGAGGAGGGAACACCCATGAAAAAGCCGGTATTGATCATAATGGTGCTTATCTTTTTTACGCCAAAAATTTATGCCTGTGTCGGAAAGACACTTACGATTGGCGCTATGAATACATCAGAGGGGCAGGTGCTTGCCGAGATGATCTCCACTCTTATCACAGAAAGGACAGGCACAGCCGTAAACGTAACCTTATATAAGAATGCGCAGGAACTCTATGAGGCCGTGAAAGTGACACAGGTTGACATTTCAATTGAGAACACTTCACGGGCTATGCGTGTATTGAATAAACCTGTGGAGACGGACGTTCAAAAGGCATACGAAATAGTGAAGGCATCCTATGAAAAAGAAAAGGGCCTTATATGGCTTAAGCCCTTTGGATTTCTGAATGGGAGCAATGAAAGCGCCCCCTCTTACACCGCGACGGTCCTCAGGAATGAAATTCTCAACAATTTCCCCGCCCTTCCGAGGCTGATTAACAAACTCGGAAGCAGCATTAATGATGATACGTATACAAAACTGATCAGTTCTGTGGCATCCGGCGAGAAACCAAAGAATGTAGCGCGGGATTTTTTAAAATCAAAAAAACTTATATAACAAGAAAGGCCGATGTGGTGGGCATTGAAGAGGTTTGAATGGCTGTATCTATTTCTTGGATCAAAGAAGTTTACCCTCATTCTGTTTCCGGTCCTGTGCATTTTCTTAATCCCAAGAACCGTTATACGGACAGAGGACATTCAATTAGGCACATGGGGAAGCATAATCTTCGGATGTATGGGCCTGAATTTAGTGTTGTGCACAGTGCAACGGATAAAGACCCTTGCAAAAGCGGTCATTATTTTGCATATCGGTGTACTCATAATTTTTACCGGTGTTGTGATCAGTTCCTTTGGTTATGTAGCAACAGTAAACATATACGAGGGAACAAAGGCAGACAAGGTTTATCGCTGGGACATAAAGAAGGATGTGCCGCTCGGAGTTGATATCATGGTGAAAAAAATAAATGTACAATATTACCCGGTAGCTGTAAAAGTAGGCGTCATCAGAGCACAGGAAAAGTTCGGACTTTTCCTGTTGAAGACCGGGGAAAGCTTTCAGCTTGACCGGTTCACTGTGAAGGTAGATGCCCTTGAATTAAAGCAGGAGCAGAAGCTTAACCTGAGTGTTTATAACGGAGACAATCTTGTCGGCACCGCAGACACACTCGGGGAAAATACCCTCCCTGCAGATTTTCCTTATGAGTTCAAGCTCGTGGCATATCAAAACCCTTCCCTTAAAAGATTGTGGGTGGACCTCAGCCTTTCAAAGGATTCAGAAGTGGTCATGGAGGGAACATCCGAGGTCAACCATCCTCTGACCTGGGGAAAATTCAGTTTTTATAATACCAAAGTGGATGCTGACCAATATGGCCTTCCTTTTGCAGGAATTCAGATAACGAACGACCCAGGCCTCCCGTATGTGTATACCGGGTTTGTGGTTGCCGGGATAGGATCTATCATTTTTTTATTCAAGAGGCTTTATGGATACAGGTAAATTAAAAATATACATTCCCCTTGCCCTTCTTTTTTTCTTCGTGTCCTGTACTCAGACACCGGTAACAGAAGAAAAGAAAACATATAAGATCGGATATATGATCTGCAACAGTGAACAGGAAACGCTTCAGCGCTTTAAACCATTCACAGCATACCTGAGCAAGAAGCTGGGGGTCCGGTTTGAAGCGATGGCAATAGACACGTCGGATTTTACTAAGCATGTGGATGAGATGGATTTTACCCATACAAATTCATTGCTGTATGTCATCATGAACAGAAACAACGGGGTCGAGATCCTTGCAGCAGAGAAATCAGGGTCCCTCGGCGCCAGGGTAAAAGGCCTGATTATCGCTTCAAAAAAGAGCGGAATAACAAGTGTTCAGGAACTTAAGGGCAAAACCATGATATTCGGCCCCTCCCTTGGCCCTACTTCATACATGGCCCAACTGGATATCCTTCTGAAGAACGGGATCGATCCCGAGAGTGACCTCGCGTTTTATTCTATCCCTGCAGGATCGTTCAAACATGAAAAGGTCATCTACGGCGTACTCTTTGGGAAATATGATGCGGGCGCGGCGCCGCTACTTGATTTTGAACGTATGATCGCTGACGGCAGGATCGACCCGGCTGACTTTACGGTCCTGGCAGAAGCAGAACCGGTCCCTTACTGCAACTTTGCGGTCACCCAGAAGATACCGGAGGATTTTGCAAAAAAGTTCAAG
>Ga0102851_10001472_pt1 | contig 13475 bp, 11 predicted proteins | sample Mud3Dept3metaG_FD_79558 | JGI IMG/M metagenome (GOLD analysis project Ga0102851, IMG submission 79558) | Freshwater wetland microbial communities from Ohio, USA, analyzing the effect of biotic and abiotic controls - Mud 3 Core 4 Depth 3... | ecosystem: Environmental > Aquatic > Freshwater >... | reverse complement strand
ATTTCTATAGGCATTTCAAACGTTATCTTACTTTGTATTATCCTTTTATCAGTTCCAATAGGAAAATTTGTATCTAACGTAACTTCTTTAAGTTCAACACGAGTTAATCTTGTCCAATCAAATAACGAATCACTTGTTTGTAAATTTAATGAAGGGTCAAATAAGGGTAATATTTGTTCTAATATTTGAAGATGTTGGTTAGTATTGCTTGCATATATGTGTAATTCCATATCTAAGTTATATGGAACTGGCATCCGTTGATGAATAACTTGTATATCATCTGGAACTAATCCACCAACTGGAACATAAGAATTTCTACGTTCTTGACCAACACCACGAGCTCTATTCATAGCTATTGGTAATCCAGACATATAAGCACTCATAACTGGAAGTCTTAATGGTTTATTTTGAGTATTATCTGCCATTAAAGCAGCAACAACTTTATCTGGATGTCCATAATGAATATCTACAGGTATTAGTTGTTCTTCTCGATCTTTGTATTTTCCAACTTGAACTTGAAGACCTTGAAAGATAGCCATAAATTGATTTATGTATCTAGCAATTTGCCCATTATAATAAAATCCTTCTGCTCTGATAGCCATTACTTAATATCCCTTGCTGGTTTTTTATATCTACTTGTAGTATATTCATCTAATATAGGTTTTTGTCCATTAAATTCAGCACGACGATCTGTTTCTAAATAAACCCATCTTGATTTCGCAACAGAATATCTATATAAACGTGCTGGAACATCTTTAGCAAGACCAACATATATTAATCTATGATAATCACCATTATGTGGATTTGCTGGAAAAGTATCTGCTTCTGTATATGGAGCATCATTTTGTGGCATAGCATCCTCCACATATAATCCATTTCTTACAAAACCTGTGTTTTCTAAACTTACAAGACCATATGGAACTAAACTTGCTGATTCTTCATCAGAATATTCTCTAATTGTATTTGAACCTTCACTTCCTTTTTCTGGTACATTATCTAACGATTTAGCTTTGATTGTTTGATCAATATTTGAATAATCTTGCCATAATAGATTATTTCCATCATTCTTATCAAATAACCCAGAATTATCTTTTTTAGCAACAAGATCTCCAAAAATATCTTGAGTTTCTTGGGAGGCAAGAGCTGGTAATGCTGTTATTAATAACATTGTTGGCATCCAACCTGGAGTATAGGAAGTCGGATCCCAAGTAACATCAGTTACTTCCAAATAACGTTTAATAGGACGCAAATCAGGGGTATATTGTGTTTCACTTGGAAGTTCAATAATATCTCCAATTATAACTGGACGTCCAATAGTATTCACACAAGTATTAAAGCTTAATTTGATGTTATAACTTATTTGTGTTTCCATCCCAAATGCTTTAAGTTCTAGATTAGCTTGTACTAATTCATAATAACCTTTTATTAGTAATGGTGATTGGTCATAATCTCTATCTCGATTCTCCATTAAAATCTTATCTTGGATATTTAATATAGTTGTAACATCATATTCATGCATTTCTAATGCCTGAATTCCCCAACTATTACATTCATCTCCGACAAAAGTAATTGGGCGTAATCTCCAATAACGACAAGGAGCTGAATTTTTAAAATTGATAGTATTTAAAGTATCATTATTAGGTAAGTCAATAACAGCAACACCATACCATTGTCTTCCATCATCAGATCGTTCAACACGAGCCTTTGTAACACGTGACCCTGAATTAACACTTTGTTTAATCTTAATAGTTGTTATTTCTTTTCTAATACTCGCGTCAACCCCATATCTCTGACGTCCATTAGGTAATCTAATAATGCCAAAGTCATATCCGATATATCCTGATTCTAATAATAAGGCTTTTGATTGACGGGAATACCACTCTGTTGTTAACTTATCAAATGCGTTAGAGGCAGGATAGTTATATGCATCCCCTCCTGATATGGCGTTACCATTACCAGTTAAATCAAGAAGTCTTGTTTGTTCATGTACTCCTAATAACTTATGAACATTTATTTTGGCCCCAGCAATTGCTAATGATTCTTGAATATACGAATCAGCAAGATTATCAGTTTTTGGTTGTTCTGTAAGATCCCAAGGACGACAATTAGTCCAATTAGAAGGAGTAACACAATTTGGTCTATTAGGTATAGATATTACAGTTGGAGGTGGTACATAAGGTGGTACTACAAATCCAGATGTGGATATTGTAATTCTTGGTTTAAGTGTTGTAAGTATAACAGATGTGTTAGCTATACTAGAAACAGATATTGCAACTATTGGAGGTGTTGTTGTAAGCAAAACATCTACACTATTAAATAATATTGTATCTATTATAATGGTTGGTTTCTGTGTAGTTAATGAGATATCAACTCGTGCTAATCCAGAAGCATTTAAAGTAATAGTTGGGTTAGTGGTTGTAAACGCCACATCAGTTGTTGCTAACCCAGAAGCATTTAACGTAATAGTTGGATTAGTGGTAGTAAGTGTCACATCAGTTGTTGCTAAACCAGAAGCGTTTAACGCAATAGTTGGTTGTATTGTTGTAAATGCCACATCAGTTGTTGCTAAACCAGAAGCATTTAAAGCAATAGTTGGGTTAGTGGTTGTAAATGCCACCATAGCTGTTGCTAAACCAGAAGCGTTTAACGCAATAGTTGGTTGTATTGTTGTAAATGCCACCGTAGTTGTTGCTAATCCAGAAGCATTTAACGTAATAGTTGGGCTAATAGTAGTAAATGCCACATTAGTTGTAGCTAATCCAGAAGTATTTAAAGCAATGGTTGGTTTTGTTGTAAGGATGGAAATATCTACAAGATTTATTTGAGTTGTGATATCACCTGTAAATGGTGTGCCTAAATAGGCAACATCTAATGATCCAGTAGATAATAGTTTAGCTTCAACGTTAACAAACGGTGTACCTAAATATGCTATATCTAATGCAAGTAGATTAGCAGTAGTTATCATAGTCACAATATTATGCCTGACTTATAGAAAAATCATCTACATATAAACTGTATGTAGTACCTCCCCAACATTCTGTTATAATTTCTACAATTCCTATTTCAGTTGGAGTAAATGTAATAGTTACTTGTTCCCAAGTATCTGCTATTGCTGTCATATTTGTCGAAACATCGTTTGGTACACTAGCAATTTGTCCACCTCGGCACTTTAACATTGCAGTTAATCCAGTATTAGTTCTTCTCATCCATAAAGATGCTGTTACTAACGTATTGGCTCCACACGCCACTTTTGCGATTGACATATAAAATGGAGCTAAACTAGAAACATAAGTCGATGTTGTTGGAGACAATTTCCAAGAAATTCCTGAAGCTGTATGCCGAACTGATGTCTCAGATGTAATTGTACCATTTGGAAAGTAATCAATGTGATTGCCTGCAATCCCTCCTTCATTTTGAGAATATACTCCAGTAGTCATTCCATATAGCCCAGCACCTGGTTTATCTACTTTGACAGAATCACTTAATGTACATCCAAACAAAAAAAGTTTTTGTGTAGCACTATTAACATAAACACTTGCGGCTCCATGTCCACTAATAGTTGTTCCTCGTACTATACAATCTACAGTTCCAGTTGCAAAAATACCATAATTTCCGTTAGATATTATCTGTCCGACTGTACAGTCGTTTGAGAGTTGACTGGCGATAAACAATGCACTTCCAGAATTACCATTGATTGAATTAATTGAAAGGTGATTAAATGAACCAAGACTAATTGCATTACCTTCGTTACCATTGATTCTACCTATCGATCCTGTGTTATAAGACCCAAAAGTTATAGAAGTATCATAACTGTTATTACATACAGCTTTTATATCTAAGTGTGAAAATCAGTAACTGATGAGAAAAAACCTTGTCGTAAACAATTATTTGCTGCAACGATTGATAGGTTCCAATAGTTACCTATAGAACTAATTCCTATCCAATATCTAACAACTGCAATATTATTCATAGCTATCCATGAGTTACCATTAGCAAAAAAAGCGGTACCTTGACCGCAAGATCCGTCAAACCAAGTTTCTGCTGATTGAGTAGACATATCAATTGTATTCCATCCACCAGAGTACGTTATAAATTGATCTACACTCCCTGCCTCTTGGAAAGTGAATAGTATAGTATTAGTTGGTGCAACAATTGTTTTTATTGTTTCTCGTTTATATGTTGTAACAGTTTCAGTAGTCCCAAAAAAACCACGTTGATTTCCTGGTAAAGTATTAGTTTCTTGGTCTAACATTACTAAAGTGTTGTCTATGGATTGAATACCATAAAAGGTATCAGTGGATATATTTTTACCAATTAGACTTTGAAGAGATAAGCTGTCTGCTACAGTTGAATCTTTACAGGCAATAACATTATCAATTTGAAAGATCTGTGCTCCGTTATTTGTAACCACATTAAATGCTATTGATTGAATTGAGGCTCCTAATGCACCTCCAGTATCTACTGTAACAGGATACCAACGATTAAGAACTCCTATATTGGGAATATTTACCGTATTAACAGGAGTTGCTCCAGCATTATCAGAACAAAGAGTTAAAGTACAAGCACCAGCAGCCCCGATTGTACCACTAGTCTGTTTTATCCAGAAAGAAATTTGTGTATAAGCACTAAAATCTGTAGCTCCTACTAAAGGCCAATAAGCAGCCATTCCAGTTGTAAATCCTACTGCAATATCTATGTTCTGGCAAGACACACCTTGTCTTCTATCTGCAGTTAATACTGTACAAGTTACATTAGCTGAGGCAGTCCAATTAGTTTTATCCCCCTGTCCTCCTGTAACAGCAATATTTTTAGTTACACTACTAGCTAATATCACTGCTCGGTTGCGGATACGAGTAATAGTTCCACCACTACCAACACCGTTTCCAACAGAGTTTGAACCGTTAGGGTATAGTAATGTTATATTGTTTCCTGATATCGAGACAATCCATGCACCATTAGCGTTAGTGTTTGTAGTATGTCCTGCGACTAAAGCAGCATCTCCTGTAATGAGATTATGTCCTGATACAGTAAGTACAATAGGAGTTGTGTTTGTAGATGATCCTATACCAAATGTTGATATATCTTTAGTACCATCCCATTTTCCAGTAACTCCTAGAGAAGTAGGATTAGGACTACCCATTATCCGTATAGTATCACCAGGTGCAGTAGCTGCAGCAACAAAGTTATTTATACGTTTTCTACGTGTCGCAAAACTATCTCCATTACCTACAGAAGCATTGGAATCAGTTCCATTTACATAATCCATATACCAGATAGTCATAATTTATTATGCTTCGGTTACAGTTACAGAGTTGAGTGTTTCAGGAGCAGTTGTAGCAAAAGCAGTATTTGTCACAATTACATCAGTACCAGATGTCCCTACTGTTAAATCAGATACAACAGCAACATCAGCTGAAGTTACCAGTTTAGCAATTACTGCTACTCCATTTACAGCTGGTGTTACTGGATTTACTGATGGTGCATTCATATTCATTATTCCTCCTGCAGCAGATGCAAATACATTTCCAGTCCAAGTCCAAGTAGCAAGCAATGTTCCATAAGCTGTTGTGTAAATTTCTAATTTACCACCAACACCAAGTTCTGTATTAATTGCATTTGCTCTTGCATTTTTTGTTAAGGTTGAAAAAATCCAGGCCATTATGGTTTCCTTTTAAAAAGTGAATAGTTATTTAAGTAAAGGTATTTATACTAAACTAGTGTTTAGTCTTCTACTTCTGCCTCTTGTTCCATTTTATTTAATCTTGTATAATAATCAGGAATTTCTTTTAAATGATCTTTGGCTATTAATTTAGCTATTAAGATAGATGCAGTGTGTTCTTTCTCCACTTCTATTCCTTTTTTTAATTCTGTAGCATCAAACTCAGAATCAGGAACAAAATCATGATGACCAAGATTAGCAAGAAGATCTTCTACTTCTTTTTCACTAAATTTGTCTAAATCTTTGCCTGTAACATTTAAAAGTTTGGCTAGTTTTTGAATTTTTTCACTTTCATAAAAAAATTGTTTGAATGTTTGACGCATAATAAAAAACCCTCATGTATCGCTACGTGAGGGTATTTATCTATATCAGAATATTACAGCAATTGTATTATGCTGGTGTTGGTGGATTAACTGTTGAACCTATTGTTGCATCATTATTATAATATTTCCAAGCAGATCCATCCCAATAAACATATGCAAGAACAGCATTACCTTTTGCTTGTGGTTTATTTTCTTTTTCAAAAACACAAGCAGAACCTGCTGTGTATAAAGGACCAAAACCAGTAAGATACGGAACTGTTGATAATACTTGGAATGTTGTTGGTAAAGCAGCAAAATAACCAACTTTTACCCAAGCAGCACCATCACTCCAGTATAGTATTTTGACAGTTGTATCATAGTATAAAGAACCGCGAGTTTGTGGTTGAACAGGAAGACCAGCAGTATTACCATTTGGAAGACCTGTACCAGCAGAACCAATACCAGTAGTAGCAGCTCCAACAGCAGCAGCTAAAGCAGCAGTAGGTAATGCAGAAGTAGCAGCATCTAATGTTGCAATTAAACCAGTACCAGTAACCCCTTCAATAACAGCAACAGAACTAGCAACAGCAGGAACAGCAGTTGTATAACCAACAGTTGGTGAAATTATATTAATAGTAATGGTATTAGTAGCAGCAGTTAAAGTCGCTGTAGTACCTGGAATTGCAAGTCCAACAGCAGTATTAAGATTAGCAACAAATCCAGCAAAAGTTACATCAGTTCCAGCAACTGCTACACTAACATCAATAGCAGTAGCACTATCAACAGCAATATTTAATGTATATGTACCAGTAGCAACACCCATTTGTGAAGTTGGTACAATACCAGTACCTGTAACTACAACAGTATCAGTTGCATTAGTCCATTCAGTATCAGCTGGATCAGCAAACTGTAAAACAGCATCAACAGCAGCGATTTGAGATGTTGATAAACGATTACGTGCAAGATATCTATCATTACCTCTTGTAGTTTGATAGTTTGTTAATCCAAAAGTGTGACCTTTTATAGAAGCAAATAATGGAAATGTTGGATCATCTACAACACTTATTGCGGATGCTGTACCAGATGTTAGACTAGTAATAACAACATTATTATCTTTAAGAGTTACGGTTGCAACTCCAGTTAACGCTGTATTAAGTACACTAAGTAAAGCTGTAAAAGTTAATATAGTAGAACCAAGAGCATTTACTGTTACTGCTCCACCAGGAGCATCAACATCAATAACTGTTGTGTAAGTGGTACCACCAGTTACTCCAGTTGTTGCATTAGCACCTGGAAAATTTGGACCATATGTAAGTACTGCAAATCCTGCTGATTGATCAAGCAAGAGAGCAGGTTCAGTAGAGCGGTTGAAATCTACATCAACCCAAGTAAAACTACCAGGAATATTCATTGTGTGTTTCTCCTAAAATGTTATTCAGTGTAAAGCGCATACATATTTATAGTAATACCAATAAAATGTATCGTATTTTATTATATCTTATTTATGTTGAACCTTATAATTGGAATATTTTATTAATTTGTTTAATTACAATTGGCTTAATTTGAAAACATTCTGTGTAACCAGAAAATTTACTATTAGAAAAGAATTTATATGGTTTTAGTTCTTCTAATAAAGATTGTTCTATTTGAAACGCTTCAAATAATGTCATCTTCTTTTCATATAAAGCACTAATTTCCATATCCTTATATTCACTACGATTATATCTATGCTGAACAGATTTTGCTGTAATACCTATTTTAATAAACATTTCATTCCCATTTATAATATTCATAGCATATAAAAGTGCTGGAATATCTTTTTGGTGTGGATTATTATTAAAATAATCTAAAGTATATCCTCCCAATCCTCCTTTTAGTTTATTAGCACAAATAGGACATCCACTTTTTTGGTTTACGTGAGCATCAGGCGTTTGTAAAAAATCACCATGTATTAAACAAGTTATAACAACTTTTGTTCTATTATTAGTATATTGTGTTTTAGTGTAATCATATTTATTGTTATGAATATTATTAGATTGTTCAATAAATTTTTCAACAGGAATTCTATGACTTATACTGGCTCGCTCTCTTCCACAAGTTCTACATCCTTGTTTTTGTTGAAGAACTGCTCTCGGTGATATTTCAAACTCTCCATGAATAGGACATATTAATACGATTTTTGTATCTAAATTTTTATAGATTACTTTTGAATATTCTAATTTATCCAAATGAATAGTCTTAATTTCTTTAATACATTGTTCTGTTGTTCTCTTTGCCATATAATCTCTCCATAATATAATAAGTATTTATGAAGAGATTGGAATAGTGATAACAATAGCAAATTAGGGTTACCCGAAGATGAAAGTAGTAGCCATTCCATATTCTTCAGGCTTATCAGCAACAAAATCAAAAATTTCTGCTAAACATGCCTCCATCTCTTCCTTAGCTGCCATTCTTAAATCATTAGCATTTAGGGTAATACTTCCACTTGCACCAGGTAATGTTGAAAATTTGCCACGAATTTCAGCTAATATTAATCTACAAACAGCAGCAGAGTATCTACGAATCCAAGGTCTTGAATATCTATCAGATAAAATATCTTGTTCAGTTCTTTCCATACTTGCTTCTACTGCTACATATGGTTCAGTAAATGGAAATCTATGATGTATCCATAATTCACGTTGCTGTTCATTCCAAGTGAAAGTTAATCTAGCAGCAAATAATTGTTCCATAGTTTTTGTATATTCTACCATAATATGATAACTTAATAAATCAAAAGTTCCCATATTATACAAATGTTGTAATACTATTTGTCCATAAACACCAGCACCATGAGCAGATGCTAAAAATGATGATGTTAATCTGTATATTCCCATAATATCAACAATCTTATTAAACTCTCCAGTTTTATTATTTAAAAGATACCGTTGAGTTTCTGGTGATGTTTGCATAAAGAAAAAGCCTCGTTTATATCCTAAACTAGATTTTTGACGAAGTTCACTTAACGCTTTTGTTATAGCATAATCTAATTGTTCATTTGTTAATTCAACATCAATAGATGGATAACCTAATTCATAACGTATTTCAGTCATTAATAATAAACGTTGGTCATCTGAACCATCTGTTCCAATTCCTATTTCGTTATAAGATGGAATGTCAGATATTCCATCTGATCCAGGTTTTGGATCATAAAAAGTATAAGGAACACTTAATGATTTAAATAGAGTACCATCAATTAGATTAACAAAAGATAATCCACTAACATTTGAATCTGTAAATAGTAGATTTCCGTGAGCATCTAACTCAGCTGTTGCTCTTACAGGAGCAGTTACCCAATATATCCCATTCCACATTAATAATTGATTTGTAGTTGTATTAAACCATTTAGAATCTGTGACTGGTGCTGGACTCGTAGTTGAAAATAATATAGATACCCACGCTGCTCCATTCCATACTTGAACTGAAGAATTAGTCGTATTATACCAATAAGAACCTATCGGTAAACTATTTGGGTCATTAACAGATATTATAGGTATAAAAGAAACCCAAACACGACTTCCATTTAATTCTTTCCAATTATTTGTAATTGGGTAATACCAAACTGTTCCAATTGCTAATGTTGTAGTTGGGTCTGTTGGATAACTAATAAAATTAACTAGGGTAAAACAATTATTTTTCCAAACATATAACAGTTGTGTAGTAGAATTATACCATAATGTTCCATTAGATATTGATGGTAATAATGATGGATCTGTTGATTGTTCATAAAAAGTTGTAACTAATTTCCAAACGAAATTAAGATTATCCCAAGTATAAAGTTTATCTTGAAGGGTATTCCACCAAGTATCACAAAAAGCACGTTGAGTTGGATCATAAGGGAATGAAATAACTTCATATTCAACCCAAACAGAATTAACTCCGTCATATCTTTTTAATACCTGTGTTGCTGGATTATACCAATATTGTCCAGCAACTGGAATTGCTGGTTCTCTTTCTCCTATAAAAAGATTTGTTTGAATATTCCATCCTGCTAATGGAATATTCCAAGCATTTAAACTATTAGTTGTTTCATCAAACCAATATGAGCCTACTGTTAATGCATTAGGGTCTTCGTGATATTGAATAATATCAGTTACTATCCACATCCCAACTGAATTATCCCATTTATACATAATATTTGTAGATGGATCATACCAATAAGCCCCATTAGTAGTTGGTGCTATTGTAGATGGGTCAAGAGCTTGATCAAATATAAGTGTTTTACACCAAGTAGTTCCATTCCAAACATATCCATTTGTACCATCAAACCAATAGGATTGGTCAGCAATAGGAACTTGTGGATCTATTATAGACGTTATAACTGTATCAGTAATCCAAGTAGTTCCATTCCAATGTTTTAATACATTAGTTGTTGGATATAACCAATATGTTCCAGTTGTAACAATATCAGGTGCTGTTGCTTGAATAATAACTGGAATTTCTACATTATGTGTTCCATCCCATTGATATAATTTATTTGCGGATGAATCCCAATAAAAAGCACCAGTATTTGGAGCAAGAGGTCCTTGTGTTGTAATATCAATAAGTGATAAGTTTTTATTGATTTCATTTACTAAATCTGTATAATTTTCTGAATTAGAACCTGCTATTTGAATGGTATAAGTTATTGGAGCAGGATTAACATAGTACGGATCAAGAGGTGTACGAGGTGTTGGTACAACTCCTAATTGAATTTGAAAATCGTAATTTATACTAGGTTGTAATCCAGTAAAATCATTAGGTGAAACACCAGGAGGAGTTACATTAGATTTTAATATAACAAGTTGAGTGCCATGAGTTCCTTCAGTACCTCTATTTGTATAATCCAAAGAATAAGCATGAACTCCTTCTTTAAAGTAACGATATTGACAATCTACAGGAAAACCAGAAATATAATAAGGAGTATTTGGAGTTAATCCAGTTATATCAAAGTAAGTAGTAGTTCTATCACCATAAAAAGCACCAATAATAAAAGAGGTACCTAATTTATCCCCAGCAAATAGATTTGAATTTCCATTTGGATCTGAACTATAAACAGTATTATCTATAGGAACTTTACTTCCTGATATTGGAGTAGTATCTAATGTAACAATTATCCCACAATAAGCTTGTTCATCAGCACCACAACCAGTTGCTGGTGTGGGAATATTCCAACTTACTCTTCCAGTATTTGGTCCAGTTCTATCAAACTTAAGTGTTATGTTTAAGGATTCAACCCGAAGTAATCCAGGTGCGTCGAGTTTAATATCAAATGTTCCCATCTGTGTTGTCCTAAAGGTTATAGTATATAAGATATTTATCTATTACAGCAGTAGATAGAAACTATTAGTTATTAACGAAGTCGTGAATTTACATTTTGTGACGCTATTGGTTCATTTGACATAGTAGACTTTGCTTGAGTTACTTGTTGCATCGCTCTTTGTATTGGACCTTGTAATTGACGAGCAGCTGTTCCAATTTGTTGAGCAGAATCTTGACTTGTAGCAAATTTAAGGTATTTTTGAACTATTTCAGGAAATCGAGCTCCGTATTGAGCGATACTAACAATTGATTGATTAGGTAATGATTTTCTGGTTAAATCATCATATTTCATCGAAGCACTAGCTAATACTTTTAAAGTTTTTTGTTTCTTCCCTGTATCTTCAATTGAAAGTAAGGTATCACTAAGTTTTTCAACACCTGCTAAAAATGAAGCAACACTTTTTGGATTCATATTTGCAGCTGTTTGTTCTAATCCAGCTAAGACATGTGTTACAGATTCAAATAATTGGTTTGGTGTTATTTTATCCTTGTTAGCCAGATAAGTAAGATTGTTTTGAATAGTAGTATTTTGTGTTGTAATACTAATGTCAATTTGTTGGGCTTCTTTTATTAATTTCATTGTATTATCCAATAGAGGTAATTAATATTTATATACTATATCCAGTTAGTGGTATAGTAGTAGCATGTCTTGATAGGAATTTCTGAAGTTTAATACATGACATATCAATATCATATTGTTCAGATTCATCAAGATTTTTTACCCCTTTAAATCTAATAGAAAGAGGGGTAGGATTATGAATATCATCATATCTCCATTCTACTATTATTTTATTTTTTGGTCTTAGACTGACTGGTTCAATAGTTTCGTTAATAGGTAAAGTACAATATTTCCGTACTTCATATTCGATAATAGAAATGGGTGTTTTTTCTATTGCTTTCAAAAGTTGTTCTTTACTTTCAAGATATTGTTTAAAAGTTAGTTTTTCCATCATATCACTTGTAGGTTGATTATGTTCTATTTATAAACATATTCATTAAAGATGTTAGGAACGTACTCTTTCAATTTATCCCTACTTCCAATATTATCCCTCCATCCTAACATTTGTAAATTATCAGGATGAGCACATACCTCTTCTGGTATATAATTAATAAAACAATATCTCATAGGTACAATATGGTCTATATGATAGGCTCCCTCTGTTCCAGCCCTTCCAGTTGGTAAATTATTAGGATTAATAATGTGCTTATTGTTTTTGTATGATATTTTGGATAGTTTTGTTACTTTTGATTTGTAGGTTTGCCATATATCAGCAGTTTCTTTCCAAGTATCAGAGTTTTGTCTTGACCACTTGTTGATATACGTAGTTCTTTCTTCTTTTCCACATATAGTACAAGTTGTATCAGTTCTTAATATATTAACAGCATTACAAGTAAAAGTATGACCACATTTTGGGTTTTCAAATGTTACTAGAAAAGGAGTACAGTTTTTACCAACAGCATTTCTACCATCCCAATCTGATTTTATGATTAATCCTTTACGATAAACAATTTGTAAGTTTTGTTGTCGTGTTATGTCATTTCGTTCTTTAATACGAGTTTTATTACAATTAGGACACCCATTGACACCATATTTTTTATATGCTTGTAATTTTGATAATGGCGTTGCTGACCATATATGATTACAATTATTACATTGTAATTGATGGTGATTTTTAGAACCGGAAAATGGTTCTAAAAGTGTTATTCCTATTTCTAGTAATCTATCAGGATATGTCATATTAACCTCTTGTATAATTTTTATTCATTATACACTATATATGTTAATATGTCAACACCATAAAAATCATTACTATTTCCATTTTGACAATAAAAAGTCCGGACAAGCCGGACTTTTTAACTACTTAATTTACCTCGTTTTTACTTACGCAAAGTGGAAGTTGTTGACATTTATCTTGCCATAGTAGTCCGCAGAATTACCCAAAGATGTTTCTGTTTGAGTAAATGCTGTTTTACCATAACGAGTCATCATAGAAACAACTGGTTGGAAAGTAACAGGATTAATGATAACACCTGATGACATCAATGGGATATATGGGCAGTAGAAGTAACCAGTATCAGTTTCTCCATTTCCACCTTTATAACCAACTAAGATT
>Ga0102851_10001471_pt1 | contig 13483 bp, 11 predicted proteins | sample Mud3Dept3metaG_FD_79558 | JGI IMG/M metagenome (GOLD analysis project Ga0102851, IMG submission 79558) | Freshwater wetland microbial communities from Ohio, USA, analyzing the effect of biotic and abiotic controls - Mud 3 Core 4 Depth 3... | ecosystem: Environmental > Aquatic > Freshwater >... | reverse complement strand
TAAAAACAAGCTGGTCAACGATTTTTTCATAAGACAGAGGCAGACCGCAGATATAAAAGTTATCCCGTTGGGCATGGCGCTCAAGAGGTGTTATGCCTGCCTGAAAGAAGGCGAGGCCCTGGCCCTTTTGGGCGACAGGGATTTTTTGAATCACGGGCTCAAGATGAAGTTTTTCGGAAAGGACTCCCTGATACCTAAAGGACCTGCCGCCCTAAGCCTTAGGACAGGGGCGTTGATTGTACCCAGTTTTTTAATCAGGATGCCCGATGACACCTTCGAACTGACATTTGAGAGGCCGATAACCTATTCGACTACAGGCGACGCCGACGAGGACACGCGAGTGGTTATAAAGAAGTGTATCGAGGTCATGGAGAGGTACATAAAGACATACCCCTCCCAGTGGTATATGTTCAGGAATTTTTGGATATAAAAATGCATAAGAAAAGGATGGTCTATTGAGAGGCTGCGTAATAATACCCGCTTACAATGAAGAGATGAGGATCGGGCATCTTGTCCGAGAGATAAAGGCGAAGGGGCTAGATTGCCTTGTTATAGACGACGGTTCCTCCGACAAGACAAGGAAGATAGCCGAACGCGAAGGCGCGAGCGTCATATCGCATCCGGTCAATCTCGGGAAAGGCACTTCTTTAAGGGACGGGTTCAGGCGTATTATGGACGGCGGTTACGATTTTATCATAACGATGGATGGCGACGGTCAGCATCATCCGGATGAGATAGGAAACTTCATAAAGGAAGCCGAAAAAAACGACGCGGAGATCATATTAGGTAACAGGATGTATAACCCTAAGGATATGCCCTTAAGAAGGCGTTTGACAAATTGGTTTATGTCCTCCCTTATTTCCGCGATAGCGCGTCAGGATATCCCCGATTCTCAATGCGGATTCAGGTTGATACGAACCGGCGTTTTGAAGGCGATCCCCCTTACGACGAACAAATACGAGATTGAATCCGAAGTCCTTATAGAGGCCGCGCGGGCCGGTTTTAAGATAAGATCCATCTCTATAAAGTCCATTTACAGAGGAGAGAAGAGCCAGATACGTCCGGTCGTAGATACCATACGCTTCATCTCCTTTATTTTTAGATACGGCTTCAAGAAATGAGGAATCCGCGACTTTCAGACGAAAATTCGAGATTAAAACAAATTGACCGGTTGTTTCACAGGAAGACCGCGGCGGCCTATGACAGGAAGATCGACATAAAATTTAATCTTTATCACACCCTGTTCTTGTATCCTTTTATCGAAAAAATAAAGGGCCTTCTCGGAAGAGCCGACGACGTCTTTATTTTAGATATCGGTTGCGGGACGGGAAGCGCGTCTATCCCGTTGGCCGAAAGAGGGTTTAAGGTGATCGCGATTGACCATTCTCAGGAAATGATAAAAATAGCGATTGAAAAAGCGATCAGCAAAAAAGTCCTCGACAAGATTTTTTTTGTAATCGGCGACGCTGAAAACATGTGTTTTAAAGATGGCGCGTTTCCGTTGATTATCTGCCAGGGCGTCGTGCATCATATCGCCGATAGGCATAAAATGATAGAAGAGATGTTTAGGGTACTAAAAAGCAGAGGCCGCTTTTATATTTCCGAGCCGGTAGAGATGTTTTCTTATTTTAAGATAATAGGAATATTGGGGAAAATCTATCATTTTATCCGCCATGAAAAAGATATCGAATCCCCCCTTGTTAAAAAACAACTGGTAGATCTACTGACAAGATGCGGTTCCACCATAGATTATTTCCTAACTTTTTATGTGCCGTATTTTAACTCCAGAAGATATTCCGTGTTAAGAGAATGGCTTATTAACGCGCTAAAGAATAGAGCGATAGGGATGCTGATTTTTGTTTATGGGGAAAAATGAGAGACTTAGACCCTTCAGTATTAAGGGACAAGATGGTGGAAGAGCAGCTGATCCCCCGCGGGATCTTCAATGAAAGGGTGTTGAATGCCTTCAGGAAAGTCCCGCGTCACGCGTTCATTCCGGATAAAAGTCCTGAAAACGCATACGGAGACTTTCCTCTTCCGGTCGGTGAAGGACAGACCATCTCCCAGCCTTATATAGTCGCGCTTATGACGCAATATTTAGATTTAAAGGCGGATGATAAAGTTCTCGAAATCGGAACAGGTTCGGGGTATCAGGCCTCTATCCTTGCGGAATTGGCTAAGGAAGTGTATTCGGTAGAAAGGTTCGCCGTCTTAGCGGAAAGCGCGCAGGCGATTTTAAACGGCTTAGGTTATATAAATATAAAGATAAAGGTAGGCGACGGTACTGAAGGGTGGGAAAAATTCGCGCCTTATGACGCGATAATCGTTACAGCCGGCGCGCCTTCAGTCCCGGAGCCGCTGGTTGAGCAATTAGCCGAGGGCGGGAGGCTGGTGATACCCGTCGGCGGAGGTTTCAGCCAAACACTGACGTTGGTCAAGAAGCAAGAAGGGAAGATCGCGCAGGAAGAAATTTGCGGTTGCGTCTTCGTGCCGCTCATCGGCAGATACGGTTGGAAAACATAAAAAGTAAATTTTCTTGCATTTTTTGATTTACCGTGTTATTGTAGGACTACTATAAGCGAGGGAAGCCCGTTAGAAACGGGCACGGCCCCGCCACTGTAACCCCGCCCTTTCTTAAAAAGAAAGGGAACTCTTTCGGGGAAGAAGTAAGTCACTGTTCGCGCAGAGCGGATGGGAAGACGGCCGAAAGAGAGGGGAAGTCAGGATACCTGCTTATGCCGAATGTATTTACTCCTAGTAGAGTAACTTCGGCATCCCGAAGGTTCGCTACTGCGAATCGTTGCATTCGGGATAGTCTTTAAATTCCTTCGAGGGTGAGGAGAATTTTTTGACCTCATTCTATTTCCGGAATGAGGTTTTTTTGTTTGTCGCGGCAAACAATCCCGACGTGTATAGCGAAATTGTCGGCAGAGAATTCCGCTATATTTTACGAGTCGGGATAGATTAAGAGATTATTATGTCCGAATTAATTTTAGTTACCGGCGGAGTAAGGTCTGGTAAATCAAACTATGCCCAGCATCTCGCGAAATCATTCAAGCGTAAAGTAATATACATTGCGACTGCCGAAGCCCTTGACTCCGACATGAAAAAAAGGATCGGGTCGCATAAGAAAAGCCGCGACAAAAGCTGGGTCACGATTGAGGAGCCTCTTCGTGTTTCAGGGGCGGTAAAGAAGTTACCTGCGGGGGAAAGAGTCATTCTTCTCGATTGCCTTACCTTGTTTATCTCAAACCTGATCCTCAAAGGGTTAAGCGACGCGGCGGTTTGCGGCGAGATCAATGCCGCCTTGAAGGCGTTAAAACGAAAGTCCGACGCAGCTATCATAGTCACGAATGAAGTAGGAAGCGGGATTGTGCCGGATACTAAATTAGGCAGAAGATTCCGCGATCTGCAGGGAAAGGTAAACCAAATAGCAAGCGGCGCGGCTGATTGTGTATATCTTATGGTCTCAGGGATTCCGTTAAAAATAAAACAGGGAGAAAATAAATGGCGCAAAGGCTAGATAGCAAGACAAGACAAGCAGGTAAAATAGAGGAGGTGCTGGAGGCGATTGTCCCGGTTGACGAAAGTTATTACGCCAAGGCGCAAGCCCGGCTTGATAGTCTAACCAAACCGAAAGGAAGTTTAGGCCGGTTAGAGGAGGTCGCGAGGCGCATCGTAGCTATTTCCGGGAATATGAGGCCGTCCTTGAAAAGGAAGGTGATATTTACGGCGGCGGCGGATCACGGTGTATGCGAGGAGGGCATAAGCGCCTATCCTCAGGAAGTCACCCCGCAGATGGTATATAATTTTTTAAGAGGGGGAGCGGGCATAAATGTTTTGGCAAGACACGCCGGAGCCGAGGTCATCGTCGTTGATATGGGTGTAAAGGAAAAAATCAAAATCCAAAAATCAAAAATCAAAAATTTTATAAACAAAAAAGTCGCTTTTGGGACAAAAAATTTCGCGAGGGAGCCGGCGATGACAAGAGAAGAAGCGCTTAGGGTTCTTACCGCCGGCGTAGAGGTGTTTCGGGAAGCGCATGCAGATAAAGAGATCGATATTGCGGGTGTCGGCGATATGGGAATCGGCAATACTACCGCCTCAAGCGCGATAGTCGCCGCCATAACGGGAGAGGACGTCGCCTTAGTGACAGGCAGGGGAACGGGAATCGACGATAGTTCTTACAGCCGTAAGGTTGAGGTCATAAAAAAGGCCTTGTCCTTTCACAACCCAAATCCAAAAGACCCTATAGATGTTTTATCCAAGGTGGGAGGCTTCGAGATAGGCGGTATCGCCGGCATAATATTGGCTGCCGCATCCAAGAAGGTTCCCGTCATAATAGACGGGTTTATAGCGTCTTGCGGCGCCTTGATAGCGTTCGAGATATGCCGTGATGTCGGTGATTATATGATATTTGCGCATCAATCGGTTGAGGCCGGACAATTAGCCATATTGAGACACGTCAACCAAAAGCCGTTATTGAATCTCGAGATGAGGCTTGGCGAGGGCACGGGCGCGGCTTTGGGGATCGGGATAGCTGAAGCGGCCGTCAAGATATTTAATGAAATGGCGACATTTTCCGAGGCCGGAGTTTCGGAGGGGTCGTAATTAAAAAATAAATAACGATTACACAGATTGCGGCCGTTTATTTATCTGTGTAATCATACTTCATTCATTTAACTATGCGAAAATTTTTAATAGCGTCACAATTTTTAACTACTATGCCCGTGCGGCTAAAGGCTGCCGTAACCGACAGAGATCTTGCGAGGTCAATGGCATATTTTCCGTTAGTAGGCCTTCTGATAGGCGCGGCGCTGGCCTTATTTTACAATATACTAAATCTGTTGTTTTCAGGCCCGATAACCTGCTCTTTTATATTGATTCTAAGTGCCATGATCACCGGCGGGCTTCACATAGACGGCTTTATCGATACCTTCGACGGGATAGCCAGCGGCGCGGACAAAAAGAGGACGCTTGAGATAATGCGCGAAGGCCGTCCGGGAGCGATAGGTATCGCGGCCATTATACTTTTGTTTCTGGCTAAATATTCTCTGCTTGTTTCTTTACCGAAAGGCACGGTAGAAGTATCGTTAATCGCAATGACGACTTTGGGCAGGTGGTCGCTCGTCGCGTCCTCGGCATTATTCCCGTATGCCAGAGAAGGAGAAGGTCTGGGAAGAAGGTTTATACAGAATTTAAGCAGGAAGGAAGGATATATAGCCACTCTCTTCGCTTTATCGGTCATGATTTTTATATTTAAGCTGAAAGTACTCATTTTAATACCGGTTGTCGCCGTCCTTTTGGCCGGGTTTAATTTTTATTTTTATAAAAAGCTAGGCGGGATAACAGGCGATACGCTGGGCGCGTTGAATGAGATAACCGAGGCGCTTACATTGGCTCTCGCGGTGGTCCTTATCTAAGATGAGATATCTAATAAAGATAGCCATTTTGACGTTAATCTTCTCAATAAACGGCGAACTGCCGGCGAAGGAATTGAGGATAATCTCCGTTACGCCGAGCACGACCGAGATAGCCTGTGCCCTCGGTTTGATCGATAATCTATCCGGCGTCTCGACATTTTGCGATTATCCGTCCGAGGTCAAGAGCAAAGAGAAGATCGGGTCTTTCAGCGAGCCGAATATCGAGAAGATAATCTTCCTTAAGCCCGATTTGGTGCTCGCGACCGGACTTGAGCAAGCGGAGACGGTGCTTAAGCTTAAGAAGATGGATATAAACGTCTTTACCGTAGACCCTAAGAATTTCGAGGAGCTCTTCGCCTGCATCAGAGAGATAGGGGAGATTTGCGGAAGGCGGGCTCAAGCCGCCGCCTTAATAGACAGAATGAAAGGTTCGATCGCCCGGATCTCGGAAAAGGTCAGTTTGATAAAGGAGCGGGATAGGCCGAGAGTCTATCTTGAGATCTGGCATGATCCCATTATGACGGTCGGGAAGAGATCCTTGGTGGGCGAGATGATAACGATAGCGGGAGGTATTAACATCACCTCTGACGCGCCCAGGCCATTTTCGCAATTCAGCCCGGAATTGATCATAGAAAGAAATCCGGATGTGATCATTTTGGGCTATATGAATGTGGGTATCTCGGCGACAAGGGCCGTTTCCAAGAGGCTGGGGTGGCAGAATATAAACGCGGTAAAATACGGCAGGGTATATGACGACATAGATTCCAATCTGCTTTTCCGCCCCGGCCCGCGTTTAATCCTCGGCGCGGAGGAATTATATAAGAGGTTCTATGAATAGATATGGAGATTGAGCGCGTTTTCAAAGAGTCGAGGGTTAAGAGCGCAAGGGCGATTACGGCGCTTATGATCATACTGATTTTTTCCGCGCTCATTTCTGTTTACGCCGGCGCCGTTAAACTCGGTTTACTTGATATCTTTGATCCCGCAAACAAAGAGATACTCAAGATCAGATTGGCGCGCCTCTTTATGGCGGTCATCGCAGGCGGCGGCTTATCGGTTACGGGCGCGATTCTGCAGGGGCTGTTAAGGAATCCGCTCTGCGAACCCTACGTCTTAGGGATCTCCAGCGGGGCGGCCTTAGGCGCTGTCTCGGCAATCTCGGTGGGCGTCGGCTATATGTTATTCGGTTTCGGGGTCTTGCCGTTATTCGCCTTTCTCGGCGCGGCGATGAACCTACTTCCTATATACAGGATCGCGCAGATAAACGGCAGATTGCCGCTTCAGAATCTATTATTGTCGGGAGTGGTGATCGGGGCGGTGCTTTCATCCGTGGTTATTTTTATCGACTCATTTTCGCAAAGCCAGACTCTTCACAGCGTGATGTGGTGGATGCTGGGAAGCCTTCAGGTATTCGATCTCAATCTCTTATTTTTGGCGGGATCGTTGGTGGCTATAGGCGTTATCCTGTCTTTCATGTTCCACAGGGAGTTAAACGCTATCTCGTTCGGCGAAGAGGAGGCGCTTCACCTCGGCATTGACATTGAGCGGGTCAAGAAGGCGCTGTTTTTCATATCCGCGCTGATTACCGGTGCTATAGTATCGGCGGCGGGGATGATAGGTTTTGTGGGATTGATCGTTCCGCATTTTATGAGATTGATCGTAGGCCCGAATTATAAGGTACTTATTCCGGCTTCTTTTCTGGCGGGGGCGATCTTTCTTATTGTTTGCGATTCCGTAGCGAGAGTCGCGATATCCCCTTCAGAGGTCCCGATAGGCGTGATAACCGCTATCGTCGGCGGCCCGTTTTTTATCTACCTCTTAAGGAAGAAATCAAAGGTTTGATATGGATATATTGACGGTAAAGGATATCGTAAGCGGCTACGGAGAGAAGGCGATAGTCAAGGGAATATCTTTTTCCGTCGAGAAAGGGGAATTTCTCGGCATCATCGGCCCCAACGGCGCCGGAAAATCGACGCTGCTCAAGACGGTAAGCAGGGTCATCCATCCGCGGAGCGGAAACGTATCGCTAGACGGACGCGATATCTGCAATATGCCGCCCAAGGAACTTGCCAAATCCGTGGCCTTCGTCTCACAGGGCACGGTTGTCGCGTTCGCTTTTACGGCGCTGGAGATAGCGTTGATGGGGAGGTTCCCGTATCTACGCTTGTTTCAGGACGAATCGAGACGCGATCTCGATATCGTCCGCCGGGCGCTTACAGTTACCGACTGCAAAGATTTCATAAACCGGCCGATAGACCAGTTAAGCGCCGGCGAGAGGCAGCGGATATTCATCGCGAAAGCGCTCGCGCAGGAACCGAGGCTTATTTTGCTCGATGAACCTACGGCGCATTTGGATATAACCCATCAGGTGGGCATCCTAGACCTTATAAAAAGACTTAATCGCGAGTTAGGGCTTACCGTAATTATGGTTTTGCACGACCTCAATTTAGCGAGCGAATACTGCCGGCGCCTGATCCTTATCAATGACGGGCGGATCCATAAGATAGGCCCACCCGAGGAGGTGTTAAATTATGACGTCATAGAAGAAGTCTACAAGACGGTTGTAGTGGTTGAGAAAAGTCCCATTTCCTCAAAACCTTATGTATTGTTAGTCTCTGAAGAGGAAAGGCGAAAGCGGGCTAAAAGGACTTGTTAGGTTTAACGTTTTTTCCGGATAGGCAGAGGAAGTCTTGGTGACCTGCCTGCCGCAGGCAGGGATCCCAAGCGCTGCCCCGCAACGGTAATGATTAGTTAACTGTAAACTAAATTGAGCCCGGACGATTGGCTATCTGGAAAGTCCCGAATGGAGTAAGTCTACGAAGTTACCCTTCGGGATGCCGAAGAGTACCAGAATAAATTTGCTACATTCGGCATATTCTCGAGGGAGGAGAAAAAATGAAGAGGGGAAATTTAATTTCAGCGATCGGTTGTTTTTTGATAGCCTCCGGAGGCGTCGCGTTTTGCGAAGATCCGGCAGATGTGGAACTGGAGAAGATAATCGTCACTCCCCTTAGGACGGAGCAGTCCTACGGCGAGACCTCACGGGACACGGATGTAATCCGGTACAGCGGGACGGTTCCGGTATACGAGGGCAATATCTCTAAACCGCTGGATAAATTAACTGCCTCCTCGGTGATCGATTATGGTTCGTTAGGCGCCTTAAAATCGATTCAACTTCGCGGTTCGACGACAGCGCAGGTTCTTGTCTTGATGGACTCCAGGCCGATAAACGACCCGCGCAGCGGTGAAGCCGAACTCCATCAGATACCCACGGATGCGATAGAGAGGATAGAGGTGATCAAGGGGCCCGCCTCCGCGGTGTACGGTTCAAGCGCAATCGGCGGAGTCATAAATATTATAACTAAGTCCCCGGCCAAGAAGCCGAAGACGACGATAGAGTCAAGTTTCGGGACATTTAAGACGTTTCATGAATCGCTCTCCACCTCCGCCGCGATAAAGGATTTCGGATATTTCTTTAATTATACCTATGACTCCTCGCTCGGGCATAGAGATAATTCCGGGTATCGGTCGCATAACTGGACGACAAAACTCGATTACCGTATAGGCGATAACAATAAGATATCGTTTAACGGCGGTTATTTCGAGGATAGGGCCGGCGCTCCCGGCTCGACCCTTTTGCCTGAAATAGACGATTTGCAATTTAATTTCAAGAATTATCTTGATCTGGCGTGGTCCGCGCGGTTATTTGAAGAAGCCAATATAAGTATCAGGGGATACCAGAATACCGATCGCCTCGAATTCATAAGCTCAACTTCGCCGCGGCCGCTAAAAGACGCCGCCAGATCAAGAGTCCGGGGTTTGGTTGCCCAGTATACGCAGGAGTTTTTTGATTTTTACAAGATAATCGCCGGCTTCGACGGAAAAGACAATAAAGCGAACGCCTCAACTTTCGGTAAGCACCGATACGTTATCCGCTCGCCATTCCTGCAGAATGAGATTTCTCTCGGCAAAGATTGGAACGTAAATTTCGGCGCCAGATGGGATGATTATTCAAATTTCGGCGGCGAGTCGACGCAAAGCGCGGGCGTCAGTTACAAGGTAAGCGAGAACGCCAAGTTGAGGGTCAATTACGCCAAGGGGTTCCGCGCGCCCACATTCAACGACCTATATTGGCCGTTTGACGGCTTTACCGAGGGCAATCCCCGGCTAAGGCCGGAGAAGTCATGGTCGTGGGAAGGCGGTTTCGATATCGAATACCCGAATGGCTTTGAGGTAAGCGCCACTTATTTTACAAATCAATTAAAAGACCTGATAAACTGGGCGCCGGCCGATGATTTTGTGTGGCGGCCCACCAATGTCGGTTCCGCCAAAATAGACGGCATCGAGTTAAAGACGGTAGCGCCTTTGGCGGAATGCCTAAAAGCCGATTTCGGCTACACGCATCTTTATCCGTTAGATATAGAGAGGAACAGGTACCTTATATACAGGGCTAAGCATAAATTGGATTTCGGTTTGACTTATGAATATGAGAGATTGAATGTCAGGTTTTACGGACAACTTTTGGGCAGACGGTATACGGATGTCGCGAATACCGGATTCTTGAAGCAGGATGTCGTTTGCTACCTCGATACCTCGTATAAGGCGAATAATAATTTGACCGCTTTTCTTTCAATTGATAATATATTCAACAGGAAGTATCAGAGAATCGAGGATTATCCGATGCCGGGTTTCGCGATAAATGGGGGTGTAAAGGTTGACTTTTGATTATTCTGCGCAGGTAAACAGGTCGTTTAGGTACGCCTTAATATCGTCTCTTATTTTTCACGCCATCGCCATCGCCAATTGGCCTTTTTACGGACGCCTGTTTTCCGCTAAAGACCAATTTAAGGATATCGAGATAACATATGTTAAAGCCAAGGAGCCGCCTGCGGCGGCTCCGAGGAAAACAGAAGACGTCTTAAAGAAATCCCTGCCTCAACCGGAATCGGCTATACCGACTAAGATGGTAAGCGAGGAACATTCTAAGGCCGGCCAGCCAAAGAAATCTGAAGCCGCGGCCGCGAAGAAAGATATTGCCGCGGCGAAAAAGGATGAGGTAAAAGTTGACAAGAAACCCGTCACTGAACAGAGGGCCGCGGTAGAGATCAAACAGTCCGTCGCCGTGAAGACAGAGACGGCGGCCTCCGCAGACCTAAGAGATCCGCGGTTGGTGCCGCCCTCATACGCCCAGATGATCCGAAGCAGGATAATAGAAAGCCTGAATTCGGAGGATGCGACAGGAGAGGGAGACGTCTTCGTCAAGTTCGTGATTACCCCAAACGGCGAATTAAAGGATATAAGCGTTATAGATGAAAAATCCTCAAAGGACGGCGCATTAAGGCGTATGGCGTTCGAAGCCGTAAGGGATTCCTCCCCTTTTCCTAAATTTCCGAAAGATGTTTTGGCCCCCGAGATAACGTTTACCTGCCAGATATCTTTTTTACGCAAATAGAGTCTATTTTTTTTCCGGAAATTTCAGCAAAAAATAAAATTCCCCTTGTTTTTTAAAAAATTTATGATATAGTTAATTAAAGGAATTGCATAACCAGTGAGATATCCAATATGCCGAAAATCGGCAAGACAATTATTCCAAACTATGAACTCACGCAAAAATTAGGCGAAAGCCCTCAGGCGATTGTCTATAAGGCATTTCATAAAAAAACCCCGCAGAACTTATTGGTATTAAAGGTCTTAAAAGTAGGTTATCTTTCCGAGCACTTAAAATTACACTTCCAGCAAAAGATAGAGCATCTCAAGATATTAAACGACCCCCTGCTTATACGGCCCTTGTCTTTTGATATAAAAGAAGATACTCAATTCATTACCAGGGACTATTTTGACGGTATCCCCATTAATGAATGGGCCGCGGCCCAGCCCAAAATTTCATTAAATGATTTTTTCACTATAAGTTGTCTTCTGGCGCAGGCGATAAACAAGGTACATGAAGCAGGGATCATCCACGGGGGCATAAAGCCGCATAATATATTAATCCATCCTAAGAGCCTTAATATTCGCTTAGTCGATTTCATCTCATCTTTGGATGTGAGAGAAGTGAGCCATTTTATTTATGACCGCTCCTTTGTGGAGGGAACGCTGGCGTACACCTCTCCCGAACAGACAGGGCGTATTAATCACAGGGTGGATTTCGCTTCCGACCTTTATTCCCTGGGCATTATTTTTTATGAGTTGCTGACCCGAAAACTTCCTTTCTTTTCGCTTGACCCTCTGGAATTGATCCATTCCCATCTGGCGGAAGAGGCCGCTATCGTCAGTCAGGTCAACCCGGAAATACCGGAGGTCTTAAGCAGGATAGTTGCCAAACTGGTTCTAAAGCAACCAGAAAAGCGCTACCAAAGCGGCGCCGGCCTTCTCGCGGATTTAGTCCAGTGCCGCAATGAATATTCGACCAAGTCGAGCATATCCGAGTTCCCTTTAGGCAGGTATGATTTCACCCGCAGGGTTATATTCGTTTCAAAAATGGTGGGGCGCAACAGGGAAGCGAAGGTAATCCTGGGGGAATATATTCTCGCGGCCGGCGGCAATTTTCGCTCCTTGTTTATTTCCGGACTGCCCGGCATAGGAAAGACCCGCCTTATTCAGGAACTTCAAAAACCTATCGTTGAACACAGGGGTTATTTTACCGCCGGGAAATTCGACCTATATCAGAAGAACATCCCTTACAGCGCGCTAATCCAAAGCTTGCGTAATTTGATCAGGACATTTTTGACGGAAAGCGATGAAAGGGTTGAGCGATGGAAACAGAAAATCCTCGACGCCTTGGGGAACAACGGCAAGGTCATAACGGATGTTATACCCGAACTTGAGATATTGATAGGCCCTCAACCGGAAGTCAAATCCCTTCCTCCGGTTGAATCAAGGAACCGTTTCAACGACCTCTTTAGCAAGTTCTTAGCTTGCTTAGCCAACGAGGAGAACCCTTTAACCATTTTTATAGATGACTTACAATGGTGCGATACAGCTACATTCGATTTTTTAGATAATGTCTTCGCTAATTATAGCGAATATCAGTATCTTTTCTTTCTGGGGGCCTATCGACATAATGAAGTAAGCTCGAGCCATCCCCTCACAAAATTGATAGGCGATATCAAGGAAAATAAACGGCCGCTGCAAGAAATCAGGCTCGGGCCTTTGGAGCCCGAACATTGCCATGAGATGGTATCCTATATCCTTGATTCGCCTCTTTCCCAAACCGAAGAATTGTCCGCTTTTATAGCGAAGCTTTCCGAGGGAAATCCCTTATTTGTGAGCGAGATATTATCCTTTCTGCATAATGAAAATCTGCTTTTCATGGACAAGGAACGCAACTGGAAATGGGATCTAGAGAAAATAAGAAATTCAAATATGCCTTCCACGGTGGTAGCGCTCTTTAGCTCGAAAGTCCGGAAACTGCCTCCGCCGACGATCGAATTGCTCGAGTATTGCGCTTGTATGGGGAATCGTTTTTCGCCCACGGAGATTTCTTTGGTAAAAGAGATACCTTTGTCGGACACATTTGAGACCTTAAAGTCCGCTTTAGCTCAAGGGCTGTTAATGGAAAGTAAAGATGATTTCCAATTTGTACACGACCGCGTGCAGGAAGCGGTTTTGAGCGCTATAGACGCACAGAAAAGGCGCAGGATACATTGGGAGGTAGGAAATCACCTTTACTCCCGCGTCCCCAAGGGCGCGGACATCGAAAAAGCAGACAGCATGTTCAATATTTTCGCGATAACGGCTCATCTGAACCTGGGAAGGCCGGAGCCATTGGACAAAAAGATGGCGTACGAATTATCGAATATCAACTATCATGCCGGTAACAAGGCCATGGAGGCATTGGCCATGGACGCGGCCAACGATTATTTCAAGTTAGCGAAGGAACTTTTGCCGGGCTGCTGCTGGGAAACGCAATATGAGAGCACCTTTAAGATATACCAGAAAGCGGCGAAGACGGAATTGATATGCGGAAACTATGAAAATTCGGAGAAATTACTTAACCAGCTGCTGGAACACGCGAAGACAGACCTCGATAAAGCGGAGGCCTTAGCGGAACAGACTACATC
>Ga0102851_10001469_pt1 | contig 13485 bp, 11 predicted proteins | sample Mud3Dept3metaG_FD_79558 | JGI IMG/M metagenome (GOLD analysis project Ga0102851, IMG submission 79558) | Freshwater wetland microbial communities from Ohio, USA, analyzing the effect of biotic and abiotic controls - Mud 3 Core 4 Depth 3... | ecosystem: Environmental > Aquatic > Freshwater >... | reverse complement strand
TGTGCTGGTCTTTTACCATATGTGGCAGAAGATAACTGAGGAGCAGTCAAAAGTATTTGCAGATTGCATAAAACAGGGTAAACCTGTTGTTGCCCTGCATCACAGCATCTGTGCCTATGATGACTGGCCTGAATACTGGAACATAATCGGAGGGAAGTATTTTCATAAGGAGACCACTTTCAAAGGGAAAGTGTATCAGCCATGTTCATATATTCATGATCTGAACTTCATTGTAAAGGTCGCCAGCCCCAGACATCCTGTAACTAAAGGTGTAACAGACTTTCCGGTTTTCGACGAAACTTACAAGGGATATTATGTTGAAGAAGGAGTCACGAAACTTCTGACCACAGATGAACCTTCAAGCACCCCTGTGATCGGCTGGGCAAAAAAATACGGCAAATCCCGCATAGTGGTACTTCAAAGCGGCCATGATGCACCCACTTTCGAAAATCCCAATTTCAGAAAGCTGCTGAAGCAGGCAATAGTCTGGGTCAGTAAAAAGTAAAAATATTATTTTTCTGTCACAAAATCCGGTTTAATTAGTCTTATCCATATAACAGGCTAACCACATCCGCATTTTATGTCCTTCGACGATGTTTACCGGAAATACTACAAAGAGCTGAGGCGATTTGGCAGGCAGTTAAACATATCGGCTGAAAAATGCGAGGATCTAACCCAGGAGACATTTATGAAATTCTGCATCGGGATTAATAAAGGAGTGATCTTTAATAATCCAAGGGCATGGTTATATAAGGTTTACCTGAATCAGTTTAAAACCCTCTGCAATTCGAGGGAATACGATGGCGGAAGCGAGGGAAACAGTATGAAAGCCGATAATCATTCAGAGGACGCGCTGGAAGAATATTCGAAAAAAGAAAAAAGAAGAATTGTATTTGAAATGCTTGACAAGCTGACCGATAACGACAAGGCAATTTTAATATTATATAATCATGGCCTGTCCTATGCTGAAATGGCAGAAGTGCTTGAGATAAATCCAAATTCAGTAGGAACAACACTTGTACGTGCGATAGACAGGTTGAAGGAAACACTTAAAATTCATTACCATGAAATGTTTGAGCAGAATTGAAATCCAGGAATTCCTGGATAAGGAGATTGAACCCTCTTTAATGGCAGGAATTTCGGACCATATAGAAAGATGTGAGAATTGTTCAAAGTTATTAGGGCAGGCAGTGGCTGATAAAGCTCTGATTGAGAATGTAATAGGTAAATCAGGCACTATGGAAGATAACATTCCGGTCCCTGAATTTGTACAGCCGGTTTTATATAAAAAGAGAATCACTTTTTACAGGGTCATCCCTTTTCTGGTAGCTGCTTCTATAATCGGGATTATTTTTTTATTCAGATCCGATAAGACTCCGGTGATGGAAAATATCCCCGAAGCGGAGATACTTTTATATGAGTATTACGATGGAAAAGATCTCAACAAGATGTGGCACGAAAAATCGCAGATCATAATTCTTCAGGATGAAAAAGGAAATGTAATTCAGTCAATTATAACCAATTAAACCATATTGGCATGAAAAGAACCAGTTTGTTCATTTTAATTCTGACTATAACTGAGGGGATGGTTTTTTCCCAGAAACTTCTGGATATTTATAAAAACGGTCCGGTAAAGCTTGTTCCGGAAACTTCCTACGGATCTAAGAACAATTGGACAACTCTGTTCAATCTTTATTATGATACCATTAAAAAAGACGTAGCCAGCAGGTGGAATGATAAAAAGATCATAATTGCTCCTGATGGATCGGTGTTCATGAACCACATGAACAGACACGAGATATGGAAATTCGGTCCGGACGGAACGTTCCTTAAAAAATTTGGAACAAAAGGAGGAAAGGCTAACCAGTTCCCTATGCTGCCAACAGTTCAAGGTGTCGTTGACGGCAAGTATGTATTTACCGATGATGTGAATGCAAGGTTGAAATTCTTTGATATGGATGGGAATTATTTCAAATCGATCACTCTCAAATACATGACCCGAAAATTTCAGCCAACTACAAATGGCGATATCCTGCTCACCGGCTGGGTTTTGTGGAGGACCCAGGAACCAAGGTCAAATACTCCTAAGTATAATAACAGGACTATTGTGGTCAGACTAAATCTTTACTCCGGTGATGAAAAAATAATTTATTCGGCATTTGAAAATGACATGACCAGTTTAAAGGATTCCATTCATGATAATTCAACTGTCGGTTTGATCGGCGGTAAATATCTACCCAGTTATATGACCTTAAAGAGACCTGAGATTGTTTTACTTCCTGATGGAAGATTCATGATCCTTGATAGGACATTCGGGAAGGTCGATATATATGATAAAACAGGGAAAAGATCAGGCGGGTTCCAGCTCGACATTACACCTCTTAAAATTACTGAACAGGATGCTCTTGAGAATTATGAATCGGTAAGGCAAACGCTTCTGAAAAGCATAAAACGTGCTGAAGCGATGCCTGACACATCAGTGAAGAAGGTCAGCAAGGGTGAACGAGGCACAACACCAGGGACAATGATCAGTACCTACCCGAATAAGTATGAAATAATCAGCAGAGCACAGGATGCCTTAACAAAAATTGAAAGGCTGAAAGATGTCAATTATTATTTCCCTCATCTTCCATATTTTTCAAATATCATCTCTGATGATGAGGGCAATCTTCTCGTTTTCGAATACACAAACAGGGATGAAAAGAACGGCAATATTTTCAATGTTATTGCATATGACAATAATGGACGGAAACTGGCACGAACCAGCTTCATATGTGAGGATTATGATCTCAGCTTCTCCGAAAGCACATTTGTGATCAGCAAGGGGTACGTTTATGCTATCGCAAAACTCAAGAACACCACAGGAATGCCGTTGAGGCTGGTAAAATTCAAGATCACAAACTAGCCTTATTATTAACTCCTTTTCTGACTTCTGAATTTTCTCAATTATACCAGGTTAAGGTTAGGGATTCAGAGTATCCGGAAGATGAACTTCTTCCGGATTTTTCTTTTTTCTTATCTTTAATCCATATTTCCATGCAATGTCAAAAAAATCAAAATATGATATGCGTGGCGTCTCATCACAGAAAGAAGACGTTCATGCCGCAATTAAGAATATCGATAAAGGACTCTACCCCAAAGCTTTCTGCAAAATAGTACCTGACCTCCTGGGGGGCAATCCGGACTATTGCAATATCATGCATGCCGATGGTGCAGGGTCAAAATCATCACTTGCATATGTCTACTGGAAAGAGACCGGTGATATGTCGGTGTGGAAGGGGATCGCCCAGGATTCAATTGTTATGAACCTGGATGACCTGCTGTGTGTCGGGGTTTATGACAATATACTTGTATCCTCTACAATAGGACGTAACAAAAACCTTATTCCCGGCGAAGTAATCTCGGCGATCATCAATGGCTCCGAAGCTGTGCTTGCGGAATTAAGAGATCTCGGTATTGGTATCTGGTCAACCGGCGGTGAAACAGCTGATCTGGGCGACCTGATCCGGACCATTGTCGTGGATTCAACAGTAATTGCCAGGATGAAAAGATCAGAAGTGATCTCCAATCATAATATCAAACCCGGGGATGTGATTGTTGGTCTTGCGTCATCCGGACAGACGACTTATGAAAAGGAGTACAACAGCGGCATGGGAAGCAACGGACTCACATCAGCACGTCATGATGTTTTCGGACCATATCTTGCTGCAAAGTACCCTGAGAGCTTTGACTCATCACTCCCTTATAATCTATTCTATACGGGAAGGTTAAAGCTTACCGATCTGGTCAGCAGGTTACACCTGGATGTCGGCAAACTCGTCCTCTCCCCAACCCGCACCTATGCTCCGGTCATTAAAAAGATCCTGGGGACCATACGGGCCGGGATCAACGGAATGGTGCACTGTTCGGGCGGCGGGCAGACAAAAATTTTGCATTTTACAGATAATCTTCATATTATAAAAGACAATCTTTTACCTCTGCCACCACTTTTCCGGATTATTCATGATCAGTCAGGAACCGAATGGAAGGAGATGTACCAGGTTTTCAATATGGGTCACAGGTTTGAGATCTATACTGATCAAAAAAATGCCGAAGAAATAATCAGCGTTGCATCCGGTTTCAACCTTGAGGCAAAAGTAATTGGACATTGCGAATCATCTGATATAAATAGACTTACAATTATTTCTGAGTTTGGGAAGTTTGAGTACTGATAAACTTTTTTGGTTATACATAGTTCCACAGAGTTTTTGATTCCCGCTGATCTTCTTGTCTTCTCACCCTGACTTTTCCTCCCGCCCTCCCACCATTGTACCGTTGTCCCGTTACGCCATTGAACCTTTTTTTATTATCTTTGCAGCCGGAAATTTAAGATCTATGGCCAACAATATGATTCTCGATAAGCTCGAAGGGGTGAAACAGCGATTTGTTGAAGTGGGCGAGCTGCTTACCCGGCAGGAAGTGCTCACGGATATGGAACGGTATGTCGGGCTGAACAGGGAATATAAAAGCCTTCAGCCGATAATTGAGGCTTATGAGAATTATAAGCTTGCCCTTTCAAATATTTCCAGTACGAAAGAGCTGCTTGCAACCGAGAAGGATGAAGAAATGAGGGAGATGGCTAAAAGCGAGCTGGAAAAGTTGAATGAACAGATCCCGGAAATGGAGGAGGAGATTAAACTGCTTCTTATCCCTGTTGACCCTGAGGATGAGAAGAATGCAGTCATCGAGATAAGAGCCGGTACCGGAGGAGATGAGGCAAGCATTTTCGCTGGCGATCTGTTGAGGATGTACACCAAATATTTTGAGGTAAAAGGATGGAAAGCCGAAGTTAACCGGTACTCCGAAGGAACTGCAGGCGGATATAAGGAAATCGTCCTGAGCGTTACTGGTGAAAGTGTTTATGGCACCATGAAATACGAATCAGGGGTTCACAGGGTGCAGCGTGTTCCCCAGACTGAAACACAGGGGAGGATACATACATCGGCAGCATCAGTTGTGGTGCTTCCTGAGGCAGATGAATTTGATATTCAAATAAAGAATGAAGATATCCGGAAGGATACATATTGTTCATCGGGTCCGGGAGGACAATCAGTCAACACTACTTACTCGGCTATCCGCCTGACCCATGTCCCGACTGGTATTGTTGTCACCTGCCAGGATGAAAAATCACAGGTTAAGAATTACGAAAAAGCTCTTAAGGAACTAAGGACACGTTTATATAACCTTGAATACCAGAAATATCTGGATGATATATCCCATAAAAGAAAGACAATGGTTTCAACCGGTGACAGATCCGCCAAGATACGTACCTACAACTACCCACAGGGAAGGATGACTGATCACAGAATCAGCCTGACAATGTATAACCTCCCCTCTATACTTGACGGCAATATCCAGGAGATCATTGATAAGCTCCAGATGGCTGAAAATGCGGAAAGGCTGAAAGAAAGCAATATCTAACCGTTCTATATATGAATCATTCAGAGTTGTTTAACAACATAGTTCAGAAAAAATCATTTCTTTGTGTGGGCCTCGATTCCGAAATTGATAAAATACCCTCCTTCCTTTTAAGACTGAAAAATCCGGTACTTGAATTTAACAAACGGGTCATTGATGCTACACATGAATACGCTGTGGCTTATAAACCCAATGTTGCTTTTTATGAATCATCCGGTTCCGAAGGTTGGCTGACACTTGAAGCAACTGTAAAATACATCAGAAAAAAATACCCTGATATGTTTATCATTGCAGATGCAAAAAGGGGCGACATAGGCAATACTTCGAAGATGTACGCAAAGACATTTCTTGAGAATTTGCCATTCGATGCCGTAACCGTTGCTCCTTATATGGGTGAGGATTCCGTAACGCCTTTTCTTGCTTATGACGGCAAATGGGTGGTGCTGCTGGCGCTTACATCCAATAAAGGCGCAGGGGATTTCCAGTACCATAATGAAGATGGCATCAGGCTTTTTGAAAGAGTCATCACCGTTTCAAAAAAATGGGGAACACCCGATAACCTGATGTATGTAATTGGCGCCACAAGAGCTGATCAGTTTAGCGATATCCGCAAGATCGTTCCGGAGCATTTTCTTCTGGTGCCGGGTATCGGCGCACAGGGCGGCAGCCTCCGGGAAGTGGTAAAATACGGAATGACAAGCAAATGCGGACTGCTGGTCAACTCATCAAGGAGCATCATCTTTGCCGACAATTCCAAAAATTTCGATAAAGTCGCAGGCGAAAAAGCCGGGGAAATCCAGCGGGAGATGTCGCAGTATCTGGCAGAGAGGAACCTGATCTGATCTGTTTATCCGATTATCGTGCAATCGTGCGACAGTTTGATCGTATAAGATGTTCGCCCTCTCTCCCTCCCAAATCGTCTGTCGCTTATCATAAATCATAAATTTTCTGCCTTTGGGCCCTTGCGCCGTAATGCCTTTATTATTATCTTTATAGTTTCGCTGCTTTTCATTTAATCCGTGCTGTCATGAAAGAAGAATTCCTTCATTACCTATGGAAATATGGTCTTTATGATCCTGAATCATTATTTGATAATGAACAGAATAAAATCATCGTTATCCATCCCGGTGAGTATAACCGCGATTCTGGTCCCGATTTTTTCAATGCCAGACTCCTGATCGGAGGTACCGAATGGGCAGGAAATGTTGAAATTCATACCAGTGCCTCTCATTTCGATATTCACGGCCACAACCATGATCCTGCGTTTGATAATGTAATCCTGCATGTGGTTGCCCGGAATGACAGGAAGGTTTACAATTCAAAGGGGGAGGAAGTACTGTCAACAACACTTGTTTTTGATCCTCATCTGTACGAGAAATATCTGGACCTTGTAAACAATCCTTATATAATTGCCTGCCAGGAGGAGGTTGAAGTTCTCGATCCTTTGTATGTACGCCACTGGCTCGGTTCTCTGGTGATTGAACGGCTGGAGGAAAAATCGGAACAGATCCTGAAGATATTTTCAGAAACGGGAAATGACTGGGAAGAGACATTTTACAGATTGCTTTCGAGGTACTTCGGATTCAGGGTGAATACGGAACCATTCGAAATGCTTGCAACAACACTTCCGTTCAGGATCATCCGTAAACATGCCGATAACCGTTTCCAGATTGAGGCTTTGCTTTTCGGAACTGCCGGATTACTGGATGAAGGACTCTTCAGGGAGGCGCTGAACGATGATTACTATATTAACCTTATCCGTGAATATAAAATACTCTCTGCCAAATATTCACTTCAGCCGATTCACGGATGGTTATGGAAATTCGCAAGGCTTAGGCCGGCCAACTTCCCGACAATACGACTGTCGCAGCTGGCAGTGATGCTCACGGAAACAGGTGGTTTATTCTCAAAAACAGTCGAAGCCAGTGATATCAGTAAGCTGAAGGATCTGTTTGAAGTCACTGCTTCGGAATACTGGGATGACCATTATGTATTTGGTAAGAAAAGTCGCCATACTCCAAAAAATACCGGATCGCAGGCAACTGATATTTTCCTGATCAATGCAGTAATTCCTGTCATGTTTGTCTATGGCAGAAGCCGTGACATGGATGAGATCTGTGAAAAGGCTCTCTCGTTCCTTGAGGAGACCGGACCGGAGAAAAATGCAATCACAGATGAATGGGAAACCGTGGGAATAGAGGCTGAATCAGCCTTTTATTCCCAGGCGCTTATCCACCTCAGGAACAGTTACTGTAAAAAACGGAGATGCCTCGATTGCCGGATAGGAGGGCGGCTGATAAGCCTCGGCAGGACTTTAAAGAAGCAGGATGAGCTGACTCTTGAACCCCCCGTCCCGCTAAAGCGGGGGTGTCTGCCTCCTTTTTCAATTGTTGAAAACCTTTGAAAAACAGTTTAATAATTCTTCAGTTTCACGCAACTTTTAGGTCTGATTTTACGTCTCTAACTTAGAAGGAAGCAATTTTGTCTGACAAAATAACGTTTCTGATACAGAGGATTAACAGGAATATTTTAAAAATAATTCAAATTGTTTGATAATTTACATAAAAAAGCCTTATTTTTGCGTTCCAAAATTGGAGACTTGATTTATTTGTGGACTAACAACATTTTGATCAAAGACATGTATTTAACATCAGAAAAAAAGCAGGAGTTATTCAAGTCGTTCGGAACGTCGGAGATTGATACCGGTACAGCTGAGGGACAGATAGCGCTCTTCTCGTACAGGATCAATCATCTTACAGAACATCTTAAAAAGAACAAGAAGGATTTCAGTACCCAGCAGGCTCTCATTAAGCTTGTAGGTAAGAGGAGAAGGCTTCTTGACTACCTGAGAGTAAAAGATATCGGTCGGTATCGCGAAATCATAAAAGCATTGAAATTACGCAAATAGAAATAAAGGCAATTCGGGGTTGCCTTTTTTCGTGTTATTTTTATACCGTAATTTCAGCAATCACAAATCATATAAGATAATGTTTAAAATAAAGGAGAAAGCTATTGATCTCGGTGACGGGAGACAGATAGTACTTGAAACAGGGAAGCTCGCCAGGCAGGCTGATGGTGCTGTCCTGCTAAAGATGGGAAAGACAATGCTGCTTGCAACAGTTGTGGCAGCCAAAGAACCTAAGGAAGATGCAGATTTCATGCCTCTTTCGGTTGAATATAAGGAGAAATATGCATCCTCGGGCCGTATTCCGGGGGGATTCCTGAAAAGAGAAGCCAGGCCTTCAGATTACGAAATACTTATTTCCAGGTTGGTAGACAGGGCGTTGCGTCCTCTTTTCCCGGAAGATTTTCATGCTGAGACTTTTGTTACAATAAACCTTATTTCTGCTGATACAGATATAATCCCGGATGCCCTTGCGGGTCTTGCAGCATCTGCTGCCCTGGCTGTTTCTGATATCCCATTCAACGGGCCTATGTCCGAGGTAAGGGTTGCACGCGTAAACAGTCAATTTATTGTCAATCCGACAGCCACACAGGTGGAGGCAGCTGATATTGACCTGATAGTTGGTGCTACATACGATAACATTCTTATGGTTGAAGGTGAAATGAAAGAGGTTTCGGAAGCTGATATGCTTGAAGCACTTAAGATTGCACACGAAGCCATAAAGGACCACTGCAAGGCGCAAATGGAATTTGCAAAAGAGGTTGGCACTACTGTTAAACGTGAATACAGCCACGAAGTGAATGATGAAGACCTGAGAAAAAAAGTGTGGGATGAAACCTATAGTAAATGCTATCAGGCTGCAAAGTCGTTCACAACAAGCAAAAAGGCACGGGAGAATGCTTTTGAAGCTGTGATAACAGAATTCCTGGCACAGTACACTGAGGACGATGAGATAGATGAAATTTTGGTGCGAAAGTATTACCATGATGTCCATAAAGAAGCTGCACGGAGGCTTATTCTTGATGAACAGATCCGTCTTGACGGAAGAAAACCTGATGAAATACGGCAGATATTGTGCGAGATCGATCCCCTTCCGGCAACTCACGGATCAGCATTGTTCACTAGAGGCGAAACCCAGTCACTGACGACCGTCACCCTTGGGACCAAGCTTGATGAAAAAATAATTGACGATGTATTGAACCAGGGTACCGAAAAATTTACGCTCCATTACAATTTCCCGCCATTTTCAACAGGTGAAGCAAAACCTGCCCGGGGAGTGAGCCGCAGAGAGATAGGCCATGGAAACCTTGCCCACAGGGCAATTAAAAGCATGATGCCTCCCGATGAGGAAAATCCTTATGCAATAAGGGTTGTATCGGATATACTTGAATCAAACGGATCATCATCAATGGCTACTGTCTGTGCCGGCACACTTGCGCTTATGGATGCAGGGATCAAACTGCGGAAACCCGTTTCAGGAATAGCAATGGGACTTATAACAGACAAGGATCCGTCCAGGTACGCGATACTGTCCGATATTCTCGGTGACGAAGATCACCTTGGCGATATGGATTTCAAGGTAGCAGGTACGCGTGACGGAATTACTGCCACACAAATGGATATCAAGGTCGAAGGACTCTCCTTTGAGATACTGGCCAAAGCTCTCGAACAGGCAAAAACCGGAAGAATGCACATTCTGAATATCATGAACAAAACAATTTCAGAACCACGTCCGGAACTTAAACCACATGCACCGAGAATTGAAATGCTGTCAATTCCAAAAGATATGATCGGCGCTCTTATTGGTCCCGGCGGGAAGGTGATACAGGAGATCCAAAGGGAAACAGGTGCCACGATTGTTGTTGAGGAGATTAACGGACGGGGCGATGTAAATGTTTTCGGAGAAAATAAGGAGGTAATCACCGCTGCTGTTGACTGGATAAAAAAGATTGTTGCGGTACCCGAGATCGGTCAGGTTTACAAGGGAAAAGTAAAAACCATAGTTCAGTTTGGTGCTTTCGTGGAGATCCTTCCGAACAAGGACGGATTGCTTCACATTTCAGAAATTGACTGGAAAAAAGTTAAAACCGTCGATGAAGTTCTGAAGGAAGGCGATGAAGTGGAAGTGAAGCTTATAGATATTGATCCAAGGAGCGGAAAACTGAAACTCTCAAGAAAAGCCCTGCTTCCGCGTCCTCCGAAACAGGAGCATGAACATGGGAAACATGACGATAAAGTATAATTATGTTGTAATCGAGGGGAATATCGGAGCAGGCAAAACGACTCTGGCTCGCAGGATCGCAGAGCAGTTCAATGCACGCCTGATCCTCGAACACTTTGCCGACAATCCCTTTCTTCCAAAATTCTATGACGATCCTGAAAAATACTCTTTCCCTCTTGAGCTGTCGTTCCTCGCAAGCCGTTACAGGCAACTGAAGGAGGAACTCGAACCTCAGGATCTGTTTAAGACCTTCACGATTGCTGATTATTATTTCACGAAATCGCTTGTTTTTGCGTCTTCAACCCTTAAGGGAGATGAATTTAACCTCTACCGGCAGATATTCTATATTATTTATGGTTCACTTCCCCGGCCTGATATTATTGTATATCTTCATCTAAATCCCGAGAAACTGCTGCAAAATATCGAAAAAAGAGGAAGAGACTATGAGGAGTCTATAACCAGGGAATATCTTCAGAGGATACAAGAGAGTTATTTTTCATTTTTCAAGCAGAATCAGGAGAATAAATACCTTATTATTGATATTAACAGTGTAGATTTTGTCTCCCGTGAAAGCGATTTCAGGAAAATAACAGATGCGGTCTTTGCTGAAAATTACCCTGCAGGACTGAATAAGCTGATTTTGTAATTATTTTGAATAATTTAACTGTTAGCTTAACTTTTTTTTTAGATTTGCAGATAAATTTGTATCTTGTTCAATTATTGGCAAAATTAACCATTCATAAACAAATAATTCGTTTTACCATGAAAAAAATCAGAAGCTATTTTATCCTTATCCTGGCCGCAGCCGTTATGACAGGGTGCAGCGGTTTGAATAAGATGAAGAAAAATTCAGGCTTAATAGAGTATGAGGTTACACCGAAGGTACTTGAAACCCATGCAGGCCTTGTTAATGTCACAATCAAAGGTGTATTTCCTGAGAAGTATTTCGACAAGAAAACCACACTTACAGCAACACCCGTACTTACCTATACCGGTGGCGAAACACCTTTTGAAAAGGTACAGGTTCTTCAGGGTGAGAGCGTAACGGCCAACAACCCGGTTATTACGTACAGCGGAGGGAATTTTACCTATACGGCTGCCGTCCCCTATAAGGACGCTATGAAAGTTTCTGAACTTATGTTAAGAGTCAAAGCGTCAAGAGGTGCCAAGAGCGTTGATTTTGAGCCTGTTAAGTTGGCTGATGGCGTGATCGCAACCTCAACACTGGTTCAAAAACATGGAAGAGCCATTATGATGAAAGACAATTTTGTCAGGATTATACCCGAAACCAAGTACGCCGATATTAATTATGTGATAAACAGGGCGGATATCCGCAGCACCGAGCTCAAAGCCGAAGATATCATTGCACTTAAGGATTATATCAAGGCTGTTGAAACAGATCCCAGCCGTGAGTTCACAGCAACAACGATCAGCTCCTATGCTTCACCCGACGGACCATTAACATTGAACGAAAAACTCTCAGGCAACAGGGGTACCGCTGCTGATAAATTTATAAAGAAGGAATTTGAAAAGATTCAGGCTGCAAGCGCTTCCGGCTTTTTTGATGCAAAAACAACAGCTGAAGACTGGGAAGGTTTTAGAGCTGAGGTTGAGAAATCAACTTTGCAGGATAAAGATCTGATACTCCGTGTTCTTTCCATGTATGCCGATCCTAACGTTCGCGAAAAAGAGATCAAGAACATGGCATCAGCTTATGAAGCCTTGAAAACAGACATTCTGCCGAAGCTAAGAAGATCAAAAATGCTGGTCAACGTTGACAAAACGGGACGCAGCGATGAGCAGATCCTTGCACAGGCCAAATCAGATCCGAGAGTACTCAGCCTTGAAGAAATGCTATATGCAGCCACTCTTACCGAGGATGCCAATGACCAGCTTAAATTCTACCAGGCAGCTGCCGAAGCTTACCCGAAAGAAATCAGGGCATTAAACAACGTTGGATATACCCTTATGGCTTTAGGAAGGACCGATGAGGCTGTTGCAGCTTTCGAACTCGCAAAAGCTGTTGATAATAACGATATGGTCAAGAATAACCTTGGTTTTACCTCACTTGTAAAAGGTGATCTTGCCAAAGCTGAGGAGTATTTCAACTCAATGACCGCTGCAACAAATGAATCCAAATGGGGTCTTGGTGTGATCGCAATTACAAAAGGCGAATATGACAGGGCTGTTAACCTCTTTGGTACAGAACCATGTTTTAACAATGCTCTCGCCCAGCTGCTTAAAGGCGATGTCAACAGGGCTAAGGCAATCCTTGACAGTATGAAGGAAACATGTAAAGGAAGAGCTCCGTATCTTAAAGCAGTTGTTGGCGCCCGTCTCGACGACAGGAACTATATGCTTGCAGGTTTACGGGAGGCTGTCGGAATAGATGCTGCATGGAAAGCTTACGCAAAAACCGACCTTGAGCTGGCAAAATTCTGGAATGACGATACATTCAAATCGGTAGTTCAGTAACAGAAACAGAACAATACAATTATTACGGGGGCGTTGCGTGCAATTGTGGGGGCGTTGCATGCAACGCCCCTACTTTTATTTAGGTTGAGGTTTGTTCAGCTCCCATAACACGATCCCGACACTCACTGCTATATTGAACGAATGCTTGGTCCCGAACTGAGGGATCTCTATTACGTAATCACATTCATCAAGGACTTCCTGACCCACACCATTCACCTCATGTCCGAAGACCAGGGCATACCTGATGTTTTTTTTCACTTCAAATTCATTCAGGGCAATGGCTCCCTCTGCCTGTTCAATACCAATGATCACGTAACCTTGCAATCTTAGTTCCCTGATTGCATCAGATGTATTGCTGAAATACTTCCACGCAACCGATTCGGTTGCACCCAGGGCGGTCTTCCGGATTTCAGGGTGAGGCGGTGTG
>Ga0102851_10001467_pt1 | contig 13490 bp, 13 predicted proteins | sample Mud3Dept3metaG_FD_79558 | JGI IMG/M metagenome (GOLD analysis project Ga0102851, IMG submission 79558) | Freshwater wetland microbial communities from Ohio, USA, analyzing the effect of biotic and abiotic controls - Mud 3 Core 4 Depth 3... | ecosystem: Environmental > Aquatic > Freshwater >... | reverse complement strand
ATGCGCCCCCGTACACCCTGGAAACACTCCAATCCAGATGCAATCAATTCTTTCTTAATGCCTAACGCAGCAGTCGCCGCTGCGGCTGCCAGTGCGTTATAGATATTATGTACGCCTAGCGCTTGTAACTTCACTTCTTCAGTTCCATCAGGCAATTTCAATTTAATTCTATTCATCAGAGGATTAGCTTGATAATCGGCGCTTATCTGAGATTTCTCACGCAAACCAAAATCTACTATTCGCCGCGAACCGGCACATCTTCGCCACAATGGCGCGTACACATCATCCGCATTTATAACAGCTATTCCCTGCTGATCTAATCCTTCAAATATTTCAGCTTTGGCGCGCGCCACAGCTTCAATTGAACCCAATCCTTCAATATGTGCGGCACCTGCATTCGTAATTAGCGCAATATTTGGTTTTGCCAGTTGTGTCAGATATGAAATTTCTCCGATATGATTCATGCCCATTTCAATAACAGCATATTGATGCTGCTGACGCAGCCTCAATAACATTTGAGGCACACCAATATCATTATTAAGATTGCCTTCAGTTGCCAACACATGATCTAACTGCTCTTTTGTTTCTCCTTCTACATCTGCTGTCACCTGGCGCAATATCGAAGCAATCATTTCCTTGACAGTTGTCTTGCCATTACTGCCAGTGACTCCAATGATTGGTATCACATGACGATCCCTCCAGTGCGCCGCTAATCGCCCTAACCCCAATCGTGTATCTTTGACCCGAATCAATGGGATACTAGCTGGAAGATCATTGCCATCAGCTTCTTGCTTAACCATAGCCGCAACAGCGCCTTTCTCCTCAGCACTGCCAACAAATCTGCTGCCATCAAAATTCTCACCGGTTAAAGCAACAAATAAATCGCCTTGCTTTAGCGTGCGACTATCTGTGCTCACGCCGGTAAATAACACGTCTTTTCCGGTCCAATCGGCGCGTAATACATGGGCGGCTTCTTTTACCATCATCATTTCTGTACTCGCACTTTCATGATCAAATCTTTAAGCACTTGTTGCACAACTTCAGCATCATTAAAAGGAATCTTCCGCCCTCTTATTTCCTGGAATTTTTCATGACCCTTACCTGCAACCAAGACAATATCGCCTATCTGAGCATTGTCGATTGCTTGATAAATGGCTAATGCTCGATCAATCTCTATCTGATAATTCTTTGCCCCCGTTCCAGTTGCAATATCTTTAATAATGCCAAGAGGATCTTCAGTGCGTGGATTGTCGCTAGTAAAAATGACTTCATCTGCCAAGCGCGTGGCTACTTCTCCGACCATTGCACGCTTCCCTTTGTCCCGATCCCCCCCGCAACCCACAACACAATACAAACGAGAGTTATGTACGATCGCCTCTTTACTTTGATTTGCAGCGCGCAAAAGCTCACGTAGCGTACAAAGCACTTTCTCTAGTGCATCGGGAGTATGTGCGTAATCTACAATAATAATGGGTTGATCAACTCCGCCATATTTTTCCATACGCCCCGGAATGGGTTGTGCATTTTGAAGTGACCGAACTGCATCTGACAGCCTAATACCGCTTGTTAACAAAGTTGCCACTACAGCCAATAAATTTGATGCATTAAATTTGCCTAGCAAGCCAATTTTTAAATGCTCGTGACCATCTTCATATTCAATATCAAACTCCATACCATCGATATCAGCTTTCAGATTTGAGCCATATACCATTTTAAAATGGTTTGAATAGCGCTCTATTTCTGGATACCTGAACCCATAGCCAATTATTTTTGTAGTTTTATTCGCTAGCTGCCGTGATAATTCAACACCCAGCACATCATCCATATTAATGACCGCATACTTTAGCTCCGGCCAAAAAAATAAACGTGCTTTGGCGGCTGCATAGGCATCCATATCATGGTGATAATCCAGATGATCACGTGATAAATTGGTGAGTACAGCAACTGAAAACGTTATTCCGTTGATACGTCCTTGCACTATGCCATGTGATGAAACTTCCATTACCACACTATCAGCACCCTGTGCTTTAAATTTTGCCAACGAGCGCTGTAACACAATTGCATCAGGTGTTGTATTCTCAGCAGCTTCAAGTTTGCCACTAAAGCCATTTCCCAGCGTTCCCATCACAGCCGTTTTCTTCTCTAAGCTTGTCATGGCTTGTGCATACCAATGGCAACATGATGTTTTGCCGTTGGTTCCAGTAATCCCAACCATCCATAATTTTTGTGATGGACTACCATAAATATAATTGGCAATCAAACTTGCTTTAATCTTAAGTTCACTGATGGGCAATGCAGGGATATGCCATTCAGGATTCCATGAAAAATTTTGTGGATCCCACAGCACTGCATTTGCGCCCGCTGCTATTGCTTGCGGAATAAATTTACGTCCATCATTTTTTTCTCCCGCATAGGCCAGAAACGTATCACCTAGTTTTACCTGTCGACTATCCGCCACAAGATTCTTAATAGGCACACCTATATCATCCAAAAGATGATAATCAAATAATTTTGATACTTTCCTCTTAACAGTCACCAAACTCATCCTTCATCATCCATTTCTGGTGTTGCTGTAAATGTAATTACATTATTTGCAGGTGCATCAGGCGGAACATTCAATATGCGTAAAGCACTTGTCATCACCTTATTAAAGACTGGAGCAGCTACAGCACCCCCAAAATATTTTCCTGCAGACGGTTCATCGATCATCACTGCAATGATCAGACGTGGATTTGATGCCGGCGCATAACCCACAAAAGTTGAAATATAGTGTTTCTTAGCATATTGGCCATCGATCAATTTATGTGCCGTTCCTGTTTTGCCGGCAACGCGATAACCATTAATTTGCGCCAACGGTGCCGTTCCACCTGGCTTAGTCGCCATCTCTAGCATATGACTCATAGCCAATGCAGTATCGCGTGATATCACCCGCTGTCCCATGACAGACATATTTTGCTTCAGCAGTGATATAGGTTTTAACTCGCCTCCGCTTGTAAAGATCGTGTAGGCACGAGCCAATTGCATCAGACTGGTTGAAATACCATGTCCATATGACATAGTAGCTTGCTCAATAGGACGCCATCGATTATATGACCGCAATATTCCGCTAGCTTCTCCTGGAAAACCCGAATTCGTTGGCATACCGAATCCTGAACGATTAAACATTTCCCACATCGTTTGTGGCTCGAGTGACAAAGCTATTTTTGCTGTTCCTACATTACTGGATTGTTGGATTACCTGAGCAACCGTCAATTCCCCCTTATTATTGACATCGCGTATGGTTCTTCTACCCACTTGCATCATCCCCGGCGCTGTTTGCATAACCGTATTAGAATTTACTTTCCCCACTTCCAGGGCTATTGCTACTGTAAATGGTTTCAAAGTAGATCCGGGCTCAAAAGTATCAATCAATGCTCGATTGCGAATTCTTTCACTGCTGATGGTTGATCTTCTATTTGGGTTATAAACTGGCAAATTGGTCAGTGCCAGTATTTCACCCGTCTGCGCATCTAAAACAACGATACTGCCCGCCTTGGCTTTATTGATTTTTACCGCTTCTTTTAATTCCGCATGCGCGCGATACTGAATTCTTCTATCGATGGATAAAATCAAATCCTGCCCTTGTTTTGGGGAACGAATTTTTTCAATATCTTCAATGATGCGCCCTTTGTTATCTTTGATAACACGACGACTACCCAATTCACCAGCAAGCGTTTCCTGCCAGCCACGCTCGACACCTTCCTGACCTTCGTCGTTAATATCCGTGAAACCCAGCACATGCGCCGCAAATTCACCTTCCGGGTAATAGCGCTTGGATTCATGGGTTAAATATATACCTGGAATCTTTAACTTCATTATCTTCTCAGCTATATCCGGCACCACTTGTCGTCTCAGATAAACAAATCGGCTGTTTTTTCTATTAATACGGTCATCTATTTCAGCCATATCTGTTTCAAGCAAATGAGATAATTGTTTCATCTGCGCGGGTGTTATCTTTACCACTTTCGGATCTGCATATACGGATGCGATCGGTGAGCTGATAGCCAGTATTTGCCCATTCCGATCTGTAATCATGCCTCGGTCCGCATTCATTTCTACAACTCGGCTATAACGCGATTCTCCCTTTTCCTGCAGAAAATCATTATGCATTCCTTGCAGATATGCAGCACGTCCCACTAAACTGATTAAACCTAAGGCCAGCAAGCTAAATAGCAAGAATGAGCGCCATGCCGATAATTTAATTTGTGGCGCTTCATTTTTAATCACGGCTCAAACCCTCTGGACTCGACCGACCATCCGCACCACCTACTGACACAATTTGTATACTCGAGGCAGCAGGCACCGTCATATTTAAATGCTCTCGCGCAATATGCTCAATACGTCCATGCATAATCAATGTGCTTTGCTCAAGTTGCAGCCTTCCCCATTCCACATCCAGTCTTCGCTCTATTTCTTTTTCATTCTCCAGCGCCATAAAAAGCTTACGAGCGGTATGTTGCGAGGTCACAATGCCCAATGCACAAGCGATTAATACCAAAACAAAGAAAATGTTCAGTTTGAACATTCAGATTACCCATTTAATGCAATTCTTTCTGCCACACGCATTACAGCACTCCTCGCTCGCACATTCTTCGTCACTTCATTTTTGCTTGGATGTATAGCTCTTCCAATTAATTTTAATTTTTGCTTACTAAACCGTTGCAAATCTTTTTCCATCAGCGGCACTCCGCGTGGCAGCTCATCTGAACTTGCTGCTGCTCGCATAAACTGCTTGACCATTCGATCTTCCAATGAATGAAAGCTGATCACCACCAATCTTCCACCTGGATTTAACAACTCAACACACTGCGGCAAGACTAGCGACAACTCCTCAAGCTCCCGATTGAGATAAATCCGTATCGCCTGAAAAGTGCGCGTCGCCGGATGCCGCATATTTTCCCGCTGACGCTGGCGCGCGCGCACGACCGCCGAAATAATCTCGGCAAGTTGCAATGTGGTAACAATAGGTTGCCGCGTTCTTGCCACAATAATCGCTCTTGCAATCTGCCTAGCAAACCGTTCCTCGCCATATTCTTTTATCACCTTCTCCAATTGATCTTCTGTAACGGTAGCAAGCCACTCTGCTGCAGTCTGCCCACTACTTGTATCCATACGCATATCGAGCGGACCTTCAGAACGAAAGCTAAACCCACGCGAAATTTCTTCCAATTGCGGTGAGGACACCCCCAAATCCAACAACACACCATCAATCTTTGAAACACCCATTTCCTGCAATATCAGCTGCATTTTGGAAAAGCCACCATACTTAATGCAGAATCGTTTATCCTCAATTGCCCTACCTGATAAAACTGCAGCGGGATCTTTATCAAAGGCAATTAATCTGCCATGTTTACCAAGCTGCGACAGTATCAGGCGACTATGCCCACCACGCCCAAATGTACCATCCACATAAATACCACTCGGTTTTACCGCTAATGCAGCGACCGCCTCATGCAACAGCACCGTAATATGCATCTGCACTTTTTTACCACTTCATCACAGCGAAAAACCATCTAACTCAAGCGGCATATCACCATCCTTGAAAGCTAGGGCGTTTTCAATCTGCAAATTCCATTGTTCTTCATCCCACAATTCAAATTTCGCACCCTGACCGACCAGAACCACTTCTTTGGATAAACCAGCAAACTGACGCAATGGTGGCGACACCAGGATACGGCCAGCAGCATCCATCTCGACATCACTGGCATTGCCAACCAACAATCTCTGCAAGCTACGGGTTCTTGGATTAAAGCTGGAAAGGTTATTGAGTTTTTGTTCTATCGGTTCCCAAGCTGGCTGGGGATACACCAATAAACATCTTGAGGGATCTGCAGTAACAATTAAACGCCCCGCACAAAAAGACATCAGTTCACCGCGGTATCTTGCGGGTATCGCAAGCCTACCTTTTGCATCCAAACTGAGTTGCGTGACGCCACGAAACATGCTGTCCCCTCATATTATACGGAAAAGGATTATATTTGGAGCGATTCAGTTTATCCCACTTTCCCCCACTTGATCCCACTTTAATCAAAAAAATTAGGATAGTCAAGTAGAAATAATGATATTTCTATTTATATGACAAAGACTTAAAGGTGAAATTAGCTACGATTCAATCGACAATGAAATTGTCAAATAAATAAGATAGATAGATGAATAATTGAATGTGAATTGTTAATTTTATTTTGACAATGACCTTGAATAAGCTTGTTCGCTTACAAAAAAAATTGCACACTCTCCTCGTTTAATAGCTCAACTCCATCAGAAATATGACGCCCGTATACTGGAAACAAGCAAACCATGAATTAGCTGCATGCGATAAAGTCATGCACCATTTAATCCAACACTTTGAAGGAGCGTCACTCACATCACGTGGCTGCGCCTTTACCACTCTGGCACGTTCAATCGTTGGACAGCAGATTTCAGTCAAAGCTGCTGAAAGCGTATGGCAGAAAATGATTAGAACTATTCCTGACATGACACCGCACACTATTGCTTCAGCAGAGCAGGGCTTATTGCGAGCTTGCGGATTGTCCTTAAGAAAAATAAGCTATCTTCAGGACTTATCTCAACACTTTATGCGGAGGACGCTGAATGAAACCACATGGGCAGAAATGGATGATGAAGCAATCATCGTCCAGCTGACAAAAGTCAAAGGGATAGGGCGCTGGACAGCGGAAATGTTTCTAATTTTTCACATGCAACGCCCGGATGTTTTACCACTGGACGATATCGGATTACAACGCGCGATCAGTCAACACTATAATGACCGCCAACCTGTGAACAAAAAAATGATGCTTGAGTTCGCCAAACCATGGCAACCCTGGCGTTCGGTAGCAACTTGGTATTTATGGCGCAGCCTCGATCCGTTACCGGTAGAATATTAAGCCCATTAAAATTAAAATTACATTTAATACTTGGAGATCAATGACCCTCGTATATTTCGATCACAACGCCACTACCCGCATCGATGACGCAGTGCTGGATGCCATGCTGCCCTATTTCCAGCAGGAATTTGGCAATGCATCCAGCCGCCATGCTTATGGAATGGTTGCTCGGCGTGCGATTGATAAAGCGCGCAAGCAAGTGGCTGATGCTGTGGGTGTGCAGCCTGCGCAGGTAATCTTTACCAGTGGCGGTTCTGAAGCCAATAATCTGTTTATTCGCGGCGCGGCGGATAGTTTGAAACCGGCAAATATTTTTATCAGCGCTATTGAGCACCCTTGTGTGTTGAAACCAACCCAAGCACTAGCGCGCCGCAGTTGTGATCAATGGGTGATGCATCCGTTAGCTGTCAATCCTTCCGGACAGGTTGACCTGAATGTTGCTGACAGCGCCATGCGGGAACACAAGCCTGGGCTAGTTTCCGTGATGCTCGCCAATAATGAGACCGGCGTCATTCAGGATGTCGCAAGCATTGCTGAAATGGCCCGAGCGCAGGGTGCCACCATCCATACCGATGCCATCCAGGGACTGGGGAAAATTCCGGTGGATTTTGCCGCGCTTAAAGTGCATGCCATGACACTTTCCGCGCACAAGATATACGGCCCCAAAGGCGCTGCGGCACTCATCGTGGACAAACGATTATTATTAAAACCATTGATTTATGGTGGCGGTCATGAAAATGGACTGCGTTCTGGTACGGAGAATGTGCCCGCTATTGTGGGTTTTGGTGTAGCCTGCGAATTAGCCCAGTCACGCATTGCAGAAACAGCCGTGCATGTTTCCCAACTGCGGGATCGCCTGGAACAAGGGTTAATAGATATGGGCGCAGTTATTTTTGGTGCTGGCGCCGCACGCATACCCAACACTTGTTATTTTGCATTACCGGATATTGAGGGCGATACTTTGGTGGTTAAATTGGATAAAGTTGGTTTTGCAGTCGCCAGCGGCGCAGCCTGTTCCAGCGTTAATCCGGGGCAAAGTCATGTTCTTGCAGCCATGCAGGTTGACCCCATGCTGGCACGTTGTGCCGTGCGCATCAGCTTGGGAAGCAGCAATACCTTGGCACAAATAGAAGATTTCCTGCAAGCAATCCAGCGCATTGTCGAAGAACTGAGGCAAATCAGCAGTCTTTCAATCTAAAACAACCCACTTATGACGAATAATAAAATGACTCAGCCTGTCAAAGCCATCATTCTCAGCGCCGGACAAGGACGACGACTGCTACCACTGACTGAAAATACTCCCAAATGCCTGCTACCCGTTTCAGATAAACCAGTGCTCGCATGGCAAATTGATGCTTTACTTGCGGTTGGCATTGATGAAATTACGATTGTTGCGGGCTTTCAGGTGAGTTTGATTGAAGCACTATTACAACAGCGTTATGCGAATTACCCAAAGATTAAAATACTATTTAACCCATTTTTCGAAGTGGCTGATAATTTGGCCAGTTGCTGGATCGCACGCACCATCATGGATAGCGATTTTCTGCTATTAAATGGTGATACCGTGATCGAATCGGCACTTCTTACCCGGGTCTTGAATTCAGAATCGGCGCCCATTACACTCAGTGTGGATTATAAAAACGCTTATGACGCCGACGATATGAAAGTTCAATTAGACCCGAACGGGTGGCTTAAACAAGTCAGCAAAATAATACCCCCCCATCAGGTTGACGCAGAATCCATTGGTCTGATTTACTTCCGTGAGCAAGGTCCGCAAGTTTTCAGTCAAGCCATTGAATCAGCGCTTCGTCATCCAGCTGAACTAAAATCCTGGTATCTATCTATTATTGATGCATTGGCCAAACAACATCTGGTCAACTCATGTTCAGTCGAGGGTTACCGTTGGTGTGAAATCGATTTCATTGAAGATCTGGCAAAAGCCGGCATGATTTTCAGGGATTAGCATCCTATTGAATCCATTATGAACAAACCTGCGACATCAACAAAAACAGAAACACATAGCTTGAATGCAACCATGCGCAAGTTTGGTGCACCGCAAACCATCATTCGTCAATATCAATACTGGTCTGTTTTGTTGCGTCCGGCTCAAGTGACTCTTGGCGCACTGGTGTTAGCGGCCCATGAAACGGCCCAAGCATTTTCAGAACTCAGTCAAGCCAGTTTTACTGAATTGCATGAAATAACCCATCAAATTGAATCCGCGCTGGCAACAGCCTTTCAAAATGACAAACTCAACTATCTGATGTTAATGATGGTCGATCCAGACGTTCACTTTCACGTCATTCCACGTTATGCACAACCCAGGCAGTTTGGTAACATGGAATTTATTGATGCGGGTTGGCCGGCCATGCCTAATCTAGGTCAAATTAACAAAACGGATGCGGCAACTAATCAGCTTATTATGGATCACATCAAATCCTGTTGGCCTTAAGCGAGACGACAAGTGACTGAACAGATATCATCTACCACAAAAGAATTTCCATTACGCGAAGCCTATCATCTGGTACGCGACCTGATGACACCCAATCCATGGATTTATTGGATTGATTTTATGTTTCACATTATTCTGGGCTGGGTCGCTTTCTTCACGGCATTTTTATCGCCTTTATTTTCTATCTGGCAACTGGCTGCTTATATAGTAGCTGTACTGGCACTTTATCGCTCGGCTATCTTTGTACACGAGCTCGCGCACTTAAAGAAAGGGACATTCAAGAACTTTCGCCTGGTGTGGAATCTGATTTGCGGCATTCCGCTGATGATCCCGTCGTTTACCTATGACGGCGTGCATAATGATCACCACAAACCGGATGTTTATGGAACCAGCGCTGACGGCGAATACCTTCCCTTTACCACCAAGAAACCAATAGAAATGATTGGCTATGTATTATTGTCCTTTCTTTTACCTGTCTTGCTGGTAGCACGTTTCATGTTACTGACTCCATTGTCTTATCTGATTCCGCCGCTGCGGAAAATTGTCTGGGAGCGTGCTTCATCACTCACGATTGATCCAAGCTACCGGCGCGCTGAAAATGCCATCCGCAATGATCTTAATTGGCGTCAGCAGGAAATAGTCACCTGCCTGTTTGCGGCCATCGTGATTACTTTTGTCGCGCTGGAAATATTTCCCTACTCGCTACTGGTACTCTGGTATCTGATTGCGCTGGTGATCTTTATACTCAATTCACTGCGCACACTGGCCGCACATGCCTATCGTAATCCCGGCGAACACAAGATGACATTGGCTGAGCAATATCTGGATTCCATCAACGTACCGGGCAATATACTGATCACACCTTTATGGGCTCCCGTTGGACTGCGGTACCATGCCACGCATCATCTTTTTATGAGCATGCCCTATCACAATCTGGGAAAAGCACAACGCCGATTGATGAATGATCTGACTGACAACTCACAATACCTGAAAACAATCCGTAACGGCTTATGGGATGCGTTGAAACGTATCTGGTATGAATCTTCCCTATCTAGCACAACTCTTCGCCAATAAACCGTCCATGCTCCAAACCAGCCAATCAGAAGCAAGTCCACGACCGGGCATCACACAACTGGTACTGTTGCGTCATGGGCAGAGTATCTGGAATCGCGACAAGATATTTACCGGTTGGAGTGATATAGCGTTGAGCCCCAAGGGTGAAAAGGAAGCTGAGCAGGCGGCCTATTTGCTGAAGCAGGCAGGCTTCACATTTGACCTATGCTTTTGTTCAACATTGCAACGCGCCAAAACCACGGCACAGATTGTGCTGTCTGCCATGCAACTGAATCAAATACCGCTACACGAAAGCTGGCGTTTAAATGAACGTCATTATGGCGCATTGGAAGGCATGGAGCGTTGGCAAGCCATCAAGAAATTTGGTATTTGGCCCATCCTGGGCTGTCAAATAAAATTTGATGCGGCACCTCCCTACCTGGATTCCAAAGACCCACGTTTTCCTGGAAATCAGTCCTGTTATGCCAGCATTCATCAAGATGAACTACCCCTGGGTGAAAGTATGCAACAAACCCTCGCGCGCTTTAAACCTTACTGGCAGGAAACCATCAAGCCTGAAATACAACAAGGAAAACGCATACTCATTGTTTCACATAAAAATACCCTGCGTACTTTAATGATGCTATTGGATCATTTAACGCCCAGACAAATCATGAAATTAACGCTGGCTACTGGTCGGCCATTAATTTACGAACTGGATCATCAGCTCAATCCCATTCAACATTATTACGTGGACTACCTGACATAATCCACTTTGATTGAGCATGCCAACTATCTATAGTTTTAAGCCTATTGCAGGCAGCCATGCGAAAATTCTGATACTTGGCAGCATGCCGGGTCAGGCTTCATTATCGGCTAACCAATATTACGCACATCGCCGCAACGCCTTTTGGCCCATTTTTGCACAACTGCTGCAAATCGACCCAGATGCATCCTACGAAGAAAAAATAACGGCATTGAAGTCATCTCACATCGCGCTATGGGATGTCCTCAAGTCATGTAAACGCACCGGAAGCCTGGATTCAATGATTGAGACAGATACGCAGACGATCAACGACTTTCAGTCCTTTTTTGAAGTTCACAAGAAAATCACTCATGTATTTTTTAACGGTGGCAAAGCGGAAGCTTGCTTTAAGCGATATGTAGTACCCCTATATGATTTGGGCTTGATACAGTGCTCACGTCTGCCTTCCACAAGTCCGGCAAATGCCAGACTATCTTATGAAGATAAATGCAGAACCTGGCATACAATGATTAATTCGGCGCTTGAATTCAGTTATCAATCCAAAAAATAAGACCATGCAATAGCACTTGACGGCAAAGCATTGAATGAGTTTTACTTATACTATGACTATGTAAAATAGCAACTACTAATCGATACTTAACTGAAAGGAATTAACTCGATGAAAAAGCTTGTCATTATTGTTCTCGCTATTTTTGCCGCTGGATATATCGCCTTAATGATTCAATATTTCTAGAGAGATTAGAAAACTGGAGAGCATTGAAAATAACCTTGCCTATAAATTCACTTGTTACCCAAAATAAAATACAGGACAGAGAATTCAATCCTTTATAACTATTCAGTTCACTACTGATAACACGTAATGTTGCGTGTATATCACAAATAAGTTTACTGCTTACAAAGTAAGCAAAACCAAATAGTAGTTTTCTGAATAGTTATAATGACTGCTTACTGCATCATGTTTCCATGTTGCGATAAGCCGTTACCTGAATCTCAATCTTCATGCGCGGATCGGACAAGCCCGCAGCTAACATCATGGCAGACGGTCTGACATCACCCAAATACTTGCGCATAATCGGCCAGCACTTGGGAAAATCTGCTGCATCCGGAAATACATAGGTGACACGCACCACATCTTTCATACTAGCCCCAGCTTCTTTCAATGCTGCCTGGATATTTAAAAAACATTGTTCTGCCTGATCCAATAGATCGTCCGAAATAGTCATTTTGCTGTAATCAAAACCTGTCGTGCCTGAAACCAGAATCCAATTACCCTCGACAACCGCACGAGAATAGCCAATTTCGTGTTCAAATGTAGAGCCTGAACTGATTAATTTACGTGACATACTGTTTTATCCTTGCTGTTGATTGATGATTCATTTAAAAAAATTTGCGTAATATACAATTATAATTGGGAAATTAGGTAACTTTAAAGTTAGTCTCCAACTAGTTCTTTAATTCAAGCATACAAACAATCAATTATGTCTACAACGCTATACTGGCATGACTATGAAACTTTTGGAGCTGATCCAAAACGAGATCGACCTGCACAATTTGCAGGATTGCGTACCGATGAAGCGCTGAACGAGATGGGAGAGCCGCTGGTTATTTATTGTAAGCCTGCTCGAGATTTTTTACCTCATCCAGAAGCCTGCTTACTCACCGGAATTACACCTCAAATAGCCGATGAACGAGGACTCCCTGAACCAGAATTTATTGCGCGTATTCATGCAGAATTTTCGCAAGCGAATACTTGTGGCGTCGGTTATAACTCGTTACGTTTTGATGATGAAGTCACTCGGTTTACCCTCTATCGTAATTTCTACGATCCCTATGCACGCGAATGGCAACATGGCAATTCACGTTGGGATATCATTGATCTAGTGCGCATGACTTATGCCCTTCGCCCCACCGGTATCGTTTGGCCACAACATGAAGAGGGTCAACCCAGTTTTCGCCTGGAAGATTTAGTTGCTGCCAACGGTATCCAGCATGAATCCGCTCATGATGCTTTATCTGATGTGCGCGCCACCATTGCTTTGGCGCGCCTGCTGCGCGCACAGCAACCTCGCCTCTACCATTGGCTTTTTCATCTGCGCAATAAGCATCAGGCGGCAGCCCAGCTTGATTTAACCACACATTATCCTGTATTACATACCTCGCGCATGTATCCAGCAAAAACAGGCTGTACAACTCTGGTCATGCCATTGATCACTGAACCGGGTAACAATAATAGTGTGCTTGTTTATGATCTGCGACATGACCCGGATATGTTTCTACCTCTGGATATATCCGATCT
>Ga0102851_10001466_pt1 | contig 13494 bp, 9 predicted proteins | sample Mud3Dept3metaG_FD_79558 | JGI IMG/M metagenome (GOLD analysis project Ga0102851, IMG submission 79558) | Freshwater wetland microbial communities from Ohio, USA, analyzing the effect of biotic and abiotic controls - Mud 3 Core 4 Depth 3... | ecosystem: Environmental > Aquatic > Freshwater >... | reverse complement strand
TCTTGCCACAAAGGTCAGTCAAGATTTTTGTCAGATGTCAAAAAACCACGTTATCATTAGGTTAACGTTGGGTTAAGCGTTATTTTTTGATTAAGAAAGTAGATGAATTAATCTGAGATAGCTACAATTGCTCAGTGTTTTGTAATTAAGTTTTTTTGATCACATTCTGATATTATTTTAAACCAGTCATTTAATTAACACAGCATTAACACTGGCTTAATGTTTACATATTGACTTCATCTCTAATTTTGTAAAAAAAAAGAAACATGGAAGGAAAGAAGATATTAATTGTCGATGACGAAGAGGATATTCTTGAAATGTTGGCGTACAATTTTGCAAAAGAAGGAATGAACGTGTTTAAAGCGGACACCGGCCAAAAAGCAATTGACACAGCCGAAAAAGTAAGACCCGACGTTATTTTATTGGACGTTATGTTACCGGATACAGACGGCATTGCCGTGTGCGAAACATTGCGCAAAAGCAGCTCGCTAAAAAACACACTCATACTTTTTTTATCAGCACGTGCAGAAGATTATTCACAGGTTGCAGGATATAAAGCCGGGGCTGATGACTACATTGTAAAACCAATTCGAATAAAAATTCTTAAGCATAAAGTAAAAGTATTACTTGACCGGGTTGCTGCTCCAACAGCGAATGGATCTAATTCAGGAATCAGTATTAATCCTGAACGATTTTCTATTTCTATGAATGGTTCAGAAACAATAATTCCAAAAAAAGAATTTGAATTATTATCTCTGTTAATGAGTATTCCTCACAAAGTTTTTAGAAGAGATGAAATTTTAAATGACGTATGGGGAGATACTTATATCGGTGATCGCACTATAGATGTTCATATTAGGAAATTACGCGAAAAATTTGGAATGGAAATTATTCAAACCGTAAAAGGAGTTGGATATAAATTTATGGGATAAGGGAAAGAAAAATCCAAAATTCAAGTAACAAAAAAGGCAATTCGGGAGCAATAAAAATTCAAATTGCAAAATTCAAAATAAAATAAGCATCTGAATCGTAACAGCAACCAGCAACAGTTCATGCCAAATTCATTTCAGCATCTGCCTAAAGGTTTAAACACATTGAAACGAGTTCAGCGCGACAGCTCGGTTTAATAGTTGAGGTTTGGAATTTTGTATTTTTGGTTTTTTATCCCTTTTCCACATAACAATTTGATTCCACGATGTTTTCATTATATTTGCCGAAATAAAAATCCACAAAACAATGAAAAACAGTTTTAGTAAATTCTTCGCAATTGTTGTTATCACAGCGTTTGCAAGTAAGTTATATGCGCAAGAAATTGAAATCCAAAATGGGGCTCAGTTCCAGGTTACCAGCCTTGAAATGGTTGAAGCTGTTATTGACGCCTCAGATGCTGGTACATCCTTTTTAACGCGAGCAGGCTTTACAGGGAAAAAATTTCGCGTAATGAATCTCGATGGTCAGTTGAATGAAAAATCAAAATTCGAAATTGAAATTCCTGAACAAAATGGAAAAAAACTTAAATATTTTTGGTCAAATAAAATGGGCAAAAATGTTTATTTCATTTCAAGTTATTTTGACAGAAAAGCAAATGACTATTACTTGTACGCTTCCGAATTAGATCCAAATTCCGGAAAATTTATTAGACACGTTGAGGCTGTAAAAGTCAATAACAAACAGTTCAATATGTGGACAAATCCCTTCAGCGCGGTAAGAAGTGTTGATTCCACTAAAATGTTATTTATTACTGAATATCCTACCTCAGGGAGCGAAAATGCATCTTATGGTTTGAAAGTTGTAAATGAAGATATGTCTGCTCTCTGGAGCAAAGATATTACTTTCCCTCACCAGGATAAGGATTTCGATATGCTTGATTTCGATGTTGACAGCGATGGGAATGTCTTTTTTACAACAGCTATCCGAATGAGTTATGACGAAAAAGCAGATAAAGGCTCCAAAGGAAAATATTATGTAACAATCTATTCTTATTATCATGCAACCGATGAGCTTTCAACCTATGAGATTGGTTTTACAAGTGAAATCATGCGGTCTATTGATTTAGATTTTAATTCAAAAAACGAATTGGTTGGAACCGGATTTTATAGTGAAAGATCATTTGTGGATTCCTATAAAGGATTTTTCTATATCAGAATTGATCCTAAAACAAAAGAAGTAAAAGCAAAAACGTTAACTCCTTTCAGCAAAGAATTACTTACTGAATTAATTGGCGAACGTCAGGCAGAGAAAGGCAGAGAATTGGGCCTTTACGAAATCAGAGAATCAATTGCTCTAAGTTCTGGTGGAATGGCCGTAGTGGCGGAGAATTACATTTACAGGTCTTATTATACAACCAATTCAAAAGGTGAAAGCGTACATCATGAAAGTTGGCTTTATGGAAATGTTGTAGTTATGTACGTTGACGCAGACGGCAAAATGGAATCAGCCGGTGTAATAAAAAAACGTCAATATTGTACAGCTACAAATGGTAATTACACATTGATGCAGGGCTTGGGTATCGGAGCCACTCCGGGGGTAAATGAATTACCATATTACGGAATCGGAACAATGCAGAAAGATGGTTCTGTTTATATTATTTACAATGAGAATCCAAAAAATGCAGAAAGATTGGCAGCAGGAAAAAAGCCTCTCTCAGTTCGTCAGCGAACGTCAGAAACTCAATTAGTAACTTTCTCACCTGATGGAAAATCGTCAACGTCTGTGCTATTTAAATCAAAAGATAAAGAAGCTGGTTATAGCATGCCGTTAATGCCAAGATCATCAATACAATATTCTGCAAGCTCAATGATTGTGTTTGGTAGAAAAGGGAAAAACATGCGTGTTTCGCGCGTAACAGTTAAATAAATAAGTTTAATTTTTAATACAAAAAGGGAAGGCTTCGGTCTTCCCTTTTTTTGTGAATGTAAGCGCGGTATAAATTTTGTACAACAAGTTTCGGACAAAGTAGTTTAACTAAAATTAGTACCTTGTCACTAATCTTTAACCATGAAAAAATCTTGTGTTTTAATCGCCTTATTTTTTTTACCATTTTTAACGATTGGTCAAAATCTGCGCTTCGAAGCAAAGGATTCAATCGTTGGTAATTTTTCGCATTTTGCCGTCGATAATTTTGGCAGAATTGCATTGGTTCATAATGATGTTATTATTAGCTTCTCTAATATACTTGACACCTTATTTTCAACTTCTCTAAAAGCTTTCCGTCCCACATCAATTGAAAGTTCAAAATCCTTTCGTACACTTATTTTTGATCAGGAAAGAAGCGTGATTCATTTTCTCGATAATACCATGACTGATATTCATGGCGAAATTGATCTGGTAAATCTTGACATGCAACAACCCTTGCTGGTTTGCGAGTCTTTTGGCGGCAACACAATTTGGGTATTGGATGCGGGTTCAATGCGACTAATTAAGTTGAACGAAAATTTAGAACAGGTTCTCATAACGGAAAATCTGGTCACCGTTTTCAGCAATAAAAATTTACCTGTTCAAATGCTCGAGCACAATGATTTTTTATTTGTCCTGATTCCCGGAACAGGGGTTGCAATTTTTGATGTTTTCGGAACTTTTATTCGGATCCATCATTGCGAAGCAAAATCTATTGATGTGCTAAATAATTATCTCATTTTACAAAATGAAAAAGACATTCATGCTATCTCTTATTTAAAAGATGATGCTCCTGACCAGGTATTTGAAATTCCGGATGGAACTATCCAGTTCAAATTCACTGCTGAGTTAGTTTACTTCCTAACCGATAAAGCTTTGATAAGAGGAACTTATGTTGCCAAGGATAAATAGAAGTAAAACAAATTATCCGTGCTTATAGACAATTAATAAGTCAACTTGTCTAATTCAGCCAATGGAATCTCCAATTCCCCCGAATAATTATCTTTGCCCTGTCACCCCGAATTTCAGTCCTGATCAATGAAGAAGTTTTTTAAGTTTTTTATCAGCAAACAATACCTCAAACACGTTTTGATGATTGTCGTAGTCTGGATACTAATTATTCTTCTGGAAGGCTGGTATTTAAAATCGCACACTGATTTTGGCGAACAAGTTGAAGTTCCTTCATTTTATAAAATCCATACAGAAGATTTAGATCAGTTGATTGCAGGAACATCGCTGCAATATGAAATCAAAGATTCGGTTTACCTGGATGATTGGGAAAAAGGAACAGTTTGCTGGCAATATCCAAAACCAACGGATTCAACAGGTATGTATGTAAAACCGGGCCGTGTTATTCAGCTTTCTATTGTTCCTTTAAGTCCGCGCATGCTTGCTATGCCCGCTGTTGTTGATATGTCTAAAAGAATGGCAGAAACTACATTGCAGTCTCTTGGTTTAAGAACTACTGTTACATATAAACCGCATCCTGCAGGAAAAGATTTTGTGATGCAGCAATTAATTAATGGTAAACCAATTCCTCCCGGAACTATGATTCCTAAAGGTACGCGAATTGAACTTGTGGTTGCAAAGGGTAATACGGGAGAATCTACCGCTTTACCAAGTTTAATAGGTCTCACAATATTTCAGGCACAAGAGCGTTTACAGAACCTGACACTGACGTTGCATCCCGAATGCGAATCCTGTTTGACTGAAGGTGATATAACAAATGCCGTTATCATATCTCAAAGTCCGGCGGGCGGCGAAGGAGTAAATGTAGCGGCTGGGTCAACTATTACCGTTTGGGCAACCAAAGCAGGAATTTGATTGTAGCTTAAAACAGAATTAAAATTGATTTAAGAACAAGCATTAAAGTCCCGAAGCTTCGGGATTTGATTTGCGATTTTTTTTACTTCTAAAATCGTTAATCGGCTTGTTCGATATTCAAATTTGAGTCAGGATTAATATTAAAGATTTGAAATGAAATTATTGCTCTCTTGTTTTTTATTAATTACGGTCCTTTTTGCTCACGCACAGGAAGAGGTTATTTCCCCGTTAATGACAAATCCTAACCTGAAGAAAAAACCTGCACAGAATCGTATCGGAAATTCTATTGACAGCACATTTGTTTATGTCATCGACACACTTGATGTTCCTGTCTGGGATGATTTTTCAGTCAATAAATTTGAACAATACAATGCTGATTTTGGTGATGGAAATGTGACATCGCAATATTATTATCATTTAATGAATGCGACAAATACGGTTCCACAAAATCCAACATTAATTTTTTGTGATTCGACGCACGCGCACTTTGACACAGTTAGGATAGTGGCCGGTTTCCCAACTACCGAGGTCAATTATTTTACACCAAATCCGGTTTGGGTCAATGACCTTTCATCATATCCTGTTCAGGGACAATCGCGAACTTTATTCCAGGAATGTTATGTGCTGATCGATTCTATTATTGATCTTGTTCTTGATCCTGATCAGGATACTATTTTTTACACCTCAGCTCCTGATTTTGTACAAGATTCTGCCAATGTTTTTTCTGTAACAATCAATGACCCGAATCGCATCTGGGTTGATAATTTTGCTTATCATAATTACACTTACGCCGTAAATCCATGGTCGCTGGGTGTTGCTACTTTTGATGGTGTTGGAGCAGATGGCTGGCCTTACGATTGGGGCAATACTGGCGCTCACGAAAAGGCGGATGTGCTAACTTCAAAACCGATTAATCTGGCTGGAACAACTAGCGTTTATCTTACTTTTATTTACCAGGCAGAAGGTAATGGCGATGCTCCCGAAGCTAACGACAGTTTGATTCTTGAGTGGTGGTTGCCGGATTCAAGTCAATGGTATCTGAGTCAGTGGTATAAGGTTGGCGGAATTACAAATGATATTTGGGATACGGCCCACGTTGCAGTACCTCCTGCGGCTTTGGATAATGGCTTTCGTTTTCGTTTCAGAAACTGGGCGAATACTTCAGGAAATTTAGATCACTGGCACATAGATTACGTAAATTTAAAAGCGAATGATATCATCACTATGCCTGTAACATTCAATGATGTTGCTATTTCACAACCAATTAATTCTTTATTGATTGATTACACCGCTGTACCTTGGGATCATTATAAAAACGCTATTCCGGGAGATAAAATGCTGGATACCGCACGCATTAAGGTTTATAATTCTCACTCAACTGAGACAAATTTTGCAGATGGTCAGCTTGAAGTAAGATACGGCGGAATTCTGCAGGGCGGCAGTCCATTTAATATCGGAAATCTTGCAAATAGCAATGATTGGAATGGTAACTGGGAGTTAGGAATGAATACGTTCCGTGTTCCGATTGTTTCTTTTTACGAATATGATCCTTTAGTAACTACGGCTCCCCAGGCAAAGTTTGATGTGAAAATAAATATTGATGCAGATGTTAGTGGTGGATCTAACCTTTATGAAGTTAACGACACAACTTATTACGTGCAAAAATTTGATAATTATTATGCTTATGATGATGGTTCTGCAGAAGCCGCTTATGGAATAACAGGTAGCCATGGCTTACTCGCTTATAAATTTACAGCTTATGAAGAAGATACACTCACGGGTATTTTAATGCATTTCGTTCCAAGTGTTGATGACGTAAGCGGAAGTGTTTTTTTATTGACGGTTTGGGATGATAATGCGGGTAGTCCCGGCACTATTATTTACCAGGATGATTATTTTAATACAAGTTCACCTGAGTACGAGGGATCGCTCAATGGATTCAGATATTATACTTTTCAGGATGGAATTTCGGTAAAAGTATCCACTGTATTTTATGTTGGCTGGGAACAGATAGATTCCGAAAGTCTCAACATTGGATTGGACCGCAATATTAATAATGGCTCTAATATTTTCAGAAACGTGACAGGAACATGGGTTTCATCTTCGCAAACAGCATCTCTTATGATGCGCCCGGTATTTTCAACGGGTCTGAATTATACGCTTTCTGATGACGAATTAATCGTTGAAAGCACAACTCCTGATATCTCAATTTATCCAAATCCGGCTCATGAATTTTTTACAATTACAGGTTTGGTTTCAACAAATTATTTGGTAACGGTTTTTGATATGAGTGGTCGTTCTGTTCACCAATCTCAAAATCAAAACAACATCGATATTTCTTTGCTTAATTCCGGTTTGTACATTGTAGATATTCGCGATGAAAATGGCGTATCTTTGTACTCAGGAAAGTTAATCAAAGAATAAATGAATGATGATGATGAGTTGGCCTTTGACGAAGTTGGGGCGAACGAGAATGAAGCAGATGAATTGTATGAGCATCATCACCTTATTGCAGATGTTGGCCAGGATGCCGTCAGAATAGATAAGTTCCTGATGGACCGGATTCCGAACGTGTCCAGAACACGTTTGCAGAAAATCGCATCATCAAACAATCTTATCGTTAATGGCCAACCGGTAAAATCAAGTTACAAGGTCCGCGCAAAAGATGATATTTCTATTGTACTTCCATACCCGGTTCGCGAAATCAAACTTCTTCCTGAAAACATTCCAATTGAAATTGTTTATGAAGATGATGAAATTGCAATCGTTAATAAGCCTTCAAACATGGTTGTTCATCCGGGTTACGGAAATTATACCGGAACTTTATTGAATGCGCTTGTTTATCATTTTGAAAAACTTCCGCAACGACCTGATTATTTTGGCCGTCCCGGACTTGTTCACAGGCTTGATAAACATACAACCGGATTGCTTGTCATTGCAAAAACAGAGCATGCGTTAACATATCTCGCCAAACAATTTTTTGACCGAACTTCTGACCGAAGATATTACGCATTGGTTTGGGGAGATTTAAAAAATGAAGAAGGAACAATTACAGGCAATATCGGGCGGTCTCTTAAAAACAGGAAAGTGTTCCAGGTTTTTCCGGATGATGAAGAGCGTGGAAGGCATGCCGTCACACATTACAAAGTAATTGAAAGGTTTGGTTATGTTACATTGGTTGAGTGTAAATTGGAAACCGGCCGAACGCATCAGATCCGTGTCCATTTTAATCACATCGGCCATCCCTTGTTTCATGATTTAGAGTATGGCGGAGATAAAATTATTAAAGGAACAACTTTCACCAAATACAAACAATTTATTGAGAATGCTTTTAAGCTGCTTCCGGGACAAGCACTTCACGCTAAAACGCTTGGTATCATTCACCCAACTACGGGTGAATGGAAACATTTTGATTCAGATCTTCCGCAAGACTTCGTCAATGTGCTTGAAAAATGGCGTAATTACAGCCTGAATAAGCATGATTAAACCGTTTCAATTAATCAGTAAAAAATGTACGTATTCCAAATTAAATATTTACTTTCGCTACTTATTAATAAACTTATAAAACGAAAACAATTTTATGAAGTCATTTAAGTTATTAGTTACATTAGTTGCTTTATTGAGTTTGAGTACCGCAGGTTTCTCGCAAGCAGAAACCCGCAATTATGCCAAAGAAGCTGAACAATTGTGGCAAGCAGGAGCCTATGCTGAGGCTGCTGATGCTTACAAAAAAGCCTCCGAAAAAGTCGATCCAAAAAACGACAAAGCGAGACTTAAAAAAGCTTATTTTGCATACATGTCTGCTACATGTTACAAACTTTTACATGACTTTGCTTCTGCCGAACAACAATACGAGAAGGCTGTTTTATTGAGGTATTTTGAAGTTGAACCTAAGGTTTATTTCCACCTTGCTGAAATGGAAATGGCCCAGTGTAAACATGATGAAGCGAAAGAAAATTATCAGAAATATGATAAAATCGCTCCCGGAGATCCAATCACCAAAGTAAGAATCGAATCTTGCGAACGATACAAAGAAACGATCGAAAAAAATCCAACCAAACATCTGATGTCGAACGTAACAAAACTGAATACTGCTCAGTTTGATTATGCTCCTGTTATTGGTCCCCGTGGTGCTGAGATGTATTTCTCATCTTCACGTCCGGGTTCAACCGGTGAATTAGTGGATCCGATTACAGGTGAAAATTTCATGGATATCTGGGTTACCACAATTGACAAGAAAAATAACTGGGGTCAACCGCAACCTGTCGGTGCACCGGTTAATACTGGTGACAACGAAGGAACACTTTGCTTTGATAGTCGTGGTAAAACGATGTTTTTTACGCGTTGCCCTGTTCTTGATAAAATGAGACTTGGTTGCGAAATATACTCGTCTGAGAAAAAAGGAGACAACTGGGAAGAGCCGGTTTTGATAAAATTAAAAGATCACGATAGCACGCATGTTGGTCATCCTTGTATTTCTCCTGATGGTAAAACATTAATCTTTGTTTCTAACATGGCCGGTGGTTTTGGTGGAACAGATTTATGGATCGCTACTTATGACAAACGTACTGAATCATGGTCGTTGCCCGTAAATCTTGGACCATCTGTAAACACTCCCGGAAATGATTGTTTTCCAACATGGGGACCAAACAACGAATTGTTTTATGCATCTGACGGATTGGTTGGTCTTGGTGGTTTAGATATCTACAAAGCAACCCGCGTTGGCGAAGAAAATAAATGGGAGAAACCAACAAATTTAGGTTATCCGATGAATTCCTGCCGCGATGATTACCACATTATTTATACTGAATCAGGTAAAGTTGAAAGAGGTTTTATCTCTTCAAGCCGAAATGGTTCAAAAGGTGAAAACTCACAAGATATCTGGGATTTCTACTTGCCTCCGATTTTAGTTGATGTTGATATTATTGTTTCAGATCAGGAAACCGGAATACCAATTCAAGGCGCAAAAGTAATTATCGTTGGTTCTGACGGCTCAAATTATGTTATGAAGACTGATGCTAACGGTAGAATTTCATTGACTGAAAAAACTGCCGGAGGAGATCGTTACATTGTACCTGGAACAACATGGACCATTGAAGTTGAGGGTGTATTAAAACAATATTTGGGGACGAGTGATGCTTTTTCTGCTGTTGGTATTACTACTAATACAAGAATTGTGCGTGACTTGAAAGTATTAGACATCAAAAAACCACTTCGTTTACCTGAAGTTCGTTACGATTTAGGCAGCGCGGTTTTGCAGGTCAACGATTCTGTGAACTCAAAAGATTCCCTGAATTATTTGTATAACCTGATGGTTGAAAATCCTACTATTATTGTTGAATTAGGTTCACATACTGATAGCCGTGGATCTACAGAAGCAAATCAAAAACTTTCACAGGCTCGTGCTCAATCTTGTATAGATTATCTTGTTACGGAAAGAGGATTATCTGCGGAGCGTTTTGTGCCCGTTGGTTATGGTGAAAATGTTCCGTTTGTTTTGGTTGAGATTAAAGCACCTGGCGATACCGTCAGAACTGTTTTGACTGAAGCTGTAATTAATAAGCATAAAACTACAAATAAGGCAATGTTCGAACGATTACACCAATTCAATCGTCGTACTGAATGTAAAATTTTAAGTTTTGATTATGTTCCTAAACCTGGCGAAGGAGTTATTCCTAAAGACAGTACAGGAACCGGAAATTAGATAGTATTAATGATTCCTAAAAGCACTTAGTCCGCCAGCTGGCGGATTGGGTGCTTTTTTTTATTTTAACAAGTTCACAACGCATGTCAGATATTCGATACAATTCAAGAGGAGTTTCAGCTTCGAAAGAAGATGTACATAACGCTATTAAGAACGTTGATAAAGGGTTATTTCCACAAGCCTTTTGCAAGATTGTGCCCGATCATTTAACCGGAGACGAAAACTATTGTCTCGTTATGCACGCGGATGGTGCAGGAACAAAAACATCTCTTGCATATATGTATTGGAAAGAGACAGGGGACATTTCTGTTTGGAAAGGCATAGCGCAGGATGCATTGATCATGAATATTGATGATCTTTTATGTGTTGGTGCAACTGAAAATATTATGCTTTCTTCAACGATTGGCCGGAATAAAAACCTGGTTGATGGAACTGTTTTATCGGCGATTATTAATGGCACCGAAGATCTGCTCGCCGAATTAAGATCCTTCGGAATTAATATTCACTCAACCGGTGGCGAAACAGCTGATGTAGGCGATCTCGTTCGCACAATAATTGTTGATTCGACTGTTGTGGCAAGAATGAAAAGAAGTGATGTTATATCAAACCACAATATAAAACCGGGTGATGTGATTGTAGGATTAGAATCTTACGGTCGGGCTACTTATGAAAAGGAATACAACGGCGGAATGGGTAGTAACGGATTAACTTCCGCACGTCATGACGTTTTTGCAAAATACCTTGCTCAAAAATTTCCTGAAAGTTTTGATTCTGCAGTTCCGGCTGATCTTGTTTATTCAGGTTCGAAAAAACTCACGGATAAAATTGAAAATTCTCCGCTCGACGCAGGAAAATTAGTTTTGTCTCCAACAAGAACTTATGCGCCAATCATAAAATCAATTTTGGATAAACATCGCGCAGACATACACGGAATGGTTCATTGCAGCGGTGGTGCACAAACTAAGGTGCTTCATTTCGTGAATGATCTTCATGTTATTAAAGATAATTTATTTGAAGTCCCGCCTTTGTTTAAATTAATTCAGTCAGAATCTAAAACAGATTGGAAAGAAATGTACAAAGTCTTTAATATGGGGCATAGAATGGAAATTTATTTACCGGAAAAATTTGCGGCAGAAATTATTTCTATTTCGGAATCATTTAATGTTCGTGCAAAAATAATTGGTCGTTGTGAAGCATATACAGGTAAAAAACTGACAATAAAATCAGAATTTGGAGAGTTTATTTATGATTAATCAGCGCGGTGATAACCATTTTGGAATCGCCGCCACTTTCCGGAAAGTTAAATGAAACAAGGATGCCGGATCCGAATTAAATTTGAAAATTAAAGTTGAATAAAAATGAGTGATATATTACAAAAATTAGAAGCGATCAGCATGCGTTTTGATGAGGTGGGTACAAAAATTCTGGACCCCTCAATCATCAATGACATGGATCGTTACGTGAAACTGAATAAGGAATACAAAGATCTTTCGCAAATTGTTGAAGTGTACAAAGAGTATAAAAATGTACTTGGAAATATTACAGCTGCAAAACAAATTCTTGATTCAAATGAAGATGCTGAATTGAAAGAAATGGCGAAGATGGAATTGGATGAATTAATTCCAAGGAGAGAAGAATTAGATGAAGAAATAAAACTGCTCCTGATTCCAAAAGATCCTGAAGATGACAGGAATGTTTTACTTGAACTGCGTGGTGGAACCGGTGGTGATGAAGCAAGCATTTTTGCGGGAGATTTGTATAGAATGTACACGCGTTTTTTTGAAACCAAAGGCTGGACAGTAGAAGTAATGAGTGTTACAGAAGGCACAGCGGGAGGATACAAAGAGGTGATTGTAAAAGTTAGCGGAGAAGAAGTTTACGGGACTTTAAAATATGAAGCCGGTGTTCACCGTGTACAACGTGTTCCTGAAACTGAAACACAAGGTCGTGTGCATACATCTGCCGCTACAGTTGCAGTATTGCCTGAGGTAGATGAGGTGGATGTAAATTTAAATCCTGCTGATATCGATTTTCATACTTCAAGATCAGGCGGAGCAGGTGGACAAAACGTAAATAAAGTTGAAACAAAAGTTCAGTTGACACATAGACCATCAGGAATTGTTGTTGTTTGCCAGGTTGAACGTTCCCAGTTAAAAAACCGTGAATTAGCAATGAAAATGTTGTACAGTAAAATTTACGACCTTGAGTTAAATAAACGAAACGGTGATATCGCCTCAAAACGAAAAACAATGGTATCAACCGGAGATCGTTCGGCTAAAATCAGAACCTACAATTATCCGCAAGGAAGAATCACAGATCACCGAATCGGAAAAACAATGTACAGTCTCACAAACTTCATGAATGGAGACATACAGGAAATGTTAGATGCATTGAAAATGGCTGAAAATGCCGAAAAAATGAAAGAGGGGAATTTGGTCTAACATCTTTGTGCACCTTTGTGTCTTAGTGCCGGCGCTGCCCTGAAATTTTTTGAAGGGTGGCAAAAAAATGAAAATCGCTCATGACAAAAAAAGAACTCATCCAAACCATCCAAACCAAACAATCATTCTTATGCATTGGTTTAGACACAGATTTAGAAAAAATTCCAAAATTTTTATTGGAATTTGATGATCCTATTTTTGAATTCAACAAACGAATTATTGATGCCACGCATGATTTATGTGTAGCCTATAAACCAAATATAGCTTTCTACGAATGCCACGGCAGCAAAGGCTGGGACTCTCTCAAGAAAACAGTTGATTATATTCCGAAAGGCATTTTTACGATAGCAGATGCAAAACGAGGTGACATTGGAAATACATCAAAATATTATGCAAAAACTTTTTTTGAATATTTAAATTTTGACGCTGTTACAGTTGCGCCATATATGGGAATTGACAGCGTAACTCCTTTTTTAGAATTCGAAAATAAATGGGTGATTTTATTAGCACTAACATCAAATGAAGGAGCGAATGATTTTCAATTCACATCAGATAACCAGGGAGAAAAACTTTACGAAAAAGTAATTCGAAAATCATCGAAATGGGCCGGTAGAGATAAACTAATGTATG
>Ga0102851_10001464_pt1 | contig 13499 bp, 12 predicted proteins | sample Mud3Dept3metaG_FD_79558 | JGI IMG/M metagenome (GOLD analysis project Ga0102851, IMG submission 79558) | Freshwater wetland microbial communities from Ohio, USA, analyzing the effect of biotic and abiotic controls - Mud 3 Core 4 Depth 3... | ecosystem: Environmental > Aquatic > Freshwater >... | reverse complement strand
AGCCAATAGCGTTCAGCACTTCCTGCACTAATTCGACCAATTGGAGTTTCCCATGCCGCACAAATTTCAGCTTGGTTCCAATTTTTAGCCGCCTGATTATATATTGCCGAATAGGGATCAGTTATTGTTATTGGCCTCATTTTAAACCATGCACCCCAGTCATCCTCGCCAACTTCAGTGATGACGCTTCTTCCATTAGATATGATGCTTGGCCAGCTAAAGAAATAAGAATCATTCCATGTAGAATCTGGATCCACTGCATCCACTACCCATGGAACAGATCCTGCGCCTGCTATTTCAGGATACCACGTCCAAGTAGGATAGTTCGTTAGCAGATCAACCTTATCATAGTATATTTTAGTTGTAGAAGGCGTTGGAGCTCCATAAAGAAAATACTGTCTACGATCAACGTCCCATGGTAAAACGACCATCCATGTTTCACTTAAGTTGTCAAAAATAACAGCGCCAACAGCCCACTCGGGCAAACCTGTAGTTCGATATGATTTGAAATCAATGTAAGTGTCGATCTCGGAAGTTTCATTTACAGCGACCGGATTAGCTGTATCAGGACCCAAAGTCCACTCTAAACCGTCAAAAGGAATTTGTTCATTCTGATAAGTGAAGAGGTCGTGCAAACCAAATAGAGGTAAATTACCAGGGTCGTCTGCCGTTCCCTGTGTAAGAGCAGCTCTCATTGTAGCAGTTGCCCCAGTAGAGTCGCCCGTCACAGTCTGCCCTATAGCAATAGGATATGAGCCACTCAACATATTTAGTTCATAATCTAGTACATATTGCATTCCATCAGTATTAGAGATGCCCCACTGCCAATAAACACTGGGTCCCCACTTTGCCGTATTACCGCTTGAGAATGTAACATTTTCTCCAGCTGCTTTAGTCGTATAAGGAAGAGGAAGCCAGTGTTCGTTATTCGCAAATGAATCTAGTGCTCTATTTGGATCAGCTGGGGGATTTCCATCATCAAAGAATATCCCACTTCCACTGTTTATATAGAATATCATGTCCTTAGTAGCATCAGCAGTCCATACTCCGCCCGTTTTAGTTGCAAAATTACCGCCATGAGTAGGAGCAGCAGTGTCTAGACATGGTGAAAGATGATGAGTAGAATCGCCACCAGTATATTCTAATACAACAAAATAGTTTCCAGCACTTAGATTTATTGCCTCAGCACCTTCAAATCTGCACGGAATAAGTAAAGCAGAATTGCTCCATCGATTAGCAGTATACGGTAATGAAGTTGCTAATAATGTATCTGGAACGCCAGTTGATCCGTATGCTCCCGTATGACTGTATAGCTTACAGTAGTAAGTCTCGGCAGGAGGCGGTTCGTTATCATACACGTAATCCCATCCGAGGCGAGCAGTACTCTTTATGACAAACCATGCATACCATAACTTTACTGTTCCACCAGTTACAGTAAATGATTGGCCAACAGCTTCAACACCTCCGCCATAAATAGGCTGAACCTCGGGCGAGCTGAAACTTGCAGTTGTATTGTTAGCCTGAGCAAACGATGAACCCTGAGTCATACCCGGCACAAGAATGCTCGCAGGCCTATCGTAAAAATTATTCCACGTAAATCCAACATCAGGATCTATGGGTGTTGGTGATGACAAAGCCAAGTTGTCTTTTATCTTTTGAATGAAGGCAGCAGTCGTTGCTATTCCTGTCATGTCAAACCATGGGGTAGCATTTGTATATGTTGTACTAGGAGCAACGGCAGATCTTATTCTCCAAGTATACCCATCTATGTCCCAATACAGATTCCACCCTGATGAATTAAGCACACTCCATGCCGTCACAGTATTGTGATTAGTATTGATGTATCTGTCTACAGTTGGAGCAACATTTACATCAATCATCGCTCCGTTAATGTCAGGCCAAGGACCATTGAATATTTTGCCCCAAACTCTACGAGGAACAACATTTTCAAGATATCGGTTGTAATAGAAATCAGTAAATCTAGCCGTAACAGAAGGAAGAGGCGGATTATACTCATTAACCTCTAATGAAATTGTAACAGCATTAAAGAGAGAGCCTATTGTTGCGGAAGTTACTGTAGTCCACGTAGTAGCACCATTTTGCATTCTCTGAATTGTAAAAGTGGTACCTATACGGTAAACTCGTACTTTCCCATAATCCCAAGCACGAACAGAAGAACTTGAAAATGTTGTTCCTCCGTTTTGATATTGATAACCCCACTTTAAGCCGCCGCTCACATAACCTGCAAAAACATAGATGTAGTGAGTGGCATCTATCTGAGCTCTGAGTATCATCTTATACGAATCAGCAGTATTATTCAAAATCTGAAACGCTACTTCGGCATTAAAATCGTAAGTTGGAGCAATGTTAAATGATACTTTTTCAATCGAGCCTGCGACTGAAGTTATCTCGAGCGTGTTGCTCTGAATTGTTGGTGTGCCACTGTTTATTGTCCAATTAGTAGGATTGGGCGGACTACCGTCAACACCAGTAAAAGGATCCCAAAGTCCATAACCCATGTCACCTTCGTAACCGGGAGCAGGATAAAAATATGAATCAGGCCACGGAGCAGGCATTCTATTTCCTTACCATATTATTCTGCCATCAGTAAATTGTGGTCCAAAGGGAACTGACGAAAGCTCATTACTGGCAACAGAATATAATGATGTACTAGTATCATACGCCAAAACAACATAATAATAATCAACGCCAGCACCTATTCCAGTATGATCATATGGCGATGTTACATTAGGTATTTCAGTCCCAACTAGAAGATTCCTAGCCAAGCCTGCATTCCCTGGCACATAGCTCCACCATAGATTGAATTGAATAGCCATTTAAGCCGACCATGTAAGAGTATTTTTTCTAAAACCTGGAACAGCTGAAACTAGTGACGGAGTATCAGGAGGCGGTGGTGATTCTAGTGTATAAACATAATCAGCATATGCACCTAGATAAATTTTACCTGCTGAAGAAACCGCTATTCCTCCAGATCTGTCGAATGCAATAGAAACTCTTGAAAACGATCCAGTCCCATTTGTCTGCTTCCACATGCCTTGACCATATTCTTGAATAGCATATACGTCTCCGTTAGGATCGGCAGTCATGTGACGCCACCATCCAGTACCTGTTCCTGTTGCAGCGAAAGAACCTACACCGCCTGTTTGCACATAAATATCGCCATTCCATACACCATAATACACATTGCCGTTTGTAGCGACTGTTAGAGCAGGATATTTTTGAAGAGGTTCTCCGATGTTGGCAAAAAGACCTACACCTCCAGCTCTTTTAAAAATATATCCAGCATAGCCGGCGTTTATTATATTCGTCGAACTGAGGCTCAAAGCACAATATATATCGCCATTGGGAGCAGCAGCCATCGTATGCCAGAGAGCGACCTGACTAAGTTGAGTAGGAGCGCCAGAACCTCCCACTTGTTGATATACTGCGCCATTTGATGCGCAAATGTAAAAATCGCCGTTATAGGCTGCACAACAACCATTAAGCGTTTCGGGATAATACTGGTGTAGCTGAAAATCACCTGTATCATTTGTCCTTACATGAGAATCAAAGAACATCTCGACTCCGTATACTTTACCAGCATTTGGAGAAGACGAAGGAGCCGCCGTCATGGCCTGCCATGAATCATTTGAATTCGGTACTTGTGTCCACTGCAAAGCCATTTAAAACTCCTTAAGCTTACCATCAAATATGAATGTAGCTTTCCCGGCTTTTTTAGCACGGGTCAGCATGTCACGAGTTCCTTTTGATTCATCTATCTTGTAATGAAACCCGACCACTACATCAGGATTGCCTTCTTTTAGCATTTGGCTATTACGGATGGGACCAGCAGCTCGCCCATACTTCTGCCAATCAGCCGGGAATTTTAATGTTTCTATTCCCATAGCATTAGCAGATAGCCGTGCCAGAGTATCGGCACCCTTTGCTTCACCCTCTATGATGACAGCAGGATTGAAGCTTCTGATGACTTCACGAATTGCATTTCCGTCAGACCAATTACGATCACCACAAATTAATAATTTCACACATCCTCCCGCCATGCGATTAGTAACTCCTTTTGGTTTACTTTCTCGATAGGCTTTTTTGTGCCATACCGAGCCGAACATCGACCCTTTTTCCTTGAAAAGATTTCTACTGAATGAGGATGCTTTTCCTTCTTTTTAACTTCCGACTTTTCAAAGAGATCCATGTAAACCTCCATTATACCCCATAGCGGGGAGATTGTAAATCGAAAATTACCAGATAATTCTACCATCGGTATTCGGTCCAGAAGGTGTTCCAGAAAATTCTACGCTTAAACTAGATTCAATATCATAGCCTGCGTTGTATGAAGCAATTTTATAGTAAATCGGAACGCCATTAGTTAAACCAGTATGATTATACGTAAACGAATTAGTAAGACCCGATATTAAGTTGTCACTTGTTGTAACACCTGGTACAAAACTCCAATAAAGATTATATGTTATGCCTGTTGCCCAATCTGGATCTTGCCATGTAATTATATTTCTTTGATTTCGTCCTTCTGCAGCAGGATTGATGGGAGTAACTGGAGCATCAATAAATTCATAAATCTCCATACCATACATGTATGTATAGAGTTTATTTTCATAAAACCCCATCCCTCCCATGTTCATTCCACTCGGCTTAGCAAGACCATCAGACCATGTGTTGCTGGTAATATTATAGATACGATTATGCAGCGACCCAATTGCTGTAGTATAAGCACCGCCAATAACGTGGATGTTATTTCCGATTCTAATAACTCCTGCTCCGCATGTTCCGACGTTTTTAGGACCAGATCCAGACATGTAAGGACAGTCTGGCTCGAAAGGAATTTGAGCTGGAGTTGTAGTATCCCAAGTGCCTGTTGAAACCCGATAGTTGTAATTATAAGTCAGCGACCAGTCCATGCTTGGATTGCCTGTACCATATAGCGAACCAAAAAGCCTGATATTATCTGAATCTATGTTAGCAAAGGCAGCAGCATAGCACTTATTAGCAGCTGCTGGTAAGTTTGGTAGTGAAGACCATGTATTAGTGAGAGTATTGAATTTACTAAATCCTACTTGACTTGACCAGCCTCCTGCAACATAAATATCAGTACCAACAGCATGACAAGCAGAAAAATAAGAAGAAACATGACCACCGTTATAATACGTCCAAGAATTACCAATCACATCGTACACATGCATTCTACCCGAACCATGTACATAGATCTTATTTCCTACAGTGGGCGCAGTATTTGCTGGTTGATTTGATGAATATGAAAAAGACGCACCCGAAGACCACTGGTCTGTTGCCATATCGTAAATTCTAGTTGCCGATGGTGCCTCATACCCACCAAACAAAAACATTTTAGTACCCCATTGACCAGCAGCAACCCATTGTCTAACAGGATATGAAGGATCATCGGTTCCCTGTGTCCACGCTATAGGCATAATTCAAATCTCTTTAGTATTTTATCTCGCATGGCGAATCGCTCTAGCCCACCATCCATAATCGCGAATGGTTTTGACTCAATGACACGGTCGGCTATAACACTATATACCATTTCTTTCCTACTGACCACATACTTACGTTTGAACCGTTTCCCTGATAAAGTCCTCACATTCCGCATATCACCTATATCTACTAACGCCAACTGCTGCGAGACAGATTCGAGGTGCTTTATCGTGCCCGTGGAATAATAAGTGACATTGAGGTTGAGGAATAGTTCATCTGAACGAAGAATCCAGTCGATATAACAGATTTTTCCGTTATATTTTCCGTGTTTTATTGGCAATCTCCAGTTTTCTATGAATAAAGGCAGAAATGCCTTCATTTGGGGAGCGTAAAGCTTTATATTCTTCGTATATTCTTTAGTTGATACGATTTTATTTTTCAAGTCCTCTATTGAGAGTATCTCTAAGAGCGATTCCATTTTATGATACTCTTCACAAGATTACTATTATTTATCTTCATGACCTTGTAATCACGAATGATAGCTACATTGATTGTCTTATCTAGCTTGTAGTAATCCGCTATAGCCTTTTCTAAACGCCTTCCAGTTCTATTTACGGATTTATCAAAGAGCCGACTGTTTTTATTTAGCTGATCATAAACCATGATAGCATAAATAGATTTGACCTCTGAAGGTAGAGCAGCAGACTTCTCTATAGCCCGACTAAAGCCCTCTATAAAATAATCCTTTGGATGATGGATTTTATAGTCGATGAGCATGTTATAGATACCACGATACTGTTCTAGTGAGAGATTTCTCGACTTGTAGAGCAGTGTATACATAGTCTTGAAAATAGCAAAGTTGCGGAAATAAGCGACGGCCTTTAGTATCGAAGCAATGTTATTGTCGTCCGCCTTGCTAACCACATCTGGGTGGAGAAACCTGAGGTTTCTTTTCTTTATTAGGTCTTTGGCAGTCACTTAGTATCCTTCGTTATAGATTTCAGCATCTTGTTCGAGCTTATCATCTAAAATCTTTTGTTTCTGTTCATCCAATAGCTGTTCGGGCTTGAGCTTCTTGTCAGCAGATAGCAGTCCAGGGACCAATACGTGCTCATATTCCTGTGGGTAAGTCCAATAATCCTCATTTTCAATAGTCTTTGCCAACAGCACTACTTCAGGCGGAGCATCAACTACTGAAACCACATGACCAAAGTTGACCGCTATGTGATTCTGCCTTGTCCAAGAAGATACAGCAGATTTTATCTCACTATCACCATTTCCCCTATAGAGCTTTACGGGCTTCTTACCGATGGTATCCTGAGTGCTCTTGTAAATCTGATTTATTGTCTCTGAAAGAGCATCCTTGGTTGCTGGTCGTCTTGGTGTCACAACTCTATTAGAGGCTATGTGATAGTTGACATATGAACCCTTGTCTACACCTTTAGCACTTACAAACTCCTCAACAGCATTGCTGATTAGAGAGTTGTGAGATGCCAGAGACCACATTCTAATGAATGCAGGAACCTTAGATTCAACTGGAGCATTCTTGTTCATCAAGATCATAGTATTCATAGCAGTATAGAGTGCGGAATACCTACCTCTTTTCATGCTGCCTATTCCGCCACTAGCCTGCTCAGACTGAAATAGAGCATCATCATCATGATAAACATCTTCACCATTATAAGCTTTAGTCAGAGTCTCAACACAGTCTTTGTAGTGATTGGCAATACGTGTTTCTTTTAGATGTTCTGGACTTGCATTCTTTATTGTAGATTTCCTACCACCTGTAAAGAAGACCATATCCTGGTAGTATTTATCCATTCCGTGTGTATCGATGTATGAAAATACTTGTTCACTCATACGGAAGGGCTCTTGTGACTGACTCATTGTGAGGAAGTCAAATGCACTGCTCTTACCTATTTCTTCAATGTAGCTCTGGATTATGCTTTCATCACCGAGGCTTTCAAGTCCTTTTATCTTATCAACAATCTTACCAGCGGCGTATGTAGAGAATCGAGTAGCACCATCATAGACGCCTCGCTGTTTCAGATTCCACTGGTTAGCAAACACACCAAGATTTCTTGATGTTGTGGATGAGTAAATAACCTCATTGATGAAGATTTCGAACTGATCCAGCATCTTCACAGAATCAGTCATCTCTTCAGCGTCCTTTAAGCTATCTAGCTTGGGAGATAGGTTATCAATGAAGAACTTCAGACCATTCTTTGCAAATCTATTTCGAGACTTCATTAACTCATCAACAGCCTCAAAGACTCTTTCAGACACGAAGTCTAACTTAGGGTCTGAGCCCTGGAGCCATTTGATGTTTTGCATCTGTTCATTTAGCCGCTCAAGAGTGTTCTTAGTTACTGCAGCAATAGCTGAAAGCTTATCGAGGCTCTTATGTTTGAACCTATCGCTCTTCATTTTAGTAGAGAAGTTGTCAAACACTCTTTCTACTATGCTGCTGTCTAATACGGTCGTCATGTGATTCACTGTTGCCAATGCCCTTGATGCAACCATTATAGCACTCTTCACTTGACTCTGCGCATTGTCATCTAGTTTCTTATTTTCAACATTGATGTCATCCACAAGAGACTTAGTTGAAGAATAGTTGTTCTCCGGATACTCCAGCATCTTTATAGCTGCATCGGCATATGACATAGACTGATTGTCAGCACTACTCATCAAATCGTGATCAGCATCATCTAAATCAGCTATTTCACCAGCAACAGTATTTACCACCATTGAATCAAGAGTATTTATCCACTGAGCAGCAGTAACACCCTTTCGGAAATCAGGTGTTCCCGGCGGAACAGTGTTGAACTCATCCCATGGAAGCTGTTTCTTTGGCTTCTTTTCCTCGCCACCACCCTGTTTCTTACCAATGAGAGCAGCTAACTGCTCTACCATTGTGGGTTTCTTACCAGGTTCAGTCTTCTTTGGGCCTTTACCCTTTGGCTCCTGATAGATATAATCATATCCAGCTTTGCCAGACTTCTTTGGCTTACGTCTGATGTATTTGTGACCAGGCTTCTCTGAACCCTTCTTGCCCTTCTCTAAATCCAACTCCTCAGACTTATTCAACATACCGCACCAAGTTAGGTATTTTGTAATAGCAGCTAGAAAATAGGCATCGGGTATTCCATTAGGTTGACGAATCATTCTAAAGAGATCACTAACTGGAACCCACATGTTTGTAGACTTCTTTTCAAATAAAGAACCGTCAGTTGTTGCCTTGCCCTGGTGGACACCTGTGACATCAACGATGCATAGCATATCAGGCTTCTTGTATGAGCCCATCGGAAGTATCTCACCAAGTTCAGTAAACCAACGCTCTTCAACTAGAATGCCAGCCTCTTCTAATAGCTCTCTTCGAGCAGTGGCACGCCAGTCCTTATCTTCGGGATCTTTACGACCCGTGACTATTGAGAGCACTGTATCATGAAGAGGAGTATACTCATCTCTAATGAGAATCTCTGTTCCATTAGGTCCCATACGATAAGGAAGAATACCCACTCCTTCAGTGTTGTCGATGTAGACATATCCTGTTTTTGGCTCTTCCATAATAGTCTTATGAGGATTGGAGAAGAGTGTTCTATCCTTACGGACGAACATTATGTTATTTATGTTTAGCCTCATTTATCCGGCTCCGGCTCCAATGCCTCATTGGCAGCTTCTTCATCTTTCATCTCTTCGCCCTTATAGTCGGCAATAGCCAATTTTTGTAGTATACGCTGAGGGTTAGGACGACCTTTTTCTGGCTGAACTGCTTTACCCCAATTGATGTTGACTTCCTCTTCCATCTGCTTGATGCCAAAATCCTTGGGAGGCTTTTCTTTATCTTCAGCTCGTTGCTCTGAAAATGTCGATTCAGTAGTGATACCCGCCTTTTGCTGCGGAGTCATTTCCTTGAACCGAGACCAGTCGAAGTATTTTGTCATTATTTTGCCCTTTTAAATACAAATGATTTATCCACTATTTTCAAGAGTTTCTTCTTCTTAGTGTCGGCTTTGTCTTCTTCCTTTGCTTCTCTTTCCATCTCGTTGAGGTGAGTGTAGTACTTATCATCCTCTTCTAAATGGTCCATGGCAATGTCGGCAGCCTTGACCTTCTTCTTGTCCTCGTCATCATCAGAGTTCTTGACGTGTTCCTGCTCTACTTTGACGCCTTCTTCTAGTTCTTTTTCATCTACATCTTTGTATTCGAGTTTATCACCTATGCCGCCTTTGATTGGGTTTGCACGAGATGATTTTTTTGTAGCTGGTTTAAAAAGATCGTCAGTCATCAACATTCTAGTTGTTGGATCTTTGTAGTTTGGTTTTTCTTTCTTCTTTGGCACCTCTGAGGGATCTTTACCGGCAGCTTCCTGCTGCTTTATCCACTTATCCTTGAAAGCACCTTTACCCAGTTTGCTAGTGTCACCCTTGTATCCACCAGAAGGACCGAAGTCAGGATGTGGACCAGCCTCGTCTGATGTATTGTCTGTTTTCTGTTGTGAAGCTCTTTCCATTAGTCGAATACGAGACTTAGATGAAGGCCCTTTAGATGGGAACTTAGATACTTTTTCGGCAATGTCTTCGGTCGACATAGCCTTCTTTTTCTTAGTCCTTTCATCCATGTTCGGATCTTCTTCGTCTTGAACTAAATGAGCCAAGAGAGGCTTGAAGCCAGCAGCCAATGGTTGATTTTGAGTATACTGGAGTATGAGCCTCATAATGCCCTTGGCTTTCTTGATAATCCTAAGTTCACGAGTGACCTTTTTTGGAGCCTCGATTTCTTTATCGGCCTTCTGCTTGGCCTTGATTTCTTTATCGGAAAGAACCTTCATAGAAGTCTTGTCATCAAAAAACTTACCCATAGACCTACCTAGATACGAAGTCTTGGTATCCATAGCTAAGCCCATTGGACCATTACCTGGAGCATAGTTTCTCTTTGCTTCGTCGTATGCTCTTACATCTTCTTTCACTTTCTCATTACGAATCCAGTCTTTTCTCTTCTGAGATTCATTGCGAGGGTCGAGTGGCTCGCCCTTATCTTTATCTATTGGATAATTTCTGAGGTTCTCATTGTCACTACCTTCAGAGCCCTTACGAATGACGACTCGTTTGCCAGCAATCATAATCGACTTTCTAGTCGTCTTGGGAACATAATCAGAGCCCTTGAACTGAATGTCGGGGCCATGTTCACCGCGGAAAGGACCTGCCTGCTGAGGATGAGGATTATCACCCTGGACTATTACATGTGTACCATCCTTGACTGAGTTAGATGGACGGGGATTGTGGAATGATTCAGAGTATGCCTCTCCTGTAAACGGAGTAGATGGAAACTGGGGTTGCTTCACGTCTTTCAGTTCTAACTGTTTAGTCGTCGAAGGGAAGTCAAGTTTCTGTGCTTCTTTGTCCTGTGGTTTTGCCACATTGAAGATGACGGGCTTGTAGATAGCAATGTTGCCATCTGAGTCACCAACCTCAGACCCTAGAGCCTTGACCAGTGAAGGATCCACAATGCATTTCTTGTGATGCTTGAACCACTCAACTTGTCGAAGTCTCTTGACGGCACCCTCTTTAGAGCCAGCCTCTCCAAGATTCTTTCCTTCACCTGAGACTACTCTAAATTTACTTCCCCGTTTGACGATAGTCATTTTGTTTCTCCCAATTGATCCTTAGGTATACTTGTTCCATTTTCTCCAACCCTGTTTTTAGCATCGGGACTGAATTTAGTGCCAAAGTATAACGCAAAGCAAGTTGATAAAAGTAAGAGTGAGCTATCAGGAAAATCTATTGTCCACGAATACTTTATCGCTGGTAAAATTCTCCCCGCAAAAGTTCTTTCAGCAATTCCAGCTGTCAATGTCAACCCAGAAAACATATACCTCAAGAGAACGAGCACCCATGTACTCATAGCAATGAAAGCACTTTTACTGAATTGGCCCTGATAACTAAAGAACTGATTGTTCAGTATCCAATTTCTCAATCTCTGTTTTCCCATAGCTTTTTACAGCCCCTTCTTTGGAATTCATGCCCTCGTCCTCGTCCTCTGCTTTTTCAACGATGCGAGTGTAATGAATCCCTTTTTCTATACCACCTGTAATTTCGTAACGCATAAATCTAATCACCGTATTTCTGGAAAAACGCCTCGAAGTGGTCATACACTTCTTTTTCCTTCTTCTTTAGTTGTTCTGGCATTATGAAGTATCTTGAGAATGCTTCAGCAAAATGCTCTTCCCCGCTGAGTGTAGCGTAATCACTCACCATGTAGGTTCTGATTGTTTCCTCCAACATCATCTCTTTATCTTGACCCTTTACATCAGCAATCGTGACTTCCTCATCAGCCTTATCTCTGATTTCCTTGTCTATCTTACCAAACTTGTCCACAAACTTAGTGGCATCCTTTAGGGAAGTCTTTTGAGCCTTGTCCTTTGAGTCAATAGCATCAGCAGTGAGGGGTTTCTTGTGCTTTATGCGGAGTGTTCCATAAAAGAAAGCATGGCCGACCTCATGCATCATAATGGCTTTCTTTATCGAAGCTGAAACATCATCTGGGAAGTTGGATGTACAAAACGCCATCCTGCCTCTATTCACATTGAATGAGCCAGAAGATGATGTGAATGTTTCGTTAGTCCTGAGCTCCTGGGGGACTGCCAGGTTATCCATGAAAATGTCTACATCACCGGTGAATCTAACCGATGTGCAACCAGCATTTATATTGACGAAATGTTCATCGGCAATCTCACCATAAGCCTCGGAGAATAGTGCTTTATATGCTGGGTCGACTGAATCAATCATGCTATCAAAGACTTTTCTATGAACTGGCTCTACCTCATCTACCTTCTTGGTTCTAGGGTTAGTCTCTTTATAGATGTATCTCACCCTGCCGGACTCTGTGAGCTCCTTACGGATGTACTTAGCATTCATTTTCACTCGTTCAGTTGTTTGAGCAGACTTGTAAAGAGTCACTGGAGTTGAGAGCTTGAAGCCCATTGTTCCTTCTCTTGTTGGAATAAGACCATTATGGACAGCAAGTAAGTTAGTTGCAGCAGCATTATTTTTAGCAATGTCGCCCTTCACTCGCCTATTGGTCGACTCCGGGATTCTTAGTTGATGCCTATTCCCTGATCTATGTTCATTTCCAACAAGTTTCATTCTATTTGCGGTTTTATTATCGGTAAGATATAATGATAGAGTTCCATATTTCTTATATGTTTTTCCATCTATTCCTTTATAAGTTCCTGTTTGATTTTGCTGCCATGATAGCGTGCCATTGGCAACCATCCTGTCGAGCGATTTTTTATAATCACTAACCTTGTAAGCAGAAGCATATGAAGTTCCGTCACGACGAGTTATAAATCCACTAGCTATTGTATCAGTTGCACCTGGTTGCATGTCTAGCTTGGTTATCAAGTCGACGGTGAAATTAGCCAGTTCTGCTCTAGTGTTCAATGCTTCATCTGAATCGTCAACAAATAAAATGTTGTGCCTCATCTCTGCCATTGCAGAACTAATTGTTGCATTTACATCATCAGTAGAAGATTTCTTTTTTGCTCCTATCGCTCTAATTTCTTTAACTTTTTTGTCCATTTTCTGCCCTAGAGACCTAATAGAATCAACTCCAGATTCCAAATAATGCCCTATGACAGAGGTTTCCCATGGACCATCTTTCTTCGAAACATCAGCATCTTCATCGGACGCCTTTAACGTAATTGCTCCCATGAAACTAGGAAGATCAGGATGATTTATTGTATAGTCTGCAACCACATGTTGACCCGTCACTCTGCTCACCGGCTGAACAATCCATTTTGCGGGGTCTGGAAGGCGGCCATTAGTGAATTCTTCTACCATGGCTTGTTGATTATTCCATGTTTTGCCAGATTTGTTCCAGAGTTCATTCATGAGATTAACACCGTTGAATTCCGAAGTCTCAATATCGTGAATAGCGGTGTAAATATGAAAGAATCTATCAATCATAGCTTTCTTTTCATCATTCGAGCTATCATAAACAGAATTCAAGTATTCAGATGCATCATTGATGTCTCT
>Ga0102851_10001463_pt1 | contig 13499 bp, 14 predicted proteins | sample Mud3Dept3metaG_FD_79558 | JGI IMG/M metagenome (GOLD analysis project Ga0102851, IMG submission 79558) | Freshwater wetland microbial communities from Ohio, USA, analyzing the effect of biotic and abiotic controls - Mud 3 Core 4 Depth 3... | ecosystem: Environmental > Aquatic > Freshwater >... | reverse complement strand
TAAGATTTAGTGGTGTTCATGATAGAGCAGTAAGTGGCTACTCGATTGTCAAAGAGCGTTTGTGAACGATGTCGTGGCAGTAAATTTACTGCACGATGTCCTGACCGTTAACAAGTACTACCTTGCGGATCGAAGATTCCCTGCAGCTTGCTGCAGGGAGCTTCAATGTTCGTATCGAGGTTATCTGTGTGTCCTGACAGCGTCAGGACCCGTGGTTACATCTGCTTTGCTTTTTCAATGATATGGTGTCAACCGGAGCAGGGACCAAGGACCATCGGGGAGCCTTCCCATGGCGGAAAAAAAGTTCGAAGCAGCTTTGGCCAGACTGGAAGAGATCGTCAGGTCGCTCGAATCAGGCGAACTCGCGCTGGAACAGTCGCTCAAGCTCTTCGAAGAGGGCGTGAAACTTGCCCGCGTCTGCAACGCCAGACTTGAGGAAGCGGAGCGCAAGGTGGAGGTCCTCCTAAAGGACAAGAACGGCAAAATGACCGCAATACCCTTCGAGGAAGAGACAGACAATTAAAGAAGCAATATCAAATCCTAAATAACAAATCTCAAATAATTTCCAAATATCAAATCCCATCTCAGAAATGTCGAAAATTGGAAATTTGGCACGTGGATCTTATTTGATGTTTGAGATTTGGAGCTTGCCCCTATATATGGACATCAAGACATATCTCGCAAAAAAGCGTGCCGTTGTGGACAAGGCGCTCGAGGCGCTGGTCCCGCCCGCGAAGACCTATCCGCCCAGGGTGTTCGAGGCCATGCGGTACAGCCTGTTTGGCGGCGGCAAGCGGGTGCGGCCGATCCTTGCGATCGCAGCGGCCGAGGCGGTCGGCGCGAATACTGCCGGGCTGCTTCCTGTTGCCGGCACGCTTGAGCTCATCCATACCTATTCCCTCATCCATGACGACCTTCCCGCCATGGATGACGACGATTTCCGGCGCGGCAGGCCGACGTGCCACAAGGTATACGGCGAGGCCATGGCCATCCTTGCCGGAGACGGTCTGCTGAACCTGGCGTTCGAGGCCCTTTCGGACCCCCGGCGGCTAAAAACGATACCGGCGCAGCGGCTTGTCGCCATCATACGGGACGTATCCCTGGCCTCCGGCGCTCTCGGCATGGTAGGCGGTCAGGTGGTTGACATGGAATCGGAGGGCAAAGATGTGGATTTTCCTACCCTCGAATATATTCACACCCACAAGACCGGCGCCTTGATCCGGGCATCGGTCAGGGTGGGGTCGCTGTATGCCAGGGCAAGCGAGAAGCGGCTGAAGGCCCTTACGCGGTACGGGGAGATGGTCGGTCTCGCTTTCCAGATCGCGGACGATATCCTCGACATCGTCGGCAAGCAGGAGGAGACCGGCAAGGACGTGGGAAGCGATCTGAAGAAGGGGAAGAAGACCTTCCCGGGCTTCTACGGGCTCGCAGAATCGCGGCGGAGGGCCAATGAGGTATCGGCACATGCCATTGCCGCGCTGAAGGACTTTGACCGCAGGGCCGATCCATTAAGAGAACTGGCGAAGTATATCGTCACCAGGGTCAATTAACATAAAAAAAGAAGATTTACCGCAGAGAACGCAGAGAGCGCGGAGGTAATCTTGCATACACGAAAAGTATTTCTCTGCGGTCTCAGCGATCTCAACGGTGAAATAATAAGTGTTTTGATCTCGGTTTTGAGTAAAAGAGGAATCCTATGATTCTCGACACCATCAACAATTCTGCTGACCTGCGTCAAGTCCCGGAAGCGGACCTTCCGAAGCTGGCGGACGAGCTCCGGGAAACGATCATCGGGACCGTGTCCCAGACCGGAGGCCATCTCGCGCCGAGCCTCGGCGTCGTGGACCTGACCGTAGCGCTGCACTATGTTTTCGACACGCCGAAGGACAGGATCATCTGGGATGTGGGCCACCAGTCGTACGCTCACAAGCTCCTGACGGGCAGACGGGAACGGTTCAAGACCCTCCGGCAGTTCGGCGGTATCAGCGGCTTTCCCAAGCGCGAGGAGAGCGACTGCGACCATTTCAACGTCGGCCACGCCAGCACGTCCATCTCGGCCGCCCTCGGTATGGTGGCGGCGCGGGACATCAAGGGCGAGGATTTCAAGGTCATTGCGGTGATCGGCGATGGCTCCATCTCCGCCGGCCTTGCCTTCGAAGGATTGAACCAGGCGGGCCATCTCAAAAAGAACCTGGTGGTCATCCTGAACGACAACGAGATGTCCATCTCACCGAACGTGGGGGCGCTTTCGTCCTATCTCAACCGGATGATGACCGGGAATTTCTACACCAAACTGAAACTGGAGACCAAACAGTTCCTGCAGGGCATCCCCCGGGTTGGCGAATCCATGTTCAATATCGCCAAGAAGGCCGAGGAGTCCCTGAAGGGATTCTTGGCGCCAGGGCTGCTTTTTGAGGAACTCGGTTTCCAATACGTCGGCCCCATCGACGGCCATCGCATCGACCATCTGATCGAGACCTTCCGGAACATCAAGGATTTCACCTGGCCGGTGCTCATTCACGTGATCACGAAGAAAGGCAAGGGCTGCGAGTTCGCCGAATGCAATCCGTCCCAGTTCCATGGCACGCCGCCGTTCGACCCGGAGACGGGCAGGACCGCGGCGAAAAAACAGAAGGTCATGAGCTACACCGAGGTCTTTGGCCAGACCATGGTCAAACTTGCCGAGGACAACGACAAGGTCGTCGCCATCACTGCGGCGATGTCCGACGGGACGGGGCTGGAGAAGTTCGCGGCGCAGTTCCCGGACCGCTTCTTTGACGTGGGCATTGCCGAGTCACACGGCGTGACCTTCGCCTGCGGCCTTGCCGTGGAAGGCATGCGGCCGGTGGCGGCCATCTACTCCACCTTCATGCAGCGCGCCTACGACCAGGTGATGCACGACCTGTGCCTTCAGAACCTTCCGGTGACGCTGGCCCTGGATCGCGCAGGCCTTGTGGGAGAGGACGGTCCGACGCACCACGGCGTGTTCGATCTCGCGTACCTCCGCCATCTTCCGCACATGGTCATCATGTCGCCCAAGGACGAGAACGAGCTCCAGCATATGATCAAGACGGCCGTGGAGCATGACGGTCCGATCGCCGTGCGCTATCCCCGCGGGACCGGGCTCGGCGTGCCCATGGATCAGGAACTGATGAACCTTCCGATCGGCAAAGGGGAGCTGCTCCGGGAAGGCGAGGACGTGGTCATCGTTGCCGTCGGGAACATGGTAAGGCCGTCGTACGAGGCCGCGGAGCGTCTTAACGCAGAAGGCATCTCCGCAGCCGTGGTGAACGCGCGCTTTGTGAAACCCCTGGACGAGGAGCTTATCCTCAAGATGGCGAAGAGGACGGGAAGGGTCGTGACGGTCGAGGAGCACGCACTCCAGGGCGGGTTCGGCAGCGCGGTCCTCGAGGGTCTCGAGAGCAACCGTGTGACCGGCGTCAGGATCCACCGGATCGGACTTCCCGACAGGTTCGTCGAACACGGCACCCAGTCGGTGCTCAGGCAGAAATACGGGCTGGACAGAGACGGCATCTTCGCGTCGGTCAAGGACTTCATGGAGAAGACGAGCCTCAAGGCGGTTTCGCCGGTGGCCAGCATCAAGACGATGGACGCATAGGGTGTGATCGCGGATCGTCGGTGACAAGGCACTAAGACAGCTCTTAGTGCCTTTTTCATGCGGACCCATTTTATTCTTCGTTCATACTGATCGATCCGCAGCGCCGGCGGCATTCGAACCCGGCACGGAATGCTTTACTAAGCTATCATTCAGGGCGTCGCTTTGTCCAGCCCGTTCAACCGCATTTCGGAGCAATCACGTGAATGACCTGCTGCCGTTCCTGATCCAGCATGGGTACGAGTTGCTGTTCTTCTGGGTCCTTGCCGAGACCATGGGACTTCCCATCCCGAGCGTCCCGCTGTTTATCGCCATGGGTGCCCTGGCCGAGGCCGGGCAGGTGAGCCTGTCTCTCTCCATCTGCCTGGCGGTCTGCGCAGCGCTCTTGAGCGACCTGTTCTGGTACTCCTTGGGCCGGCGGCGCGGCGGCAAAGTGCTGATCTCTATCTGCCGCATCACTCTCGAACCTGACTCCTGCGTCCGCCGGACGGAAAATATCTTCGCGCGCTACGGCGTCCGCGCCCTCCTTGTGACGAAATTCATCCCGGGCATGGGCGTCGTGTCCATGCCCCTGGCGGGGGTCATGCGCATGCGCCTTTCACGGTTCCTGCTCCTGGATGGACTGGGGGCGCTCGCCTGGGTCGGAAGCTATACCCTGGTCGGCTATCTCTTCGGCAGGCAACTCGATCGCGCCCTTGCGTATGCCTCCGGGATGGGCAGAACATTCCTCATGCTGGCCGCCTGCGGGCTGGCGATCTATGTCCTTCGGAAGTACGTTTCGCGCAGGAGGTTCATCCGCGAGCTCTTCATTGCGCGCATAACGCCGCAGGAACTGAAAGGGAAGCTTGATGCCGGCGACAATGTCTTGATCATCGATGTGCGCCATGCGCTTGATTTCGAAGCCGACCCCCATGTCATACCCGGCGCCATCCGCATTCCCTACGAACACATGGAGGGCCTTGCAGACATAGCGAAGGGCCGCGAGATCGTTGTCTACTGCACCTGACCCAACGAGGCCTCCAGCGCCCGGGTGGCGCTTCGGCTCAGGCAGCAGGGGATCATCCCCGTCCGGCCGCTCGCCGGCGGGTTCATGGCCTGGCGCGAGCTCGGCTATCCTGTTGAGGCCGGGAGCGAGGGCATTCCCCGCAGCAGCTTGCTGGGAGGTAGCGAGCGATGAGGATGAGCATACCTCTCTGCGTTCGAAGATTCTTGCAGCGACTCGACTGAGCTCGCCGAAGTCTTGGTGCAGGGATCGTTACCCGCGGACGGACACAGGCCAGAGTTATCTTGAGAGAGAAGGGCCCTCTTTATTTCATCCTCGCGGACAGTCGATGATGACGGAGCACCTATGGCCATGAGAAAACGTTCACCTTCGGGCGCCAGGTTCCTGCAGAAAGGGCTTACGATACTGTACGAGGACAAGGACATCCTTGTGGTGAATAAACCCGCGGGGCTCTTGACGGTCTCCACGGAGCGGGAGAAGGAGCGCACGGCCCACCATATTCTGACCGAACACATCCGCAGGGGATGCGGCAGGTCCCGGAAAGCGCTGTACGTCGTTCACCGTCTCGACCGGGACACTTCGGGGACGCTCATCTTCGCGAAGAGCGAAGAAGTGAAGCTCCGCTTGCAGGACCGGTGGAAAGAGACGAAGAAAACATACCTCGCGATCGTGCACGGCAGGTGTGAGAAGACTTCCGGCACGATCACGTCCTACCTGGCTGAGGACAGCGCTTATACCGTGTACTCCACGAGCGACAGGACGAAAGGAAAGCTTTCCCACACGGCATATAAAGTGCTCAGGAAGACGAGGGGATTTTCGCTGCTGGAAATAGACCTGTTGACGGGCAGGAAGAACCAGATCAGGGTCCATCTCGCCGGGATCGGCCATCCGATCGTGGGGGATACGAAGTACGGAAGGGAGAACGATCGTCATGCGCGCTTGGCACTCCACGCGAGGTCGATCTCCTTCAAGCATCCCGTGAGCGGAGAAGAGCTCGCGTTCGAAGCGGAAGTGCCGGCATTTTTTTCCACGCTCGTCGGCCACCTGGGCCGGCTTGAAGATGGAAAAGGTAGCCCGGCTGCGCCGTCAAGACCTGCGCCGAAGCCGCGAAACGGCACAAATCCGGCGGGAGTTCCGCGGCCATAACGTCATGCGCGTTCCGGATGTCGAGAGCCTCAGGTGGTCGCGCCGGTGACGAAATCAATATCCAAGGAAGTATGATACTGGCTTTATGCTATCAAGGCGCCGGGACATTCGATCCCGGCGCCTAATTTGTTGATGAATCCAGGAGCGAGCGCATTCCCCGCAGCTTGCTGCGGGGTCAGCGAGCGATGAGAATGACGATAGTTCCTTGTGGATCGAAGCTCCGTGCCGTTATCTTCAGGGAGCTTAAATCAAGGAGCGAGGGAACGGGCAGGACCGCATCAGCGGCCGTATCCTCCGGTCCTGATGTCCACGACCTTGCCGTTCCGGAAGGTGATGATGCGCAGGAAGCGCTGCGGGCCGAAGTTGTACGTCCATTCTTCGACCGTCACCACGACCTTCCGGGAACGGGTCTCCTCGAATTGTTCCCGCAGTTCCTCGTCATGGGAGGTCCGGTAGAACGGCTCGCCGCATTTTGCAAGCACCTCGCCCTTCGTATCGCCGGTGGAGATGATGCGGTCGTCACATGCAGGTCCGGCGGGCTCCCGGTCCCTCAAGGGACCGTATTGTCCGGTCCGGATGCCGGTGACCACGCTGTTCCTGAGCGTCACGATGCGAAGGAGCTGCTGGGGCCCGAAATTGTAGGTCCACTCCTCCACAGTGACATAGGTCCTTTGCTTCAGGCCGGGAGCGAGCCGGTCGGTGAACTCTTCCCGGTGCGACTCCTTCCAGTCCGGCTGTCCGCACTTTATCAGGAGGTCAACGGCGGCATCCCCGCTCGACACGATGCCTCCATCGCAGGAGATCGAGTCGGCTTTTGCCGGGGACGGGAAAAGGACGATCGGCAGAAAGATAATCAGGAACAGGGGATTCATTAACGGCACCTCCTCGGTGATCCGCATGTCGGGCTTGGTCTGCGCGATGTTCGCCGCGACGCTTCTTCCTTACGGATTCGACCCCGTGAACGCGAACTGGTTGCATATGACAGGGACAGGTTCATCTGATAGTCTCTTTGCGGAGAATATCTATATATGATGATCTCGTAAAAAGTCCGGTCTCACACGAAGCCACGGAGATCACAAAGAGAATCTTGAATATTTTCAATGTGTCTTTCTTCGTGGCTTTGTGGCTTCGTGTGAAAATGTTAGTTCTTACGAATGCATCGTATATAGTTAACATTATCATGACCAGAAAAGCAACTATCAAGATCGGTAAACTCCGGCTGGACCGCCTGCTCATGGACCGTGGTCTTGTGGAGAGTCGTGAGCGGGGACAGGCGCTGATCCTTGCCGGCCAGGTGCTGGTGAACGGCCAGAAAGTGGAGAAGGCAGGCTCCCTTGTCCCTGTGGATGCCGAGCTTCGCATCCTTGGCGAACAGATGCCCTATGTCAGCCGGGGCGGGCTGAAGCTGGAGGCTGCCCTGTGCGAGTTCGAGATCGATGTTGCCGAAAAGACGGCCCTTGATGTGGGCGCATGGACCGGAGGATTCATTGATTGCCTGCTGCAACATGGAGCTGTTAGGAGAATAGTGATGGTACGTGGGACAGGGTGGTGGAGGGAGGATGCGTATACCGTTTGAACGGTTGAACAGGATGCCCGGCCCGCCTCATCTCTTCTTTCTTTGGAACACCTAAAGATAGCCGACCATCTCTCTCTGAAACTCCTTGTGCTCTCGTCTCCACCGCTCCGTCATGTGCCGGGCTGTGAGGGAAGGGGTCGGGTCATCAGATCGGACCTTTTCAAACCGAGGCGTGACCACCACGACCTCATTTTTCCTGATCTCGACAAACCCTCCGTCTACCGCCACATGCGTGGTGTCATCTCCTTTCCGGTAGCGTACAGGAGCTGCGGGGATTCGGATCAACATGGGAGCATGGCGGGGAAAGACGGCGATCTCGCTCCCGAGTTCAAACCGGATTTCCTTGCGCCGGAAGACCACAACGTCGATCTGCGTCTCTGTCAGGGATTGCCCGTCTGGCGTTACGATCTGCAGTGCAAGGTGTTCGCCGTTCATTCCTCGTCCTCTTTCCTTGCCGCAAAGATATCTTTCGCCCCCACGCCGGTCAGCGATCGGGCTTTTTTCCGGGCTTCATCGATCGTCCCCACCATATAAAAAGCCTGTTCGGGTACATCGTCGTGGACACCGTCGAGGATCTGCTTGACATCGAGGATGGTTTCCTTGAGCGGGACATACCGCCCCGGGATGCCGGTGTAGGCCTCGGCGACAAAGAGGGGCTGGGACAAGAATTTCTGCAAGCGCCGCGCCCGTCTGACCACGATCTTGTCCTCTTCGGAAAGCTCCTCAACGCCAAGAATGGCAATGAGGTCCTGGAGCGCTCCGTACCGCTGGAGATAGCTTCTGGCTCTCTTCGCGACGTCGACATGTTCTTTACCGGCGACCGAGGGATCAAGGACCTGGGAAGATGAGGAGAGGGGGTCGATCGCCGGGTACAGGCCCTGTTCGGCGATGCGCCGCGACAGGACGATGGAGGCGTCGAGATGGGAAAAAACCGATGCAGGTCCTGGATCGGCGAGGTCGTCGGCAGGGACATAGACGGCCTGCACCGAGGTGATCGCTCCGTCCTTGGTCGAGGCGATCCGCTCCTGGAGCTGGCCCATCTCGGTGAAGAGCGTAGGCTGGTACCCGACCTCCGAGGGAATACGCGCACGGAGCAGCGATACTTCCAAGCCGGCCTGCACGTAGCGGTAGATATTGTCGAAGAAGAGGAGCACGTCCTGTTTTCGGACGTCACGGAAATATTCCGCCATGGTCAAGGCAGCCAACGCCACCCGGAACCGCGCGCCCGGCGGCTCGTTCATCTGGCCGAAGATCAGGACCGCCCGGTCAAGGACACCGGACTTTCGCATTTCGAGCCAGAGCTCGTTCCCTTCCCGTGTCCGCTCTCCGATGCCGCCGAAGACGGATACCCCCCGATGCTCGATGCCGATGTTCCGGATGAGTTCCATGATGATGACGGTCTTGCCGACGCCTGCTCCCCCAAAGAGGGCGATCTTGCCGCCGCGGGGGAAGGGCGTCAGCAGGTCAATGGCCTTAAGGCCTGTTTCCATTACCTGGGGAAATGTTACCAGCTTGGCATAGGGCGGTGCGGCACGGTGGATCCCCTCGGTCCGGCTTTTGGCAAAGGGTCTTTCGTCGATCGCTTCGCCGAGCACGTTGAAGAGCCGTCCCAAGACCTCCGCTCCGACCGGTACCGAGATCGGCATGGCCGTATCGAAGACCTTGCTCCCCCGGGCAAGGCCGTCCGTAGAATCAAGGGCGATGGTCCTCACGATCCCTTCTCCCAGCAGCTGCACTGCTTCCAGCGGGAGGCCGGTGGCCCTGTCGCCGGCACGCAACAGGTTATTGATGGCTGGCAGGTGAGCGCCAAATTCCACATCCACGACCGGACCCATCACCTGGATGACGGTGCCCTCGGCACGCTCCTCGGTGAACTCTCCCATGAGCCTGTGAAAGGCCTTTTCGATGATCTCTTCCTGTTTCATCTTCACCGGTCCCAAGGTCACGCGAGCCTGCCGGGAGTGCTCTTGACCTCTTCGACCACCTTGGAGGCATAGAGAGCGCCGAGGAGATCGATGGTAATGGACTCCCGCCGCAGCCGGTTGTGCAGCCCCCGATATTCCCACAGCGTCTTGTTTGCCCGTTCAGTGGCTTCCTCCATCGTGATCATCCGCGCGCCCTGCTCGCTGGCATAGGACTCCAACAGGACATCATGCAGTTGGACCCGGACATAGATGTCCATGAGCTCGTCAATGATCTCCCGGAACGATGGCTCGTAATACCACTTTTCCCGTGCTTCCCCTCCGTGCCCGAGCAAGTCCAGCGCGACCGGGAGCAGCCGTTTGATCTTCGGCAGTCGTTGGACGGGCGAGAAGAATTGGGTGTACACCGCATGGACCTCCTGCACGGTCCCGCTCAGGAGCATCGGGAGCAGGAGGGAGTGGAATTGCTCGATCTCTTCGGGCAGGACACCCTTGCGGCTCCATCCCGAGGTGTGAACGATCTCGGCGTGCCGTTTCCGGAAATACCGCTCACCTTTCCTACCCTTCAGCAGGACCAGGACCTTCTGCCCCGCTTTCTTTCTCTTTTCCCAGAAGTCCAGTGCCAGTCGGCAGGCCGCCAGATTATAGTTGCCGCACATTCCCCGGTCAGCCGTAATGACCAGCATGGCGATAGCATGCACCGCTTCCGGTTGCGCGAGCAGCGGCGAGAGCGAGCCGATGCTCACGCCCTTGGCTTCCAGGTAAGCCTGCTGATTGGCGATGATCCGCTCGATCCTCCGGGTATACTCCCGCAGGCCTGCGGCCCGCCGCCGGGACCATGAAAGTTTTGCAGCCGCGACCGTCGCCAGCGTCCGGGTGATCGTTTCGATATTGAGGACGGACCGTATCCGTTGCTTGATATCGAGCAGTTTCAGCATGCCTGCTCTCCCTCAGGTGACGTGCGTTGTTTCGGTCGATGCTGTCCTGTTCCGGAGAAAGTCCCGGGTGAACCGGCCCATTGCCTGCACCAGGACCTTTTCCGTATCCTCGGACAGGTCTTTCAGCTCTTGAATGCTGTGCAAGGCGACCGGGTACTGGGTTTCCATGAAGGCAAAAAGCGCCTCTTCATAGGTCTTGACCTGGTCGACCGGCACGGCGTCAAGATAGCCATGGACCGCTGCGTAGAGGATCACGATCTGCTTCTCCAGCGACAGCGGGTCATGCTGGTCCTGCTTCAGCACCTCCCGCTCCCGCTCACCGCGGGTCAGCTGATCCAGGGTCGCCTGGTCGACCTCCGCGCCGAATTTGACGAACTGCGCCATCTCATGGTACTGGGCCAGATCAATGCGCAGGCGGCCGGCTACCTTCTTCATCACCCGGGTCTGGGCCATGCCGCCGACCCGCGAAACGGATAGCCCCACATCCATCGCTGGACGAAAGCCTTCGTTGAATAGGCCCGTATCAAGAAAGATCTGCCCGTCGCAGATGGAAATGACATTGGTCGGAATAAAGGCCGAGATATCTCCTCCCAGGGTCTCGATAATGGGCAGCGCGGTAAGGGAGCCGCCGCCAAGATCTTCCCGGAGGCGGGCGGCCCGCTCCAGCAGGCGGGCGTGGACATAGAAGATGTCGCCGGGATAGGCTTCGCGTCCGATCGGCCGCTTTAAGAGCGCCGAGATTTCCCGATAGGTGACCGCATGCTTGCTCAGATCATCATAGATGACGAGGGCATGGCCGCCGCTGTCCATGATGTCCTCGCCGATGGCGCAGGCCGCATAGGGGACCAGGTAGCGGAATGCAGGCTCTTCGTGAGAAAAGGCCACGACAATAATAGTGTAGCCCATCGCATCTTGTTCCTGGAGCGTGTGGACCACGCGAGCCACGGTGGACGCCTTCTGGCCGATGGCTGCGTAGATGCATATGATGCCGGCATCCTTCTGGTTCAAAATGGTGTCAATGGCTATCGTCGTCTTGCCGATCTTGCGGTCGCCGAGGATCAGCTCGCGCTGGCCTCGGCCCAGGGGAACGAGGGCATCGATGATCTTGATCCCCGTGTGCAGTGGTTCGATCACCGGGTGACGCTCGACCACTCCGGGTGCGATCCGTTCAACCGGACGGACCCGTTCCGAATCAACCGGACCCTTTCCATCGATCGGCTGACCGAGGGCGTTCAGGAGGCGGCCTCTGAGCGCTGGACCCACGGGGACCTGCAGCAAACGGCCGGTCCTTTCCACGACGCTTCCTTCCTGGATCTCCGCCTCGGGGCCAAGCAGCAGGCATCCCACGGAGTCCTGCAGTAGATTGAAGGCGATACCGTAAACATCGTGCCGGAATCGGACGACCTCCTGGGCGCCCACGCTGCGAAGTCCGGAGACGATCGATATGCCATCACCGACCTGGATGACCTCCCCCGTGTCTGACAGCTCTTCGATGCGTAGACGCGGCTCGGTCTTCTCAATGATCCTTTCCAGGTGAGCAGCCGTCTCGTCGACGGTCGTCAGCCCTTCCCGCTTTGCCGCTGCGAACTGCGATTCCAGGTCTCCCAGAAGCCTCCTGCGCAGATCGAGGTCGATCTTTTTCTCGCGCCCCAATATCAGTCTGGCGCCCACGTCAAGATGAGGATTCACGCTCACCTCGAGGGAGATCTCCCGTCCCGCTGCCGCCGACAGCTGTGCCTTGATGCGATAGATGAGATCGGGATCAAGGGGTATCTGGGTCTCCAGGAGCACAACAGGCTCGCGCAGGCCTTTGAGGAGGGGGCCCAGATCAGCGTTTGCTGGAGTATGACGGCTCTCTGCCATGGTTGCTGTCCCCTGCATCCATACGTCGCCGGAGTCTCGTTAGGGATGGGATGACGCGTTTTCCATCTCCTTCAGGCTTGCGACAATGAGCTTTTGCGTCACTGTCCGGCGCTCGCTTTCCGTCAGAGATTCTTCGATGTAGCGGCGGGAAACCAGCGTGATAAGCGTGATCAGCTCTTCCGAGGCTTCGCTGCCCACCCTGCTTTTTTCGGTATCAATGGTCTGCCGGGCCTGGAGAAGGATCGCATCGGCTTCCTGTTCTGCCTGTTTGAGGCCGGCCTGTCGTTCGGCGTCCGCGGCGGTCCGCGCCGCTTCTACGGTCAGACGGGCTTTGTCGCGGGCCTCGGTCACCAGCAGGCTGGCCTGGTTCTGGGCCTCGGCATAGGCGGCATCCGCTTGATCGGCCTTTTGGACCTCGGCTGCAATGCGGTCGCGTCTCTTTATCAGGGGAGGCCCCATGGACCGGCGCACGAGATACCGGATGATGACGACGAGGAGAACAAATTGCACGAGCTCGATCGCAAACCGGAGGGGTTCCCCGGTGATCTCGTGGAGCACTTCCTGGATCAGCTCGCTCATGGATTTTTCACCGCTCCTCTCGCTGCCAGGACCCGGTTGACCACGAACCTGAGCGTTTCCTCACTGACCTCAGGGATCATCTTGACCAGGGTCTGCCTGCTGCATGTCAGGAGACGGTCTTTCAGCTTGGCCTGCTCCTCATCCTTGAGACGGGCGACCTCCTCCCGCCCCCGGGCAAGAATGCTCTCGGCCTCTGCACGGGCCCGAGTACGCTTTGATTCCCGTGTCCTGGCTATCTCTCCCTTGACCTCTTCATGCATCTGCTCTGCCGCTTGTGATGCCTCGGTCGTTATCCTCCGTGCCTCCTCCTGCGCCTGTTCGGTCACTGAGCGCGCTTCCTCATACCGCGCACGCGCCTTCTCCAGCTTGCCGGCCCTTTTTTCCATGACCGTAAGAAGGGGCGTGAAGAACACCTTGCGCAGGATGCCATAGGTCGCAAGAAAGATGGACGCCATCGCGACCATGGTGATCCAATTCAGCTGCTCCAGCGGATTGAGATCCATATGCCGACCTCGGTGATCGTGGAAGGATCAGATCTTTGCAGCCACCATCAGCGCGATGACCAGGCAGTAGATGACCAGCGCTTCGACCAGGGCCATGGCGACCAGCATGGCAGTAAAGAGCTGAGGCGCTATTTCAGGCTGCCGGGTCATGCCCTCGATGGCAGCATGGGAGATCTTTCTCATGGCAAAGGCGGCAGCGATGGCGGCCGGCACGATGGTGAGTGTCGGGATGAGCACTATGAGGATTGCCTGCATTGATCTTCCCCCTTTCTGCATGTCAGGTTCGCCGCGTAAGCAATCTGTACCTATGACGGGCTCACGTCCCGGTCCGGGCCGGTTCGGACGACGGCGGT
>Ga0102851_10001461_pt1 | contig 13507 bp, 8 predicted proteins | sample Mud3Dept3metaG_FD_79558 | JGI IMG/M metagenome (GOLD analysis project Ga0102851, IMG submission 79558) | Freshwater wetland microbial communities from Ohio, USA, analyzing the effect of biotic and abiotic controls - Mud 3 Core 4 Depth 3... | ecosystem: Environmental > Aquatic > Freshwater >... | reverse complement strand
GGTTGGAAAGGTTACGGTGCAAATCCGCCAGCGGCAGGAATTGATTTTTTTGAAGGACCATACCAGGATGATGACGGAGTAGATAACCCGTTAGTAGAAAATTACAACCAGGCAAAAGACAATGACGGGATTCCTTATTCCGGATTAGGAATAGGATTCGGTGATGGTATCATCGATAATGAGCGAATAGGAATGAGCCGATTTCTGTATTATAACAATACCGGCGGTGGCGGAGCTGCACAAACAGATCCACAAACAGCTCAGGATTATTATCGTTATTTAACCGGATTTTGGAAAGACGGAACCCATTTTGTTTATGGCGGAAGCGGTCATCCTGCAGATCCGAGTGCAGATCCGAATGTTGAAGCAAATTATATGTTTCCCGGGGATACTGATCCGATTGGTTGGGGAACAAGTGGAAATCCACAACCACTATGGACGGAACAAACTGCCGGTAATTTACCATACGATCGTAGATTTTGTCAATCTGCAGGACCATTTGTTTTAATGCCCGGCGCAGTAAATAATATTACGTATGGAATTTTATGGGCAAGAGCAACTTCCGGTGAACCGTTTGAATCTGTTCTTGAATTGCAAAAAGCTGATGATAAAGCTCAAGCGCTTTTTGATAATTGTTTTAAAGTTCTGGATGGACCGCATGCACCTGAATTATCAATCCAGGAAATGGAAAACGAATTAATTATTTCAATTTTTAATGGTTCTGCCTCCAATAACAAAAATGAAGATTACATGGAACTCGATCCGTTTATTGTGAATGTTGATAATGATCCCGAATTTGATAATTTTTATCGCTTCCAGGGTTATCAAGTATTCCAGCTCGCTGATGAAACTGTTTCACCAACTGAACTGGGAGATATCAGCAGGGCACGACTAGTTTTTCAATGTGACATTAAAGACAGCGTTGAGAAGTTAGTGAATTATGTTTATGACAACGAAATTGGTTCAGCAATGCCAACTGTAAAAGTAGATGGATCGAACGATGGAATTAAACATTCATTTAGCGTAACGGAAGATCAATTTGCAACTGGCACCAGAACACTTGTTAATTTTAAGCGCTATTATTTTATGGCAATTTCTTATGCCTCAAACCAATTTAAAATCTACGATCCAACAAATCCTGTTCAACTAAATGGACAAAAAATTCCTTACATGCCAAGTCGTAAAGCCGCTGTTGGCGAAGTAATCGCTTATGAGGCAATTCCGCATAATCCGGCGCCCGAAAATGGCGGAACAAATTTCTTTGTTGATTATGGTTACGAATTACCAATAACGCGAATTGACGGTTGGGGTAATGCAGGTTTATGGACAGAAATTTCGGACGAATCAGAAAGCCAGATTTTAGCTTCAGGCTCTGCTACAGAGTTGACATATAAGTCGGGCGCAAGTCCTGTTAAAATAAAAGTAATAGATCCGCTTAATTTACCTGATGCAGAATTTGAACTTTATTTTGTTGCCGATGGTTTGGGAGATCTTGATTCAGCAAATTGGTTTGTTATTCAAACAGGAAATGCCGATACCGTTTTTTCAGATCATCCGGTCAGTTTTTCAAACGAACAATTAATTCCGGAATGGGGCATTTCCGTTTCTATTTCTCAAACAGAATATAAAAATAAAAATCTCGCGCCGTTAAGTTGGGGAGCCAGTCCGATAGATGCGCGTATTTCATTTGAAGATTCTTCAAAAATCTGGTTAAGCGGAATTTCAGATAACGATGAATATTATCCGACAAACTGGATTCGTTCCGGAAGTTACGTTCCGCTTGAAACGGAATGTATTGGCGGAGAACTTTACAATCCATGTTATTATAAAGATAAAGATCTTGATTACAATGAAGAGTATGAAAAGCTGTTGGACGGAACAGTATCTCCCTTTAAACTCGTTGGCAGTGAATTTGTAGGTATGCCGATTGGTTACCCCGATGTGGCTTATGACGTTAATGTTAATCCTTCATCGTGGTTCAACCCGACCACTGCTCAATCCCAGACAAGCTTCACTTATCTGCATGGAGTTGATGTTGTATTAACTACTGATAAAACTAAATGGACCAGATGCCCGGTCATTGAAACTTCACATGTCGTTGCTCAATCTTTTGGTGGATCTTCAATTATGAAATTACGAACTTCGCCTTCGGTAGATAATTCAGGAAATGCTGAATCTACAACCGGATTAGGTTGGTTTCCGGGTTATGCAATTGATGTTGAAACAGGTGAGCGACTGAACATGGCGTTTGGAGAAAACTCGTGGTTAACAGGTTCAAATGGCAGGGACATGATCTGGAATCCTACAAGTGAAATTTTTGATGGAACAAACCAGCCGGTTTTTGGCGGACAACATTTTATTTATGTGTTTGGAACAGATATCGGAAATAGCGGAATGCCTGCTTATGATGAAGGCGCATGGCTATATTCACAATTACAGGTAGAAACAAGTGCGTCTTATACAAAAGCATGGAAAAATTGTTTGTGGGTTTTAGCTCCCGTGCTTTTGCCAAATCAAAGTTTACTCGCTACAGATGTTCGGATTCAGATGCGCGTGTCACATCCTTATCAGCAGGAAATTTATACGGGAATTAATAATGGTTTACCGGCTTACCGATTTAACACAACCAACATTGCAACACAAACTAATCAAATGATAACCGGGCAGGAATCATTGAGTTTGATTCGAATTGTTCCTAATCCGTATTATGCGTATTCTAATTATGAAATAAGCGGAATTGATAATCGCGTCAGAATTACGAATCTTCCGGAAACATGTACGATCACAATTTTTAACATGAGCGGACAATTAGTTAAGAGAATTGATAAAGACAATGAACTTACTTTCGTTGACTGGTCACTAAAAAACCACCAGGACATTCCTATCGCAGGTGGAGTATACATCTTTCACATTGAAGTACCGGGCGTTGGTGAAACAATTTTAAAATGGTACGGCGCCATGAGACAAGTTGATACAAGTAATTTGTAATTTCGTACAAACAAAATTACTTTCTAATGAAACGAATTTATGTCTCTGCGATTTCAATTTTTTTTGTCTTCATTTTTTTCACAAATTTTTCTTTCGCTCAAAAACTTAAGCTGGGTCCTGAGATAGGAACAAATATTATTATGATCGAAAAAACTGATTTGGGGCGAAATTATCACCTGGGTTGGTTTGCAGGATCAAATGTTGAATACGATCTGACAGATTATTTTTCAATTCGCAGCGGCGTTTATTTCTCGCACAGAAAAAAAATGTACGAAACTTTTGACACATCACAACTTACTGTTTTTGGGTTTGACATGTCTTCACTTGGAATTCCGGGAGCTAATTTTAGTGTTTATTCTAGAACAAAAGGTGTGACGTCACAATTTGGAATTGAGGTGCCGCTTTTAGCATGTTTCAATTTTAAAGGATTTGGAATTTTTGCCGGACCATATATGAATTTTATGGTTGGCGCCTGGACGAAAGAAACAACAGAAACCAGGATTCCTTTTCTGCAGACGTTTAATATCGACTCTTTAGATGAATCAGGATTTATTTCACAATTTTTTCCTGATGGAGAATCATCTCAATTTTCAGAAACAAGTTCAAAACAAAATCTGCGTGTGTTTGATTATGGATTTAAAACCGGAATTAGTTACACCTCTGAAAATTTCCGCGTTAATTTTTATTACGTTTTAGGAATACCCGACTACAGAATTGATCGTGGATTAAATCCCCTGAATGCACATCATTATTATACGCTAAGTCTAAATTACAATTTTGGAATTGGTAAAAAAAGCGGTAGCAGTAGTTTTGGGGATTGAGTTTTTTTAAAAAATTTTAATAATCAGTCCACAACCAATTACCGAATTTCCTGAAGTGTTAATTATCATCGCGCCCATTGACAAAATACTTTGCGGAGCCATTGAATTTATTAATACTTTTAACTAATGAAACCTGAATTCCGCGAAGCTGCCAGTCAAAAAGAGTTACACGCTCTTTTTAATCTGAGGCGCGATGTTTATTCAAAAGCCGAATCATTGAAAACAATGGTTCACGGAATTGATATTACAGGTTTTGATTTAAATGCTTTACATTTTGGTGCTTTTGATGGCCTAGTGCCAATTGGTTATATGCGCATGGTTGGACAAAAAGAAACTCGTTTTGCTCCATGGATAAAAAATATCGCAGCCGATGAAATTATTGATATTCCAAATAAAATAAGTTTTCCTTTTGAATTGTATTGCCCTCACAAAAACTGGAACCTAGATTTTTTAAATGATCTCCAGGGGAAAAAAATTGGCGAGGCCGGCAAACTTGCTATTCACAAAGACTATCGCAACGGCAGTATGTTAGAAGATTTTATAAAAGCATTTGTCACTTATTGTAAAGAAGGTCAAAAGTTCGATTCCGGTTTTGGCATTTGTACTTTTGCTTTAGAGCGATACTATAAAAAATTAGGATTTTATCGTGCGCCGGGTGCACTCCCTTTTATTCATAAAGATTTGCCTGAGGCCGTGATGTTGAGATTTGACCGGGAATAATTCATTAAAAAAAAGTTGATGGGTTGAAAAGCTGAATGGTTTTCAACCGGCGCCTGAGCGGAGTCGTAGGCATAGGTTGAAGAGTTGATCGTTGCTCCCATTGAGCTGAAACGCGTCGAAGCCATCAGCCCGGCGCAAAATAGGTTTATCAAACGTTTCCCTAAGATTAATTTTATTTTCTTTCAAAAGGATTTGCTAATTAGCCTGATATTCTTACTTTTACGCCCCCGAAATAAAATTGCGTGAACCCAAAATTCCAAAAAATAATTTATTTATTGATCTTTCTTTTTGCCTTTGCTGAAAAAGGTAATGGGCAGATTTTGTCTGATGCTAATCTTGATTTAAATACCGGTGGTGTAATTTATGACGTTGCGGATGACGTGTTTCATAATTGTTATATAGTTGTTGGAAATTTCACTTCAATTGGTACCACAACAGGATTACACAATATAGCCTTCCTTAACAAATCAGATTTAACGGTGAACGCTAATACCTTTTTGTACGGTATTACCAATATTGATGGAGAAATAAGAACCGTTGATATGTATTCAGAGTTTCTTTTTCCACAAATGGTAAATCGAATTTTTATCGGCGGAAATTTTACGTCAATTACAACAACTTCCGGTACATATGCCCGTAATGGCTTTGCAGAATTAATATCCAATTATCATTATACTTTTTTTTCAAACTCAATATTAAATGTTTCGTCCTGGAATATATTAATGGATATTGCTGGTTTCGAAACTGGCGTGAATGATATTTTTCGCAGCAATGATACATTAATTCTTGTTGGAAATTTTCAGTTTTTGTCTTCTGGCCAACCTTATAATCTACTATATAATGTGATTAGTTTTAAAGCAACCAATACACATGCATGGATTCCGATTTTTAATAATTCCGGAGGATCGGGTTCATACGAATATGATTGTTATACCTGCCAGGTTTTTTCTATAGAACGTTTTGGATCGTTTTATTATCTCGGCGGGAATGACGGCGGAGGTGGAAATGGATTTTTGCGAAAGTATAATTTGAGTGGAAATTACATTAGTACTTTTCTACCTCCTTTATGCGCATCGGCCGGTGGTGTCTGGAGATCCGTTCCAATAGTATCCGGTGCGGATCAGTTTATAGTAAGTACATCAAAATACGGAGGTGCAACCGGCACTTACGTTCATAACTTATCTGGTAATTTGATCGACGGACCGTTCTGTGAAGTAACGAATATTTTCCCCAACGCGGAAGGTTTAGCGAATTACAAAAAGACCATTATCACGCGAACGCAAAATCAGATAAATTTTTATAAAATGAACGGTATTTATCCTGCTGTCTCCTCGCTGGCCGTTACATTGAATACTACAACTTTTAACACGAACAGCGGTGGTTTGGCTACTTCTGATGTTTATGGGGGGCTTGGCTATCGAAGAGTGCACGTTGTCGAAAATTATCTTTTTGTTACCGGAAATTCTTTGACTACAGTTAGTGGTGTTGGAAAAGCAGGCTTAGCTGCATATTGCATGGAACCGCTCGATGCAAAATTTTTTATTTTATCTGACAGTACAATTTGTCCTGATCAAACAGTAACCTACCATATTCCCCAGGTACCTTACGCCGACGGCTATAAATGGGAATATACAGGTAACGGCGCTGATCTGCAAATTGACAACGATGTTGACTTAGCTCCGATTGAAATTTCAAATATTAATGCGAACACAATAGATGTTTATTTTACTTCTGCATTTACTCCCGGACAATTAAAAGTCACGCCTTATTCGCTTTGCAATATCACAACAAAAATTTACTCAAATACCATTACAACAAATATTATTTCAAATCCATTACCGCACATTAACGCCGGACCAGATACAGCATTTACTTGTTATAACGATACACTTGTACTTTCAGGATATTCTGATAGCGCAGTGGTTAGCTATGAGTGGTTAGATCCTATTCCACCCAATTTTCAGGGAACCGATACAACTATCTTTCAACCCGGCAATTATGTTTTTAAAGTAACCAATGCTTTAGGCTGTTCCAATTTCGATACTGTTACTGTTTCTATTGATACGATTGCGCCGATTGCAACACCGCCAATTCCTCCTTACGAATTAACCTGCGCTATTCCGTTTAAAGATTTTCCCGGGTCTTCACCTACACCTAACACAACTTACGCATGGTACCAGGGAGCTACTTTTTTTCCAAATCCAATTTCAATTAGTACAGAAGGCGGATATTATTTCAGAGTTACCGATACATTGAATGGTTGCATAAAAGATGTCGGAATTTATGTTGAACTGGATATTGCACAACCTAACATTACAATTTTAGGTTATCCTGGTTTCAATATAACGCAACCAATTGATACATTAACTTGCTATGAAAATGTTTTGAATCTTACCTGCTCATCTGATACCATAAACACAACGGCGATATGGACTGATGTTGACACGCTAACAAATCTTGGTGACAATATTAATATCACAACCGGCGGAAATTATTTTATTCTTGTTACAGATAATTCAAACGGCTGCACAAATTTTATGGGTGTAAATATTGCTGTTTTTCAAAACTTACCTGATGCTTTTGTGCCGCCAAATTCTTTTTTAAATTGTTCGCAAGATTCACTTGTGTTAGATGGATCTTCTTCACTTAGCAATGTAAATCTTGACTGGAACGGCGGCACAATTTCAGGTCCGGATCCTGTTACGATTTATGATGCGGGCATTTATTATTTAACTGTTACCGATACGTTAAATGGTTGCTCTGTAATAGACAGTGTTGAAATTGCACAAAATAATTCGATTACTGTTTTTGCCGGAAATGATACACTTCTTTGTGACCAGGATTTTGTAAATCTCACAGTAAATTATTCGGGAACAATTACAGGAATCAATTATTTGTGGAATTCCGGAAGCACTTTAACAAATGAAATTTATTCCGCAGGAACTTCTACTTATGCATCGGTAGAAGTTTTTGGAGATAATTCATGTTACGGTGTTGATACTGTTTATCTGAATTTGCCTCCAACTCCTGTTATTAATTTTGATGGATTTAAACCTTGTGGTAATGATCCTTCCGGTCAGATTGTTGCAACACCTGTCAGCGGAACAGAACCGTTTCAGTATTCAATTGATGCGGGATTAAATTATCAAACCAGTCCTGTTTTTAACGGATTGAATTTTGGAATTTTTCCAATTTGGGTAAAAGATTCACTGCTTTGTGATTATGAATTCGAAGCAATAATTGACGAAAATAGTTCCCTGCAACAACCTGAATTTTTATTCTCAACTTACAATTTTGAAAATGATACTGTAGTAATTATAGATGTCAGCAATCCACCTACGGATAGTACAGCCTGGGAGTTTTCAAGTGAGATTATTGTGCTTGATAACAATGCGCTTAGTCCAACAATTTTATTGCCCGATACAGGAGTTTTTCTGATAACAATGAATGCTTATTATGGAGAATGTCTTGTACAAGTCAGCAAAACAATTTATTCTTCGGCCTTCGACAGTTTGGCTGCAACTAATTACAATCAAAACGGAATTAAATCAATTGAATTATTTCCAAATCCCACTTCAGGAACATTTACCGTAACCGTTGAGTTTTATAAATCACAGCGCGCCGCAATGGTTGTCCAGGACATGGTTGGTTATACTTACGTTTACAATGAATACGACGAATCAATAATTATTTCGCAGGATATTACTCTCGATTCAAGTGTTCAGGACGGAACATACATTCTCAAAATAGTTTCTGAATTTGACAGTTCAACGATCACTTTTATTCTTGCACAATAAATGACATCAGCAAGATTAATTCTGTTTTCTTCAGTAAAAAAATTCTTTGTGGCTTTGTGGCTTTGTGGCCAAAAATTAGTCGCGCTTTTTTTATTTCATTTTATAATTTCAACAAATTCTTTTTCTCAGAATCTAGATAAAATCGGATCAGGCGAAATGGTAAAAGTAAGTGGCGGATTAGCTTTTAATACCATCACTTATTTTTCTGACGGACTTGTTAATCCAAGCCGTGAACCCTTTACCTGGTTTGCATCAGGGAACATTAATGTTTCAATTTTAGATGTGAGTTTGCCATTCACTTATACTTATTCAAATCAAGGCGGAAAATATACACAACCATTTAATCGTACATCTTTTAATCCAAGTTACAAATGGATAAAAAGTACAATTGGATTAACGAGTATGAGTTCTTCTCCTTACACACTCACTGGACATTTATTTTTAGGTGCAGGTGTAGATCTCACTCCCGGAAAATGGAAAATAAGTTTAATGGCTGGCCGTCTGAACAAAGAGGTTGGCTACAATTCAATTGATGATAATTTGAATTCCATTGTTTTTCGCAGATTTGGTTATGGCTTAAAATGTGGTTATGAAAATAAAGGGTTTGGTGGCTCAATCACTTTTTTTAAAGCGCAGGATGATGCGACATCAATTCCTTTTATTCCGCTAAATACAACCGTAAAACCGCAAGACAATTTTGTCGTAAGTTTCGCAGGAAAAGCAACAATAGTCAAAAATATTTTTATCGAAGCAGAATATGCCTTATCAGCTTTAACGCAAAATATTAATGATGTAAATGAATCAGAAAATACATCGAAGTTGAGTTTTATAAATCCGATTATTTCCGGTAACTCAACGACTGATTTTTTTCAGGCATACAAAGCGTCTATTAAATATCAAATGAAATGGATGAACCTTGCGTTGAATTATGAGCACATTGATCCGGGATTTAAAACATTAGGAGGATATTATTTCAACAATGATTTGGATAATTATACGTTCGCTCCGTCATTTTCTCTACTCAAGAAAAAATTGAATATTGGCGCCAACACAGGTTTTCAGCGCAATAATTTAGCCGGTGATAAAGCGGCAACAACAGCGCGATGGGTTGGAAGTATTAACGCAAGTTTTGTTCCCAACGCAAAAATAATGTTCAACGGAACCTACTCCAACTTTTCTACATTCACAAAAAATCGTCCTGCAACAGATCCGTTTTATTATGCTGCCGCCGATACTATGAATTTTTATCAGCTCACACAAAGTGCATCTGCAATGACGTCTTACAACTTTGGAAAAGGAGAAAACAAAAATGTAATTCAACTCATGTATAATTACCAGGAGAGTTCAAGCCTCAGCGGAAATATTACAACCGCTGGTGCTTTTGGAACCGGAGTAGAAACTTCGCTGCAAGGAATTCCGACACAAATCCATTGCGGTAATCTTGCCTATTCTAAACAGTTCAAAGCAATCAGCGCAAGCTTAACATTTGCAACAAATATTAACCGCACATTTATGTTGGACCAGGTAAATACCTTCGTCGGCCCAACCATTAATTTTCAGAAAAGTTTGTTTTCAAAAAAATCAAGTCTCTCGTTAGGATCTACGTATAACAGGCAATACAGCAATAATATTCTTTTAAGTAATGTTTTTAATCATCGCATTTCATTTACCTATTCGCCCAAATTTGAGCGTGACGATATTGGCAAAATAAATTTCTCGATGAATGCGAACTGGATGCAGAAATTAGCCGTTGATGTTACAACGCCAACGCGTCAGGAAATTAATTTGTTTGTTAATTTGAATTATAGTTTTTAAAACTCCCACTGAGAATAATCTTTGTGCCTCTACGTCTTGGCGTGATTATTTTTTTTATTTCCCGAAGATGCTCGAAGACGTAAAGTTGGTTCAGCTGACTTGACAAGTCCAAAAAAAGCTTAAAAATGTCAGTCGTTAATTAATCCTAAACTTTGCACTCCCGAATTTTCGTTTAAGTTTTTTTAGGAATTGTTTGCTCTAGTTTCGGTGCATGGAGATAATATTTTTTCACTCGAAATCGCAGAGACGCAACGTTGGATTTTTGCTGTTTTTCCCCGTCTTATTTCTGGCTTGTTACAGAGAGCCGGTAACAATCATTGAGGGTGTTGAAGTTCCTTTGACACCAGACATTTTATCCCACGAAAAAATAGATTCAGTCATCGACGGTTTTGAAAAAATAAAATTTTTCGAGCTTGATACCGCCTATATAAGTTATTCAGATCCGCTGGATAAATTCGAAAAAAAACTGAAGAAATTAGAATATAGCATTGTAAAAGGCAGAGACGTTTTTAAAAAAATCGTAGGTCCGTTTCGCGTCATGCATTTTCTTTCTCATGATAAATATTACAGTGCGAATTTAAATAATGTTGACGCAAACCTTGAGCAATATTGGCTCGTCGATAAAAAAATGTTGCATATGCTTCTTGATTTGATTTTGGAGTTGGAGCGATTGGGCTATGACAAATATGGATTTATGGTGCGATGCGGTCACAGAAATCCAAGATGCAATATTGCCAGCAAAGGTTCAGGCCAAAGTCAGCACCAATTTGGCCGCGCTGCCGATCTTGAAATTAAAGACATTAACAAAGATGGAAAATCAACCGATGAAGACAAACAAATTGTTTTAGAAATTCTTGAAAAAATTGTTGATGATGATGGCGGACTTGGATTATATCCGGGAACTATGAGTGTTCATCTTGACTCGCGAGGGCATAGAGCGAGGTGGAATTCTTACAAGTCTCCTTATTAAGAAATTCAAACTATGCATTAAAAAGTTTTACTGAACTATTTGATTCTTTGGCTTAAGTAAATCCGAATCTTCCGGGATACTAAAAATACTTGGCTTTGCTCCTAAAACAATTGTATGAAAGCCTGTCTGCCTCTCAAACACTACCCCATTGTCATCGCCATATAATATTTGAATAACAATGTGAATTGTATCTGTATCGAAAGGTTGAATATGTTCCCAATAGGTTGTGTCTATTCTGGAAACGTAAATAGATTCAAATCGTTCAGTTTTTATCGAATATTGCTGAATGCTTATTAATGAAAAGAGAGAATCGATCTTAATGAAATGAGCTGAAAATTTAACCTCCCGCGCATTTTGTTTTAATTGTGTAACCGACTCAATGTATTGGCCTTCACTGGAAATAATATTCCCGTTCATGTAAATAACTCTGTGCAAAGTATCATAACCATTAATCAAATACTGCCCGATCATTTGTCCGCTATTATCCTTTTCATAATATATCCCCGGCTTAAGTGGTGTAACTTTCAAAATCGCCTTGTCATAAGCGGTTTTTACATAAACTATTTCAAGTTCGACTTTTTTACCATCATGAATATTGCTTGACGTAATGCATAAACTATCGTCCCTGAAAGAATATCCTGCAGAATGAACCGGTCTCGCATCGTCTTCATAAATGTAAAGGGAATCTTTATCTGATCTGAAACCATATTTTACGATAATTCTATCGGGATCATAAGAGGTATTGACAAAATACAATATTGAATCGTCGATCATCATATTCATACTTGAATTGTCTTCGGATCCCTTTTTTACGCGCTCTCCATTTTCAAAATGCGTAATTGAATATACAGCTTCCCAATCACCATTAAGCAGCTCCGAATTGTCAATATTCTTACCCATACATGAGCAAAACAATAGCATTATGGCTAGATATTTCATACCTCAAATCTACTGATTTAGTTTAACTTTATCTTTTAATTTTTCTGCATTTATGCGTTTAAGAAATGTACTTCTTTCCTCTTTAATTCTATTACTCTCATGCCAAACCGCTGAAGAAAAATATGATCTTGAAACTAGCCAGGAAGAAGTTTTGTCAAGAGAAAAAATTGACGAAATACTTTCAGGATTTAAAAAAATTTCATTTAAAAATCTGGATGACGATTATAAAAATTATACTGATCCGGATAGAAAATTTCTGAGCAAATTTAAAGATTTCGAATACTATATTTTAGAAGGAAAAGATGTATTCAAATTCATTGTTGGCAAATACCGCATCCAGAGTTTTTTATCTACAGATGAATATTATACAGAGAACCGCGACAACCTGGAAGCGAATCACAAACAGTTTTGGCTGGTCGATAAAAAAATGTTGTATATGGTGTTAGATCTCATTCTTGAATTAGATAAACAAGGATATGATAAATATGGATTTTATGTGAGAGAAAGTCATCGGCATCCAAAATTTAATGAGGCAAGAAATGGCGCAAGTCAAAGCCAGCATCTTTATGGAAAAGCCGCTGATCTTGTAATTGAAGACATAAATAAGGACGGCGATATTACAGATGAAGACAAACAAATTGTTTTAAAAATTTTAGAAGAAATTGTCGGAAACGATGGCGGTCTTGGATTGTATCCCGGAACAATGACGGTTCATGTCGACTCAAGAGGCTACGCTGCACGGTGGGATAAAAGGTAAACGATTCGAACTATTTTCACCTAATTTAGGTTACCTTTTAAACCTCGTTACATCTTAGGGAAATAACACACAATGAACGAACATAAAATCATTAACCTGATACAAGACGGCAAGGAGGAAAAAGCCTTTGCAAAATTGTATCGCTATTTCCCCAAAGTTGAAAAATACATTTGTATTAATTCAGGATCTAAAGAAGAAGCGCTTGATATTTTCCAGGATGCACTTATTATTCTTTACCGCCACATAGCGGCCCATTCGGGAAAAGTTCTTGAAGTAAAAGATAAAACAACATTCAGTCTTGACGGCTTTCTCATTAACACTTGTAAATTACTTTGGAGTAATGAACTCAGAAAAAAGAAAGTCAGAACAGGTGATGAAACCGGTCTTGAGAAATTACTTTTCGAAGATGAAATTCAGCAACAAATAGAAAAAGAAAATAAATTTAAAACCATCGAAAGTGTTCTCCAGAAACTCGGAGAAAAATGTAAAACCATTTTAGAGTCCTTCTATTTTAAGTCTCTATCCATGGACAGTATCGCCAAAAAGTTTGGCTACAAAACAGTTGAATCTGCTAAAGTTCAAAAGTACAAGTGCCTGGAAAGCGCAAGGAAATTGGCATTAGAATCAACATTGTTTAACGAATCCGCCTACGCCAAGGCTTCGGCGGATGAAAAAAAATTACTGTTATGAGAATAGAACT
>Ga0102851_10001460_pt1 | contig 13511 bp, 11 predicted proteins | sample Mud3Dept3metaG_FD_79558 | JGI IMG/M metagenome (GOLD analysis project Ga0102851, IMG submission 79558) | Freshwater wetland microbial communities from Ohio, USA, analyzing the effect of biotic and abiotic controls - Mud 3 Core 4 Depth 3... | ecosystem: Environmental > Aquatic > Freshwater >... | reverse complement strand
CTGGCATTCTGGGTGGCGCTATTGGTGCGACTCGGCCGGCCTGTGACGAGGGTTGGGCGCCGGTGACGCTCCAGGTGGGCCAGAGCGGAAAGGTGGTCAGCCCTAAACTATACATCGCTGTGGCTCTCTCCGGCGCCATGTCGCATATCGCCGGCTGTTTGGGATCAAAGACTATTGTCGCTATCAACAAGGATAAAGAGGCGAATATCTTCAGCGTCGCCCACCTCGGTATCGTCGCTGATTTTAAAGAAATATTACCTGCCCTGATCGCGAAACTGAAGGAGCTAAAAAAATAGGCCACGGAACTTAAGTAACTCTACAACAAAAAAGGGAGCCAGCCGGCTCCCTTTTTTGTTGTATGTTCTCAGCATTGTTGTCACGCCTAACTCTTCACGAGGCGGGGCGGATCCTCGTTTCAATTAAGGTCTTGACATCCTTCAAATCGGAACTTATTGCCAGCGCCGTATAGCGGCAAGCTATCAAGCAAACTGAAAGGGGTCTCCGAACTACACCCTCAGGGACCCAGTATAGAATTATGGAGCAAGGTGAAGCGAAGGCGACCCTGGAACGCAAGACTGATGGCATTGGTCTGACCTAGTACCGCTTTTTTATAGACGGCAATGACCGCCATCATGAACAAGTAAGGGTAATCCACCAAATGACCTGCTGCAGGAAGGCTAATATAATCAAACGTGTGCGGTAACCACCTAACTTCCATGCCTCATCCGGAGAGGACGAAATATTTTGTTGACATCGCCTGAGAAGTATGCTAATTGGTCATCAGTATGACCAATTAGATGCCTAAAAACAGAAGCCGGGTTCGAATCATCGCCGTTCAGATAGCACACTGTGGATCTAAAGGAGTTGGCTAAGGAGGGTTTTTCAACTGTGGTCAAGAATAGTCTCTTAGTAAAACCTCTCTCAGGAAAAAGGGCCTTTGAAGAAATCGCGGACCAGATTCGAGATCTCATATACACGAAGAAGCTCAAAGCGGGGGAAAAGCTCCCTGCGGAACGAGATCTTGCCGAGATGTTCAACGCGGGAAGAACGGCCGTCCGTGAGAGCCTCCGCATCCTGGAGCATTCTGGGTTGATCACCGTAAAGCAAGGGAGTGACGGCGGCTCCTTCGTGAAGGAGGTAAATTCATCGGCTGTCTCCAAATCCTTCATCGACGTCATATGCCGCCGGGAGGTCAGCGTGGAGGACTTCATCGAGGTAAGAATCGGCGTTGAGAAGCTGGCTATTGGGTCGGCCATGGCAAGAATTACGCCGGAGGAGCTCGATCTTCTCAGGAAGTGCGTGGAGGACGCAGAAGCTATGCTGAAGGAGGCGGAGCGGGAGGGCCGCCTTCCCGATCTCGATTCCTGGGTACGCGCCAACGGGGAGTTCCACCTGATCCTCTTCAGGGCAACCGGGAACCCCTTATTTGAGATGATTGAAGAAGCCCTCCTGACGGTCACGAGCAGCTTCCTTGACGATCCTCCCCTCATGCCCGAGAATTTTGTCGGTCACGTGCAACAGCACAGCGAAATTTACGAAGCGGTCAAGAACAAAGACCTGAGGCTTGCGGAAAGACTGCTCGAAGCGCACAGTGTGTGGATCGCCAAGACTCTTTCCGCGCAATTCACCGCGAGAGTAGCTGACAAGTGATATGGGCAACCACAAAACAGGAGACATAGGAGGAAATATGAGCCGGTCGTTACCGGCGTTGCACCATTCTGATCATTATTTTCATGCCGATGGGTATACTGGGATTGATAGACAGGAGGGTAAAGCCTTGGTTTGGTCGTACGAAATGGTATGCTTGGTTGAGAGAGGGAAAACAAATGATAGAGGGACAGGGAGGTAAGAGGAAAGACAACATAATTCGATTTTAGACTTGACAGCCGTACAGGGTTAGTTCCCTGAATAGAAAGGTCTGACGTCTAAAGTCTTAAGTTCAGTGTCTGGATTGAAGATACCTTGAAAAGAAAGAAGCTGAGCGTGGCCTTATTAGAGCTTAAGAATGTGAGTAAGAACTTCGGGAAACTTCAGGCTGTCTCCAACCTGGACTTCACTGTTGCCAAAGGGGACGTCCATACCTTGATAGGGCCCAATGGGGCGGGTAAGACCACCGTGTTCAATCTCATTACAGGTATTTTTCCATTGACGAGCGGTAGGGTTCTGTTCGACGGAGAGGACATCACTTCCTTGGAATCGCATCAGATTGCACAGAGGGGGATCGCGCGTTCATTCCAACAGACTTTTCTCTTCATGCAGTCAACCGTGTTGGAGAATATCCTCATTGGCTTTCATATGCATTGCAAGGCCGGAGCCTTAAAGGAGTTCCTGCACACCGCAAGCGCCAGGAAGACAGACCAGAAGGCAAGATGGGAGGCTCTAGAGATAATAGAGTTTATGGGGCTGAGTGGTCTGAAAAATGAGCTTGCCGGCAATTTACCCCATGGACATCAACGGGCCCTCGGAGTGAGCATCGCTCTGGCGTGCAGGCCTACTCTTTTACTTCTGGACGAGCCGGTCACGGGTATGAATCCAACAGAAACAACGGAAATGGTGGAACGGATCAGGAAGATCCGAGATAGAGGGATAACTATTATATTGGTAGAGCATACGATGAGAGTTGTCATGGACGTTTCCGATAGAATTACAGTGTTAAGCTATGGGCAAAAGATCACCGAGGGACTTCCGAGTGAGATAAAGCAGAACAAAGAGGTCATCGAAGCTTATCTGGGGAAAGAGGAGACATAGCATGCTGCTTGAGGTTAAAGACTTGTGGGTTCATTACGGCAGAGCAGAAGCTATTAAAGGCATTTCGATGGAGGTAGAAGAAGGGAGTATCGTGACTCTTATTGGGGCCAACGGTGCCGGTAAGACAACGACGTTGAGGGCGGTGTCGGGTCTGAAGTGGCCTACTTCAGGAGAGATTTGGTATCAGAGTCAGAGGATAGATCGTTTGGCGTCGCATGAGATTGTGAGGCGAGGCATCACCCATGTTCCGGAGGGAAGGCAGCTTTTCTATAGTCTATCGGTGGTACAGAATTTAGAGATGGGTGGATTCTTATTAAGAAGGAGAAGTGATTTCAAGAAGAACCTGGAGTCCATGTTGGAGCATTTTCCGAACTTGAGGGAGAGGATAAAAAACCGAGCGACAGATCTGAGTGGAGGTGAGCAGCAGATGGTGGCGGTTGCTCGTGCACTCATGTCGAACCCGAGAGTGGTATTGATGGATGAGCCGAGCCTGGGGTTATCGCCTCTCATGGTGAGTGAAGTGGGAGAGATCATCCGCCAGATCAATAAGATGGGAGTGACCATTGTTTTGGTAGAGCAGAATGCTCGAATGGCGCTGAGATTGGCAAACACAGCCTATGTTCTGGAAGTGGGGACGATCGCTTTGAAAGGGGACGCAAAGATCATCGCCGAAGATGCATATGTCACCAAAGCCTATCTAGGGTCCTAATGCCGTTGAGGTCATCGTGCATGCAAGGATGTGAAAAACAATGAAAGAAAGGAGGAGAAGAAATGAAAAAGCTGAGTGAAAGGTTATTTGCCATATTTTTAGTCCTGGTATTTGGGATCTTCTTTGCGTTGCAGTTGATGATACCTAAGGCCGAGGCGGCAGAGAAGATTTTGAAAATCGGCACTGTGGCCCCATTGACCTTAAAGGAAGGGGTGGAAATCAAGAGATGGATGGAGCTCTTTGCCAAGGTAGTCAACGAAAAGGGTGGTTGGAAGATCGGAAACGATACGTACAAGCTTCAGTCCATAGTCTATGATGGCGGAGTGATGCGCGACGCTGCCAAGGCCCGTGCCGCAGTAGAGAGGCTGGTCTACCAGGACGGTGTCAAATTCATGGTGAGCAACTGGGGAGAGACGCCTACCCAGACCGCTACGATCACGGAACCCAATAAAGTATTGTGGTTGGGTTGTGACTTTACGGATGCTACCGTAAAACCGGACCTAAAATATTTCTTCCGGGCTTCCGGAGTCTACTTCGCACGGGGTCTGAGTTACGTTATACAAAAGGACTTCATGGCAAGGGGAGCCACGACCGAGATCTCCGTGAATGCCGACACCGAGTCTGGTAGAATTGGAAATAAACTGTGGGGCGAGGCGGCGAAACTGGCAGGAATGAAGGTAATACCGGGGCTCACTTATCCTCCTGATACGGCTGATTTTGGTCCGGTAGCGACGAAGATCGTTGCCCTCAAGCCCGACCTCGTCGAACTCTCCTTCGTCACGGGGGATCAGATAACCAATATCATAGCTGCGCTTAAGGAAGCAGGGTATAGAGGATTTCTATCTCCAGCGAACCTGAATCCCACCATATTGGCAAACACAATAGCGAAGGTCGGCAAAGAGTATGTGGAAGGAATGGAATATAACAACTTTGACCCCAGGGGGGTCCACAACGACCCTAAGGTGCAGGTTCTCATTGATCGCTATATGAAAGAATATGGTGAGTTTCGTTACGAAGGCGTCTTTTGGGTCGGCCCGTGGTTCATATTCGAAGATGCGGTCCAGGCCACTAAGAGCGTCGATGTCGAAGTCCTCAGAAAATATCTGGGGGAATCCAAAAACGGAGTGATGACACTCGGTGGTTATAGCCAACTCTTCGCAAGACCAGACAGAGGCGTCTTACAGACAATAGACGTCGCTCCTGGGCACGGAATCGGCATCGTGAAAGACGGTCAGTTGAAGCTCCTCAAGAAAGTCTCAGTTAAGGATCAGTATCTGGTCTCCGTCAAGGTCTATGGCCTCGTAGATACCTACCAGGAATATTGGGACAAATATGGTCGCCCCAAATTCCCGGATGAACCGAGCATGATCGACTTCAAGGATATCCTCAAGAAGTAGCGTCGGCTTGCGGATCGCCGCGTTTTTGTCGGCACGGAAACCCGCCTTTTCGGAATGTTTGGGAAGAAGGGAAGCCACATGGATGCTGGATTGTTTGCAAAGGTTCTCGTAAACGGGGTGATGAGCGGTGGCATCTACGCACTGGTGGCAACTGGTTTTACGTTGATCCTTGGGGTTATTCAGGTATTCAACTTTACCCAGGGTCACTTTTACATGCTCGGGGCCTTCGTTACTTATGCGGTAGCAACCGCTTTGGGACTTCCTTATCCCTTGGCCATCCTGGCAGCATTTCTAGCCACGGCGATATTGGGAGCGCTGATGTACTTTGGCATCGTTCAGTGGACCATGCCCTCCGGGTTCTTCCACACGCTGTTAGTAACGGTTGCTTGCGGGGCAGTGATCAGCCAGACCTCACTTCTCACTTTTGGTTTTAACGATAGAGTAGTGCCGGCGGTGGTTACCAGTTCGTTGAGCATTGGGGGCATTACTGTGAGCGGTAGCAGACTGATTGTAATAGCCGGAGCTCTCGTGGTGATGTTAGCTCTTTACTATTTTATGAAAACGAAGATGGGTACCGCCATGGTTGCAGCGGCGGAAAACAGGGATGTAGCCGGGCTGCAGGGAATCAATGCCAAACAGATATTCTGGATCACCATGGCTGTCGGTTGTGGTCTAAGCGGAATCGCGGGGGCTTTGATAGTGCCAGTTCTTTCCGCTTCCGTCGTAATGGGGACCGGGATGTTTATACGGGTTATGATGGTCGTCCTTGTGGGGGGTATGGGAAGTATGTCTGGTGCCTTATTAGCTGCTTTCATCATTGGACTAGTGGAAAGCTTCGCTTACCAGCTAGTGGGAGAACTCAGCCTGGTGGTGATCTTTGTGTTAGTGGCGATTCTGATGTTCTTCAGACCCGGTGGCTTGCTCGGCAAACCGTTACCGGTGCCCGGCGAAAACTGAGGATGAGCGTAGAGGAAGCCGATGTCTAATGCAGTCAAGATAGCAGTCGGAGTACTGGCGGCGCTTCTAATAGCATTGCCGCGGTTGGTTAACCCTTACGTGCTGCAAATCTTCATACTGACGTTTACTTACTCCATGCTGGGATTGGCCTTTGCCCTCACGATCAAAGTAGGTTTGCCGAGATTTGATATCGCTGCCTGGTTTGGCGTAGGGGCCTATTCGACGGCGCTGCTCATCCTGAAGGGGGGGGTCTCTTTTTGGCCCGCCTTTCTCATTGGGGGACTCATCGCTGTAGCTCTGGGATGGCTGATTTTTGCGGCAGCCATACCAAGAGGCATGATGGTCTTTCTCATGTTTGGCATGGCCACGGCTATGACGATTTATCAGATTTTTGGCGCGGTGCCCTTTTTTGGCGGTTGGTCAGGCACTCCAGTTGTGCCCCCCCCGACTATCGGTTCTTTTGCTTTCGTCAGCAAACCGGCGTTGTATTACCTGGGGCTTTTCTTTTTGACAATCAATATCGTGGTCTATCATCTTCTCTACAGTTCCAGAATCGGCAGGGCATGGAACGCCATAGGATCCAGCCTGAAACTCGCCAGTTCAGCAGGAATTGATGTGGTCAAGTACCGGATGGCTAATGTCCTCGTCGGGAACTTTTTTGTTGCCGTGGCAGGTGGCTATTTTGTAGCCTACTCTGCAGTCGCTGCCCCGGCCAACTTTAATTTGCACCATTCCATTTTTGTCATGATGTATGTGATTGTCGGCGGATTGGCCCATAGTATCGCCGGGCCTATTGTCGGCGCTTTTGTACTTACCTTTACGCCAGAGTATTTCCGAGTAGCGAAAGAGTATGAATCAATCATTACGGCTGTCGTCATCATACTTATCATCATTTTCATGCCCATGGGTATCCTGGGGCTATATGACACCCGGATAAGAAAAAAGGCTCACCCGCATCAAGCATCTCAACCGTGAGATGAGCCCGGAGTCCGAAGCTTCCTGCTTGAGTTTTGGGGAGTTTACGCACGAAGAGAAAGGCGTGACCAGCGATCGCACTGTTTGGACCAGTGTCCTGCGCTGCCAATTCGTTTACATGGACTATTTTATTCTTTGCTAAGAAAGGAATGAAAGATGGCTGGAGGGTATATGGGAAAGCTCTTGTTCGTGGATCTCTCTACGGGGAAGATACAACAGGAGACACCCAATGAGGAACTTTACCGAGATTTTATTGGAGGCTACGGCATCGGGGCTAGGATACTTTACAGCCGCCAGAAAGGTGGCGTGGACCCGTTAGGACCTGATAACACCCTTGGCCTGATTACCGGACCACTCACCGGTACGCCGGCGATCGGGGGGAGCAGGTATCAGGTCGTCGCGAAGTCGCCAATCACTGGCGGCTGGGGGGATGCCAATTCCGGGGGACATTTTGGCCCTAAGCTTAAGTTCGCTGGCTATGATGGTGTATTCTTTACGGGTATTTCGGATAAGCCTGTCTACTTGCTTGTGGACAACGGTAGGGCCGAGTTGAAAGATGCAAGCTACCTCTGGGGTAAAGATACATATGAAACTGAGGATGCACTGAAGACAGAATACAGTAGCACGGCCGAGGTCATCTGTATCGGCCCGGCCGGAGAAAAACTCTCTCGTATCGCTTGTATTATTACCCATAAAGGAAATGCCGCCGGGCGCTCGGGATTGGGAGCAGTGATGGGCTCCAAGAAACTTAAGGCGGTAGTGGTCAGGGGAGACAAGAAAGTGCCCATCGCCGATATCGAGATGGCTGAAAGAGTAAGAAAGGAACATATGGCCGATTTGAAAGAATCGGGGTTCTTAACCGCATTTCATTATTACGGCACTGGGGGACACGGAGATATATCGGCCCACAGTGGTGACTCACCGATCAAGAACTGGGGAGGTATTGGCATTATTGATCTACCCGATGTCACGGGTCTACATCGGGACCTAATCATATCGAACCTGGATAAGAGGACGGGTTGCTGGCGCTGCCCTGCGGCCTGTAAGGGAAGCCTCAAGGCGGGAACCGGAGTTTATATGTATCCAGCCGGGAACCACAGACTTGAATATGAAACGATAGGCGCTTTCGGTGTAAACTGTGCTAACACGAATGCAGAATCCATAGAGATGGCAAGTCATCTTTGTAACAGCTACGGTATGGATACCATTTCGGCCGGTAGTGTCATCGCCTTTGCCATGGAATGCTATGAGCACGGTATCATTACCCAGGAGGATACGGACGGTATTGACCTTACGTGGGGCAATCATCAAGCTCTTATCGCCATGGTTGAGAAGATGGTGAAGCGGCAGGGATTTGGTGATCTCTTGGCTGATGGGGTAAAAATAGCGGCTGAGCGGATTGGAAAGGGGGCTAAGGAATATGCGGTTCATATTGGGGGTCAGGAACTGGCGTTGCATGACCCGAAACTCCCTACTCACCCCTACCAGTCTCCCAAACACCCGACTGCTGCTGTGTATAAGATGGATGCTACCCCGGGCCGGCACACTCAGGGTTTTGGGCCCTCCGGCTTCATAAGGCACCTTAATAATGCCATGGGCACCTGTTTGATAATCTTCTTAAAGCCAACGATCGAAGAGCCAGGGGTCCACGGTCCATTCGCTGCTGACATGATGAAGGCCGTGACGGGTTGGGACCGTTCCAGGGAGGAGTTGCTCAAGGCAGGCGAGAGGATTGCTAATATGAGACACGTCTTCACTCTTCGCGAGGGGATCAATCCTCTCGAGCGCTTTGTACATCCTAGAATAATTGGCCGACCTCCCCAGAAGGAGGGTCCGCTGGCTGGCATATCGTCAGACATTGAGGCCGAAACATATTGGAACTTGGGTGCTCTCGATTGGGATCGGGTAACTACCAAACCGAGCAAGAAGAAACTGCTGGAACTGGGCCTTGACGATGTAGCAGAGGAGCTTTGGCCCCCGGAGGAACTTCCCCAATTTGGGCCGCCCAGACCTTCCAGTTGAAATGGTTTGGGACTCTGGCTCAGTGGAAATCCGCCCGATTGGAACTCGGATGAAATTAGGGTATCATCTCGTTGGGATAGAGGCAGCCATAATTTCAACTTGAAGCGAAGTTCACGATAGTCAATAAATTGCCGAGGATAATGTGACAAGGGGCATCGTTGTATACCTCTCCTACACTGGGAACACCAAACAGATTGCCGAGGCGATATACAGAGGCATGAGCAAGTTGATGGACCAGAGTGACATCGTGCGCCTGCGGAAAACACACCCGAAGGATTTGATCGGGTATGATCTGATTGGCATCGGCAGCCCGGTGCGACTTGGTAAAATGCCCGCCGAACTCGGGGAGTTTATCGCCGGCATGAACTCATTGGAAGGAACGCACTGCTTCGTCTTCAATACCCATGCGGCCCTGCCGGTTGATTTTATGCGGGAGTCGGTGACTGCTTTGAGAGAGAAAGGGTTAGTCGTTAGCGGCTTTAAAAACTGGTACTGTGCCGTGTATCTCCCGTACGTGCCCAAGCCCTACTTCACCGACGGGCATCCAGACGAGATTGACCTCAAAGAAGCTGAGGATTTCGGCCGAGAGATGGCCGAACGCAGTCAGAAAATACACAAAGGAGAGACCAACCTCATCCAACAGCTGCCGGAAGGTGAATTGTATGATGAGATTTATGGTGCCAGAATGAAGGGTGAGTTGCCCCCAGAAGTAATGAAGGCCAGGGCACAAGGATTCAGCATCGATATGGATAAATGCACCCGGTGTAACTACTGCGTGGAACTCTGCCCCACGAACAGCATTGAGTTCTCCGTAGATCCACCGGTTTTCCATAAGTGTGACCAGTGTTGGCTTTGCGAGCAGACCTGTCCCGAAGGTGCCATATCGTTTAACTACCCGCCGCTCCATAAATCTCACAACATCGTGGTGGCACAAAGATTTGTTCCAGCACTCAAACGCGCCGAGGAGATGGGACGCTTTCGGCCACTGGTGAAGCCTGAGGAAGTCGGCTGGGACACACCTCTATACATAACGAAGAGCCCGCCCCGTTTTAAAATTGTATGATAGAATCGTATGCAATCTTTAATCTATAAGGGTATTTCATCCTGATTGCTTGATGCTACTCATGCAACAGAACTCTCGCCAGGCTTCACTTATCTTGTTTAAAAGAGAGGGAAAGCATAAGGATAAGGTAATATGACTATCAATCTTAGCTGAAGGGATTGTCATCGGTTGAAATTACTTTCACGAAAGGGATGAAGTCTATGACTAAAGAGGATTTGGAAGCCAAGGTGAAGACTCTGGAGGAAAAGCTTACTGCTATTCAGGATGTCCAGGCGATAGAAAAACTGCAGAGGGCATATGGTTTTTATTTGGATAATCGTTTATGGGACGAGGTTGTAGACTTGTTTTCCGACAATACGGAGAGTCTCGAGATAAGCGATAGCGGCGTATATCTGGGTAAAGCGGGGGTGGAGAGGTTCTTCAAGGGTTTTCTGGGGAAAGGTGGTCTGCCGCCCTTCCCTGGGGCTTTGGGTATCCATATGCAGCTTCAAGGGATTGTCAACGTGGACCCCGAAGGGGACACTGCGAAAGGAAGATGGCAATGTGTCATGTTGCTGGCCACACCAGTCGAGGGTGAGCTAAGAGCATCGCTGGGTCATGGTGTCTATGAGGTCGAATATATCCAAGAGGATGGCATATGGAAATTCAAGAAAATGCACTTTTACCTTACCTTCCGCACTCCGTTAGATGAAGGATGGGTCAAGACGCCAGTAGTGATTTCAATGGCGAAGGGAACTCCTGATTTTCCGACTACCGTTTACAAACCCTATCCGGAAAAATACATCGTTCCCTTTCACTATAAGCACCCCGTCACTGGTAAATGAGCTGGCCTACTATCGGGTACGCCTGCACATTACGCTCCGGGTACAAAGGACTTTCTTTTGTGTGAGTCTTTATGGCGAGCTTTAAATTAAATCCAATAACCCAAACATGACCGTAAGCTATCATCTATAGGGTTGATGGATAAACAGGTCCGGCTGGGTGAAATCCTTCGGGGTCTCTTTACGTCGCTAGCGAAAAAGTAAATTTCCTATCACATTTTGAGTTGCTATAGGTGCAGGAGTGGAGCGTTTCAGTTTCGTATCTTCTTGATTGGAGGAGGAAGTCATGGTACCAGATCTTTGATGTGAAACGACTGGAAAATGATTGCCCCCTGATAATTGCTAAGAAAGGGGGGAAGCAGTTGGTTATACTGAGGTCTGCGATGAGAAAACCGATGTAGAAGAGGTAGTGCCAGGGGATAGAGTGAGTGGAGTGGAGGCATGCTTAAAAAAGAAATGACGCAGAAATAGCCTTAAGAGGGAAGGGGATAAAATGGTTGATCAAGCGAAATTATTGGGAATGACTGGTGCAATTGGTTTCGATGACGTGGATGTAGACAGTGATGGGCTAACGCTTGATCAATATTCTAGGGACATTAGTTTTGTTAAGACGATAAGGCCGGAATATGTGGTCAAGATAAGAAATGCTGGAGATGTAGCAAAGATATTGAAACTCGCCAATGAGACTTTAACGCCGATTGTACCGGTAAGCTCAGGACCTCCACATTTTAAAGGTGACACCATCCCTAGTACTGGGGGAGCCATAATTGTTGATTTGAGTGACATGAAAAAGGTAATCAGGGTTGACCGACCGAACAGGGTTGTCATGGTTGAGCCTGGCGTAACATTTGCAGAATTAAAGCCAGAAGTGGAAAAAGCAGGGCTTAGGCTTAATATGCCTTTACTGCCACGTAAGTCAAAATCCGTGTTAGGTAGCCTTCTAGAGAGAGAACCCGTAACAATGCCAGGATATCAGTGGGACATAGCAGATCCTTTGAATTGTGTCGAGATAGTTTTCGGAACCGGTGATATGTTCAGGACAGGATCTGCGGCCGGGCCGGGAACAATAGAAGAGCAACTGGCAGCAGGAGCGGCGCAAGATGAGCCAATGGGGCCGGGGCAGACTTCTTGGCATAGGGCTATTCAAGGATCCCAAGGAACGCTGGGCATTGTTACATGGGCTACGATGAGATGTGAGTTGCTTCCCAGGATTGAAGAGCCTTTCATGGTTGGTTCTGCGCAACTTGATAGAATATTGAAACTGGTTCACTGGCTGGTAAGATTGAGGCTGGTTAATGAATGCTTTGTATTAAACAATTCCAGTCTGGCAACCATCATTGCGACAAAATGGCCAGGCGATTACCAGGATTTGAAGAGTAAGCTACCTTTCTGGGTGCTCTTTTTTAACATAGCTGGCTATGACTATCGTCCTGAAGAGAGAGTGAGCTACCTTGTGGACGACATGCTTGCCTTAACCCAACGCATAGGGGTTGAACCCGCAAAAAACATCGCCGGAATCTCGGCATATGAATTATTAGAATTGGTCCACCGTCCTTCTGAAGACCCATATTGGAAGCTTCGCTATAAGGGAGCATGCCATGACATATTCTTCTTGACCACTTATGGTAAGCTCCCTGAATTGATCGGAGTAATGCGTAGTGCAAGTGATCGGGCTGGCTACCCTTTTTCCGATGTAGGTTTTTATCTCCAGCCGATTGTGCAGGGTACGTCCTGCCACTGTGAATTCAATTTATTTTATGATGCTGGAAACCCGAGAGAACTGGAGCAGGTTAAGCAGTTATCCACCGACGGCACCAAGAATCTCTCGGATAAGGGAGCATTCTTCTCCAGGCCTTACGGTGATAGCGCAAGTATGATTATTAACAGGGATGCTGCTACCGTGGCAGCTTTCAGGAAAATTAAGTCTATCTTTGATCCCAATAACATCATGAACCCAGGAAAACTATGTTTTTAAGATTTGGCAAGAAGCTTATGTGCAAATGAACATAGGAGGACAGAAAGATGGCATTAGAGGGTTATCGAAGTGATATGGAAATATGCTGTAAATGCTCAGCATGCAAATACATACCGCTAGAAAGAGTGGAAGGAGTTCAGCATGTAGATGCCTGTCCTAGCATAGCGAGGTACAACTTTCATGCCTACTCAGGTGGCGGAAGATTAGCTATGGCATTGGGGCTGTTAGATAGGCGATTCGGATACACCAGTAACCTGCTTGAAATAGTCTATAATTGCCAGATGTGTGGTGCCTGCGATATTTCGTGTAAATATGGGATGGATATGGAAGTACTTGAGCCAATAAATGAATTCAGAATCAAATGTGCGGAAGACGGTCAGACTCTTCCGGAACTCGCTCGCTCGATTAGTAGCCTACAAAAACAGGGTACCATGGTTGCCGGGGCTAAAGCCAATCGAGGGGATTGGGCTGAGGGGCTGGATATCAAAGATTTCAGCGAGCGAAAAACAAAAATCATATACTATGTTGGATGCAGAACTTGTTTCGATAAGGATTTGTGGAAGATACCAAGGGCTACTGTAGTATTGTTGCAAAAAGCTGGTATCGATGTAAGCATTGGCGGAAGACATGAATCATGTTGTGGCGGTCGCGCTTACGAGATGGGATATAAGGAAGCTTTTCTTAGACAGGCCAAACAGAATATGGGCGTCTTTAAGAAATTAGGAGCCGAAATACTGGTGACAGGTTGTTCTGAGTGCTATCACGCGTTCAATGTCTTGTATGACAAATTTGGACTGAAAGGTGACTTGGAGGTATTGCATACTGCGGAGTATTTCTCCCGTCT
>Ga0102851_10001459_pt1 | contig 13513 bp, 12 predicted proteins | sample Mud3Dept3metaG_FD_79558 | JGI IMG/M metagenome (GOLD analysis project Ga0102851, IMG submission 79558) | Freshwater wetland microbial communities from Ohio, USA, analyzing the effect of biotic and abiotic controls - Mud 3 Core 4 Depth 3... | ecosystem: Environmental > Aquatic > Freshwater >... | reverse complement strand
CGTTTCCGGAGAGCGATCACCTCACCCGCTCTGATTGTCTGACTACGTTATTTTTTCATCTATTGCCTTATTTGCCAGCGCATCCGCTTCCTTGTTCATCTCCCGTGGTATGTATTGTACCTCAACACTGCCGATCTTCGCAATCAGTTCCTTAGCCCTGGCATGCAGCGGTTTCAGGCCTTCGTTCTTCACTTTGTAGAGGCCATTGATCTGCTTGACAAGCAGCTCGGAATCGGCGAACAGCTTGACGCTCGACGCGCCGAGCTGGACGGCCCGCTCCAGTCCGGTGATCGCGGCGGAGTATTCTGCGATGTTATTGGTGGTCATCCCCAGATACCGTGAGATCCTTTCCAGGGGTACGCCGTTCTGCATGATGAACACGCCTGCACCGGCCTCGCCCGGATTGTTGCGCGATGCACCGTCGCTATAAATAGTAAGCTCTCCTGCACTTGTTGTCGTCACAACGTTTCCTCTAACAGTTCGTTGAAAAGGCATCGCGCTCTCAAACACGCACCCAAAGGGTGCGGCTACCGTATTGAAAAATCATTGTCTCTGTTTTGGTATCCGCAGGATTTAGCCTGCGAAGAACGGATAAGAAGGTTGATCAGCAAATGTTATAGATTTAATAACTAGGTGGTTTTTTGCACGATCGTTTCTTTAAAATATAAGATGCGGCTGCAGTTCGGACAGGTAATGATGTGCTCGTTCTTCTTTACGTTCACGAACACCTGGGGCGGGATGCTCATGTAGCAGCCGGAGCAGGATTCACCGCGCGCCTCGGTAATGGCAACGCCTGCCTTGGTGTTGATCAACTTCTGATACCTGGCATACACGACAGGCTGGATGCGCGTGACGAAGTCCTGCCGTGCCTGCTCAACAGTTTTCAACTCATTTTCTGTCTTCGTAAATTCAGCTTCGATCTTTTTCTGCTCGGTCTGGAGCGCAGCCTCTTCTTCCTGAGCCTGCTTCTCCGCTGCAGTAATGCCGGCAGAGGCTGCATCGATCTTTTCCATGAGGCCCAGGATGTCGTCTTCGATCGCCTTGTTTGCCTGCTCCGCGGTCTCGATCTCCTTGAGCAGCGCCTGGTATTCCTTGTTGTTCTTGATATCTGCGGTGCGCGCCTTGAGCTTCTCTACCTTCTGGACCTCAACTTCCAGGTCCTTGTCGCGGTCCCGCTTGTTTTTCTGCGCGGTCTCGAGGTTCTCCTTCACCTGTTCAAGGTTTGCCTTGTTTGCCGCGCGCCTGCGCTCGAACTCCGCCAGAATCTCCGGCAGCCTTTTTTTCTGATCAACGAGAGCGCGAAGTTTCCCGTCAATTTCCTGAAGCTGAATTAGTAAGCTAAGCTGTTCGTCCATCACGCCTCCAAAATAAAAAATGCGCCTATCGGCGCATTGTTATGTTTTTTCCGTTCGTTCTGCATGCTGTCAATGGTGTCTCGATACGAAGCCTTACAATACCAGTCATCTGCTGCTTTCCTTTCACTGCGGACAGGCGGAGAGGTTGGTGGGCCCACCAGGGCTCGAACCTGGGACCAACCGGTTATGAGCCGGTAGCTCTACCAGCTGAGCTATGGGCCCTGCTCTACTGCAAGTTTAATATTACACATCCCAAACATCAGATACACAAATCATTCATTACAATCTTTTTTTAGATCCTTAGATCCGTTGTTTGGTACGTAATCTGTTCCATGCAACGGATGCATATATTGACACAACCCGTGATAAATGTCAAGGCTGGCGCATCCGCGAACTTGCTTATTCCATGAAGCTCTTGAGCTGCTTGCTCCTGCTCGGGTGGTGTAATTTTCTGAGCGCCTTGGCCTCGATCTGGCGGATGCGCTCGCGGGTCACATCGAACTCCTGGCCCACTTCCTCGAGCGTATGGTCTGTTTGCTCGCCGATGCCGAAGCGCCAGCGCAGTACCTTTTCCTCCCGGTCGGTCAGCGTGTTCAGCACCTTGCGGACCTGCTGGTGGAGGTTCTTGCGAATCGCCGACTCGAGCGGAGACGCGACCTTTTTGTCCTCGATGAAATCTCCCAGATGGCTGTCCTCTTCCTCGCCGATGGGTGTCTCGAGCGAGATGGGTTCCTTCGCGATCTTCATGATCTTGCGGACCTTCTCGACCGGCAGCTTCATGGACGCTGCGACCTCCTCGGTGGTTGGTTCGCGGCCAAGGTCCTGCACAAGACCGCGGGAGGTGCGGATCAGCTTGTTCATGGTCTCGATCATGTGCACGGGGATACGAATGGTACGCGCCTGGTCGGCGATCGCCCGCGTGATCGCCTGGCGGATCCACCACGTGGCATAGGTGCTGAACTTGTAGCCGCGCTGCCATTCGAATTTGTCCACGGCCTTCATGAGACCGATATTGCCTTCCTGAATGAGGTCGAGGAATTGAAGCCCCCGGTTGGTGTACTTCTTGGCGATCGAGACAACCAGCCGCAGGTTGGCCTCCACCAGTTCGCTCTTGGCGAACTTTGCCCGTTCTTCCGCCCGCTCATAGGCGCGTAGTGCCTTCTTGAGGTCTTCGGCAGGAACACCGCAGTCCTCCTCGACCTTCTTGATCCGCTTCACAGCATTTCGGTAGGTCCTCTCCAACCCAAGCAAAGCCTCCTGCTTCATCTCAAGCCTGCGGGCGGTATTTTTAAGCTCACGTTCTCCCTGCCGCATCTTCTTGAATACGTCTTTGACTCCAGCGGGGTCCAGGGCCATCTTGCGCTCGATACTGTGGAATTCACGCTCAGACAGGTATATCTCTCCCACCAGCTCCCGGAGCTTCATGACCAGCCGGTCTGTCTGGCGGCAATGGATATTCAGCGCCTCCAGTTTGGCGAACAACGCGTACCGCGTCTTCTGGAGCTTCTCCCGAAGCCCTTTTTTCCGGGACTCGCGCACCCGGTCACTGGTCACGTGGTTGAGCAGGGCGTTCATCTCTTTGCTGAGCTTGTCGATCTCGCCGATAAGCTTGATCACCCGGGCATGGAGATCTTCCTCGTTCTGGGTCTGAAATTCCTCCAATTCATCATCCCCGTTGTGAACGATCTCGTGGATGCGGATCTTCCCTTTCCGCAGCTTGTCACCCAGTTCCCGCACGTCCTGAAGCGAGAACGGCAGGCTATAGAGGATCTGGTCGGCCTCGCGCTTTCCCTCCTCGATCCGCTTCGCGATCGAGACCTCGCCTTCCTTGGACAGGAGCGGCACCGTGCCCATTTCCTTGAGGTAGAGGCGAACAGGATCATCGGTCTTGCCGACGCCGACCTCGACTTCTTCTTCTTCGGCCTCCTCTTCCACGGTATCATCGAGGCTCACCTCGTCCGGCTCGACGCCTTCCTCCAGGTCCTCATCCGTTGCCGGACGGGTCTTGCCGTCATGGCGCGAGTCAGCAATGTCCATTTCCATCTCGCTGTCGCCGAACAGGGAAATAATGTTGTCGAGCTGCTCCGTGGAGACATCCTCGTGAGGGATCGCTTCGCCGGCCTCCTCAAAAGGCGCGTAGTTCCGCTCTTTTCCCGCTGCGCCCGATTTTTTTGAATCTCCTGCCTTGCCCCTCTTTGACATAACGTGATGCTCCTTTGTGGTAAACGTTCACCGGCGCTTGCATATAACTATCGGCAAAAACCTGCTCCCCAAGCCGTCGTTCTACAACCCGTGGATCCGCCTGCCCGGCCTCTTGCTCAGGTCCTGCTGCTCTTCAATGAGTCTGACCAGTTCCGCACGGTCGCCGCGCAGCTCGGCTTCTTTGATCGCCCGTATGATGTGCTTCATCTTTTTTTCCGGGTCCTGCTGCTTGATCAATTCCACGCAGTCCTGACAGGACTTCTCCGGATCATCATACACCATTTCGAGGACGGAATAATGGGAAATAATGTGGTTCAGTTCCTCGTCCCCCTCGGCACGCAGCGCGCTGACCGTGACGGTGCCCTGCGAGCCAAGGACCTCGAAGATCTTTTCCACCGCCCGGCGGTACAGCGGATCGGTGAAGTCTTGCGGCTTGATCCGCTGCTGAAGGCTCCGCGCGATCGTTTCGTCCTTCAGCATGAGATGGATCAGGATCTCTTCCGCCTTGGGCTTGCGCCCCCGCGTCGTGGCAGGCGCCTGTTGTTCCGTTGCATGATGCGTTGGCACTTTTCCCTGCCGTGGAAGCTCTTGCCTCAAGACGCCCTCGTCGAGATCCAGTGCCTCGGCTGTCCGTTTCAGATAGTGGTCGCGCTCAATGCCGCTCGGAAGCCTGGCGATGTACCCGAGCATCTCGCCGGCCTTTTCCACCTTGTCGTCGATCGAAGTAGCCAGGCCGCCCTTCACCACCTGGCCGAGTACAAAGTCCATGAATTTCTCAGACTTCCTGAGACAGGAGGAGAACGCCTCATAGCCGTTCTTCTTCAGGAACGTGTCAGGGTCATCGTTGTCGGGAAGCGAAACAACATTCACCTTCATTCCGCTCGATACGAAGAGGTCGAGGCCCCGCATGGCTGCCTTCACCCCCGCCGGATCAGGATCGAAGATGAGCACGAGGTTCTGGGCGAACCGCCGCATGAGGCGGAGATGCCCCTCGGTGAGCGCCGTGCCGAGCGTCGCCACCGCATTCTGCGCACCGTATTGATGACACGCGATCGCGTCAAGATATCCTTCAACGATGATGAAATATTTCTGTTTCCGCGCCGGATCCTTTGCCTTGTCCAGACAATAGAGCACGTTGCTCTTGCTGTACAGCGGCGTCTCCGGTGAGTTCAGGTACTTGGGCAACGAGTCATCCATCACGCGTCCGCCGAAGGCGATCACGTGCCCGGAGATATCGCGGATCGGGAAGATGATCCTGCCCCGGAACCGATCGTAGTAACCCTCGGCCTCGCTGCGCTTGACAATGAGACCGGCTTTCTCCATCTGGCTGAAGGCGTATCCCTTCTGCTTGAGATGCCGGAGCAGTCCGTCCCAGTCCGGCCTGGCAAACCCAAGTGCAAAATCCTGAACAACCTGGTCAATCACGCCTCTTTTTTTCAGATAGGCCCGGGCAGCGCTGCCCGCGGATCCTTCAAGTTCTTTCCGGAAGTAGCCCGCCGCATCAGCAATGATCGTGAGGAGCGCTTTGCGCTCATCCTCGTTCCTCTTGTCTTCCTTGCGCGACCCGCTGTCAGCGGGAAGCGGTATCCCCCCCCTGGCCGCTAATTGCTTCACTGCCTCGGGAAAGTTCAGCCCTTCCTGCAACTCGAGGAACTTGAACGCGTCTCCACCCACACCGCACCCAAAACAATGGAAGATCTGCTTTTCCGGGTTCACGTTGAACGACGGCGTCTTCTCTGCGTGAAAGGGGCAGAGGCCGAGGTGGTTCTTCCCCGCCTTCTTGAGGGACACATATCCGGAGATAAGATCAACTATATCGATGCTGTCCCTGACGCGGCTTATGATATCTTCGGAGAACACGTTATTTTTTCAACTCCGCCACGGTAACGCCTGCGCCGCCTTCGGCCGGCTCTCCCGGTCGTATGGCCGCGATCAGCGGATGGTTCTTGAGATATTCCGTTACTGCTGTCTTGAGCGCGCCGGTTCCCAGGCCGTGGATAATGGTCACGACGGTCAGGCTGCTCATCCCGACGCGATCGATGAACCGTTCCACTTCGGCCAAGGCCTCATTCACGCGAAGACCTAGGAGGTTAAGCCGGTCCAATGGTCCTTCTTCCTCGTGGAGTTCGGCGCCCCAGCCAGGCACATTTACCGATTTCTGCCTGTTCGGAACAGGATCGATCAGCACGACCTCGCTCGGGGGGAGCTTGATCTTCTTGCCGTCAACCTCGATCTCGAGCATGCCCTGATGCGAACCGAGCACAATGCCGGTTCTGTTCACCCTCACCAGCTTGATCCGGTCACCGCGGTGCAGATCAGGCCGTGGCGCGGAAGCACCCTGCGGTTCCACCTCTGCGGGTTGCAGTCTGTGCGCAAGGGCCTCGACCTCGGCGGCCGATTTCCTGATGTCTGCCTGTTCCAGCGCAGCAGTGCGTGAAAGTTCACGGAGCTTCTGACGCAGGGCGGACAGGACCTCTCGCGCCTCTTCTTTTGTTTTTGTTTTTATGACACGGGCATCTTCCTTCGCTGCCCGGAGCAGGGACGCCGCCTCGATCCGTTCCTGTTTTGCTGTTGCAGACTCTTTTTCGAGAACTGCCCTCTCGGACGCGAGCAGACGGGAATCATCCTCCACCTGTTTGAGCAGCGTCTCAAGCCTGATATCGTCGCTGCTGATCCGTGCCCGTGCGCGGCCGATCACCTCGTCGGGAACACCGAACCTCGTTGCCATGTCCAGACCGTAGCTCCTGCCGGGCCTTCCAGGTATAAGCCGGTACGTGGGCTTGAGCGTCTGGGGATCGAACTCCATGGCCGCGTTCACGGCGCCGCTCGTCTGCGAACCAAAAAGCTTCAGCGCGTTGTGATGCGTGGTCACCAGGGAGATGCAGCCGCGCCCGATCAGGCTCTCGAGCACTGCCGCGCCGAGTCCTGCACCCTCGTTCGGGTCCGTACCGGACCCGAGTTCGTCCAGCAGCACGAGGGAATTCCGGTCCGCCTGCCTGAGGATCTCCGCGATCTGCCTGACATGGGACGAAAAGGTGCTCAGGTCCTGATCCAGGCTCTGCTCGTCGCCGATATCGGCGAACACCGAACCGAAGCACGGGAGCTCGCTTCCTTCGTCAGCAGTCACCGGCATGCCGGACTGTGCCATGAGGGCAAGAAGTCCGACGGTCTTCAGGATCACTGTTTTGCCGCCGGCGTTCGGACCGCTCAGGATCAGCGCCCGTTCGTTCGCGCTGAGCTCGATGTCGTTCGATGTAATGCTGGTGGTGCCAACAGCGTTCCTGGACTTAACGGCCAGGAGCGGATGCCGCGATGCCCGGAGCCGGATGGTTCGATCTGCCGACAGCACCGGCACGGTCCCCTCATACTCGATCCCGAACCGGGCCCTGGCGTGCACCGCGTCGATCCCGGCAAGGGCCTCGATCGTGTCCTCGATCGCTTCCACCTCCCGGGTCATCAGGGAGGTCAGCTCCCGCAGGATGCGCTCAACCTCTTCACGCTCTTCCATGCGGAGCTCTGCAAGACGATTGTTCTGTTCCAGGATCTCGAGGGGTTCGACAAAGAGCGTGGACCGGGATCCGGATTGCCCGTGCACAACACCTTTCAGGCTTTGTCTGAAGTTGGGCTTGAGCGGCAGCACATACCGGTCGTCGCGGACCGTTATCACCGGCTCCTGGATCACCTTTTGAAAACCGCTGTCCTGCAGGATGCCTGACATGCGGCCCAGGATATCCTCGCGCGTCCGTACGATCTGCTTGCGCACCTTCCGGAGCGCCGGGCTGGCAGAGTCCTTGACCTCGGCTTGTTCATCGATCGCGGAAAAAACCGCGTCCTCAATATGCTTCAGCGGCCGTATCTTCCCTGCCCGGGCACACAGAAGCGGGGTCTGAAGCCTGGCCTCTGTCCCTTTTCCTTCAAAGCGCTGGAAAAACTGTTTGACCCGTCTGCCGGCGCCAAGGGTTGTCGCGACGCTCAAGAGTTCGACGGGGGAAAGCATGCTGCCTGTTGGTCCGAGTTTCTGGACCGCCCCCCGTACATTCAGGATGTTGTCAAGCGGAGGGACCTCGTTGCTCCGGAGAAGATGCAAGAACTCCTGGGTCTCGTGAAGCCTCGTTTCAACAATACCGGCATCCGTTGCAGGAAGTAAAGCGAGAACAGCGTCCCTCCCTGCCTCCGATGCTGCGAACCCCGAAACAACGCTCGCCACTTTGTCATATTCCAGCACTCTCAGGGTATGATCGTTCATACCGGGAACATCAGCTCTGTCTCCTGATCCGTTTGAAGCCTGAACACTCCACAACGGTCAGGGGGCCGCTTTTTTCCAGGGCATCAAGAAGCAGGTTGAGCCCAAGTGTATCGCTTGATATGTGCCCGGCGATCACGACGTGGATGTGGTGTTTCTCCGCCTCTTTCCGGTGATCTTCGGACATATGCATGCCCACGATCGTCCCGACGCCTGACTGGGAAAGTTTCTCAAGCGTGTCCTTCGAACCAGAGGTACCGCCGGTCATGTCCACAAACACCTTGCCGGTCCGCTGGTCTTCGGAGCCGATCATGATCTTGGGGCCTGCGTTGTTCCTGCCCGCTTCCTGATATTCCGGAATTTGTTTGAGGATCTTGACCAAGTCCTTCAGGCGGCCCGGCAACTCCTTATCAAACAAGGCCTGAAGATAGCTCACAACCATATTGTCGGCTGGTGTATGGAGGCATGCATAGGGGATATCGAGGAGACGCGCGGCATCCACCGGCCGGGTATGGTTCACCGGCATGAGGCTGCGCTCAACTTCCTTGATCCTTCCGCTCAGCTGGCTTTCCGCCACATTGATCGGCACACCGAATCGGTTCAGTATATCGGCCTGCATCTTCATTACTTCATAGAAGTTCGCGTAGGCGCGGCCTTCCGGGTGGTGGGCCAGAACGAGATCAATGTCCGTACCCTTTTGGATCAGGCGGTCGGCAAGCAGAAGCTCCGGAGTTTCAACATCGATCCCCGCGAGGACGGTCTTCACCTCCCGGCTTGGACTGCCGTGTAGTATCCTACTGTCGGTATACGGGTTCTCAAGCTTTTCCTGATCGAATGTTGCCTTGTCCTCAGGCTTGAGCTCTTCGTAAGCCTTGCGCGCTTCGCGCAGTTCCTGTTCCACAATGGCCCTGCCGCGTGGATCGGCATCGATTCCGGATTGGATTGCCAGTCTAAAGAATTCCTGAAGTTTCAATACACAGACTCCTGACGAGGAAAAGTGAGCACCACAAGAGGCGACTACATGACACGAATAGCAACGAAAGCATGATTGGAAGTTCCCGGGATTCGGTAATCGCGTTAGTCAATCCTGTGGGGCCGCTCGCTATGGTGTTGTTTAAGACTTGATAAGATGTAAATCTGTATGTTGTGAAAAAAAATCAGGGGGCCCCGGTAATCATGGCCCCCTGTTAAGCCCTGGAGTGATACATCGCGTGCCGCTGCGCCTGACGCAGTTCCTTTACCCCAACGCATGTTTGACAAGCTCGCTCACCAGCTTTCCATCGGCTCGACCGCCCACTAGGGGAAGAAGCGCCTTCATGACCTTGCCCATGTCCTTAGCTCCCTGCGCGCCGGTCTGGACGATTGCCTCCCGGACCATGAGCTCCATTTCTTCGCGGGTTAATTGCTGGGGCAGATATACTTCAAGTACCGCAACCTCCGCGGTCTCTTTGTCGACAAGATCCTGCCGGCCCCCCTTGCCAAACTGCTCGATCGAATCTCTCCGCTGCTTAATGAGAGAGCGTACGGTCTCGACCACTTCTTCTTCCGTGAGCGACCGCCGCTTGTCGATCTGTTTGTTCTTGAGGGCTGCACTCAGCATCCTGAGGGTGGAAACCTTATCTTTAGCGCCGGATTTGAGGGCATCCTTTATATCAGCGTCAATAGTCTCTCGTAATCCCATTCCGCCCCTCTCATCATCCCGCTTTTGTTTTCCTGAAATCGCTGGCGACACGCTTTTTTAATGTTTTAGCCATGCCGGAAAATCCGCGCTGTCTTTGCCGCCTTTTTGCGCGCGGCAATAGCTTTCTTCTTGCGCTTAACGCTCGGCTTCTCGTAATGCTCCCGTTTCTTGACCTCCGAAAGCACACCTTCTTTTTCTATACTCTTTTTAAATCTCCGGAGCGCAACCTCAAAAGGTTCATTCTCTCGCAACCTGATACTAGGCACCCTCGCTACACCCCCCTCCTGCTTATAACTTACTGTTATTTATGGTTTTATTGCGGTATTCGCCAAAAAGCGGCGTGCTGTGTAAAGCATGAAACAGTGAAACCGCTCTTCGATTATTAGAAAAGCGGCATAATCACTAAAATTAACCACTCCATTAGGGAATGTCAAGAGATATTTTTACTAAATTTTCAGTATGTTTCAAGTACGCGCCGGCAGACAGATAGCATGCGCCAGCCGTCAGCTCCGGTATGCTGCATTGATCTTTATATATTCGTATGACATGTCGCATGTCCAAACCGTTGCGGACGCCTTGCCTTTGTGCAAATCGATAATGATCGCCACTTCCCTCTGCTTAAGCGCAAGCGTAGCCTCTCGTTCCGCAGCCTTGCCCTGCCCCAGGCCTTTTTCAACAAGCTTGCTTTTGCCAATATAAATGTCCGTCCTGGGCTCGTCCATCTCCACGCCGGAATATCCCAGGGCCGCCATGATCCTGCCCCAGTTTGCATCTTCACCGAATAGCGCCGTCTTGACTAGGCTCGACTTCGCCACGGTCATGGCGGCGCGTTTCGCTTCAATGGGGTTCCGCGCGTTCCTGACCTCGATCTCCACGAACTTCGTCGCACCTTCGCCGTCCTTTACCACCTGCTTCGCAAGGGAACGCGCTACGGTGTCGAGGCATGCCTGAAACTTTTTGTTGTCCTTGCTGCCCACACCGGGCCGTTTATTGAGCGCCGCGCCGTTCGCCATGCAGAGGATCAGGTCGTTCGTGCTCATATCACCGTCCACCGTGATGCTGTTAAAAGAGATCTCCGCGGACGCGAACAGGGACTTCTTGAGCATGGGCGCAGAAATATTGGCGTCTGTCACAATAAAGCAGAGCATGGTCGCCATGTTCGGGTGGATCATGCCCGAGCCCTTGGCGATGCCGGCGATCGTGATCGTCTTGCCGCCGATCTCTTCCTGCACGATCGAAATCTTGGGAGAGAGGTCCGTGGTCATAATGGCCTCGGCCGCCTGCTCCCAGCCGGAGGATGACAAAAGGCCGACCGCGGTGCTGATGCCCGTTTCCAACTTCGGCAGAGGCAGGCCTTCACCGATCACACCGGTAGATGCCACGTAGACCATCTCGGGCTTGATGCCAAGCTCCCGGGCCGCGATCTCTGCCGTGGCGCGCGCGTCAGCCATGCCGCGCTTGCCGGTGCAGGCATTCGCGCAGCCGCTGTTCGCAATGATGGCCTGGCCTTTCCCCGACTTCACCCGCGCCATGTCCAGCAGAATTGAGGCGGCTTTCACCCGGTTCTTCGTGAAGACACCGGCAACCGCTGCCTCGCGGTCTGAATAGATGATAGCAAGATCTTTCTTGCCTGTCTTCTTGATCCCGCAATGGATCCCCCAGGTCTTATATCCTGGCACGGAAAAATTCTTTGCATCCAGAATTCTCATTCTTCCACCCCTGCTTCGGCGTGATTAACATATCGGATTATGGGAACACCCCTGCGAACCTGAGGCCCTCTGCCTCATCATACCCCATCATCAGGTTCATGTTCTGGATCGCCTGCCCCGATGCGCCCTTGACGAGGTTGTCGATGGCGGTGACCACAACCGCGCGACCGGTCCGCGGATCGGCATAAACGCCGATATCGCAAAAATTCGAGCCCCGCACATTCCGCACGTTCGGGAACTGGCCGACCGGAAGCAGCCGCACAAATGGCGCGTCCTGGTAAAAGTCCTGATACCATACGTGGAGCTGGTCCGTATCAACGGGTGATTTCTGTTTTGCGTAGATCGTGGTCAAGATCCCCCGGTTCATGGGCACCAGGTGCGGCGTGAACGAGACCGTTACCTGCTTTCCCGCCAGAGAGGAAAGCTCCTGTTCGATCTCCGGCATGTGACGGTGCGTCCCGACCTTGTAGGCCATGAATCCCTCGTTCACTTCCGGGTAGTGGTGCGCGAGCGAGGGACTGCGGCCCGCACCGGATACACCCGACTTGGAGTCAATGATGATGCTCCCCGGGTCTATCCTGCCCTTGTGCATGAGGGGCGCAAGGCCGAGTATCGCGCTCGTGGGATAACACCCCGGGTTAGCGATCAGTGAGGCCTTTTTTATCTTTTCCCGGTGCAGCTCGGGCAGACCGTACACCGCCTGCTTGAGGAGCTCGGGGTACTGATGTGTGTGTTCATACCAGGTAGCGTACACCGCGGGGTCCGAGAGCCGGTAATCAGCGGACAGGTCCACCACGTTTTTGCCAAGCAGGTGAAAGCGGAATGCTGCCTCCTGCGCAGTCACATGCGGAAGCGCGAGGAACACAAAGTCTGATTTCTTCGAGATGGTATCCGGATCAAGGGGTTCACACACCAGCGAGGTCAATCCCGCAAGGTGCGGGAAGACCGAGGTGATGGGCTTGCCCGCGGATTTTTCCGACGTGATCGCGGTTACCGTCACCTTCGGATGGTTGAGGAGGATCCGCATGAGCTCTCCACCGGTGTAGCCGCTCGATCCAACAATCGCTATGTTCATTTTTACACCGCTCATGGTTCTACGCTCCGCTCATGTAGTGCCAGACAGGTCGTGAGCAAAATAAAAGGGAAGGCATCTCTACCTTCCCTTTTTCGTAACAGGATATGAAACTCAACAGACGATAGGTATATGATCCCTTATCTCTTCGAGAACTGGAACCGCGCGCGCGCGCCCTTCTGGCCGTACTTCTTGCGCTCTTTTGCCCGGGGGTCGCGGGTCAGAAGCCCTTCCTTGCGAAGCTTGACGCGCGACTCGGCGTCCACTTCAAGGAGCGCCTTGGAGATCCCGTGCCTGATCGCGCCGGCCTGGCCAGAGTTTCCGCCGCCGAGCACGCTCACGAGCACATCGAACTTGTCCACCGTCCCGGTGACCTCAAAAGGCTGGCGAATTATCATCTTCAGCACATCCCGGCCAAAATAGTTATCCATGGTCTTGTCATTGATGGTGACCTTGCCGCTGCCGGGCATCATCCAGACCTTGGCGATGGAATTCTTTCTCCTGCCTGTTGCATAATATCGTGTTGATACACTTGCTGCTGACATTAAAACCTCCTCAGGTTGTCCCTGTTTCATCGTGTAACTATTTAATGCTCATTTCCACTGGCTGCTGTGCCTCATGCGGATGCTTGTCACCAGCATAGACCTTAAGCTTCGTGAGCATCTGCTTGCCAAGCCGGGTCTTCGGGAGCATGCCCTCGATGGCCATCATCACCACATCCTCCGGTTTGGTCCTCATAAGCGTTCCGGCGCTAACGGGCTTGAGGCCGCCGGGGAACCCGGAGTGCCGGTAATACATCTTATTATCAAGCTTCTTGCCGGTCAGGTGGACTTTGTCCGCGTTCACCACGATTACAAAATCGCCGGTGTCCACATGAGTGGTGTAGATGGGCTTGGTCTTGCCTTTCAGCACTGAGGCTACAACTGTTGCCAGCCTGCCCAGAGTCTTGCCGTTGGCATCAACGACGAACCATTTTCTTTTGATATCTTCTGCTTTTGCTGAATACGTAGCCATAATTACCGCCTTGTTGTATCTTAATATTTTTTTTAAGAATAGCGAATATAAACAATTTCATAAGATTTGTCAAGCGTTTTTGTGAGTGCAATCCAAACAGCAATGTCCTATCCAGACACCCGCCAGTGCGAGCATTGTAAAAATCCCATGATATCAACATGTTGGAGTGTCTATTTACGTTCTTTAACTCTATCATATATCTTAAAAAACAGCAAAGGCGGTGATCACTCACCGCCT
>Ga0102851_10001458_pt1 | contig 13519 bp, 16 predicted proteins | sample Mud3Dept3metaG_FD_79558 | JGI IMG/M metagenome (GOLD analysis project Ga0102851, IMG submission 79558) | Freshwater wetland microbial communities from Ohio, USA, analyzing the effect of biotic and abiotic controls - Mud 3 Core 4 Depth 3... | ecosystem: Environmental > Aquatic > Freshwater >... | reverse complement strand
TAGATTGGATCAATATCTTGTTCAGGAGCAACAACTCTGCGCGACATTTTATTACTAAGAAACAAATTAAGAAAATTCCTTTTATAGTAATAATTCCTGGAATTCGAAAACATGTCATAAATTCTTGGAATTCGAAAACATGTCAAAAATTCCAAGAATTGATACCTATAAAAGGAAAAAAAAGTAGAGCAAAAAAATTGTAACGCAGAAGTAACAACAGCTCTTTAAAATGATGCAAAATCAAACACAAAGATTGGAACAAGAAACAGAAGAACAAATACCAAGTGGTAGGTTTTTTGTTTACACTCTTTCAAATCGAGTTGAAATGGTTGAGGCTGCTGATGATTGTGAGACTGCATTCCAAAATGATGCGCATTCTTTAGATGTTAATTTTGTTAACATGATTGTTACTCCAATGGATGTTGAAGAACCTATTTCACAATCGTCAAAAAGAAGAAAACAAGAAAAAGGATACACTACTACAAAATCAGCAAACGTTAAAGAAGTTCACAAATTAGTTAAATCAGGAGTTATCAATAAAACTGAAATGGAGCTATTTTTTCCTATTCCTGTTGAATGGATGACAATAATTGCACCAGTAAACGCAGTAGGAGTACAATTTGATTATTTTGTTACAAGTGTTCTTATCTCATCAAGAATTATACAAAATTTATTTCCAATGATGGAAGTAAATTTTATTACAGAAGATGGAGTTAATGCTGTTTCTACAACATTAAGTTCAGAAATTGTTTCAAGAACATTTATTGGAATACTTAAATCAAAATTACTTGGTTTTCAAATGCCAAATAATATGGTTTATAACTCATTTCATCCATTATTCGTTCCTCGAATGTCATTTTCATTAAAATATGAAAGTCAATCAAATGGAAAGAGAACAATTTACTCTGAAGTAGCTATTCTTTCAAAAGAAGATATTGAGCTTATTAGAAAAAATATGTATCCTGATTGGCAACATTGGCTAACAAATGCAGTTCCAAAAGTTAAGCAGCCTCAACCACTTGAAAATATTGATGATCATACTGATTTTTTATTTGATTTTTTTAATTTATATTTTAAAAAAATGATTGATCAAATTTATGAAAAAAATAAAAAGTATGATGAAAATGTACAACCAGATGAAATTGTTAAAAGATTAGTTGGGTTAATTATTTGTGTTTCTAATGTAGATAAATAAATTCTTATTTTAAAGGAATTATTGCTTGTTGTCATAATTATAACGGATACACTGGATTAATTAGCCGTTGTACAAAAACGCTTGAAAAATATCCACAAAAAAAAGATTCAACATTTAATGGTTGCATTTTAGGAGTTATTTGGTTATATAAACAAAATATTCTTCATGGAAATGTTAATCAAACATTTGATGAATATAAAAATATGATGTATGCAAATTTAGGCTTAATGGTTAATTCAATAATTGATTTAAAACGTTTAGAAGATATTTTAAAAATAGAAGGATTAAGTGCAAAAATACTATTTGTTGCAACAAAAGACATTGCAAGAGAGAATTGGAATATATCAGATGATAAGAAAGAAAAAATTTGCGCGAAAAGTACAAGAGGAATTCATTATGCTATTTTAAATGATGATGATAATTTACCAAGAATTAATTTGCTTAAATTAAATAATCATTATGATGAAGTATATGATACTAAGTATTTTTTACATAAAGCATGGTGTCTAGATTGTAGACATTGGATTAATGTATCAGATGATATGACTCATTGGGAAATATGTAAATTATGTCCTAAATGCAAACGAAATATAACAGAAGGATCAGAACATATTAGAGTGTGTACAGGAAATAAACGAAAATATACTACTATAGGAGAAGGAAAAAAAAGTTTATTTAAATTTCAAGAAAAAGTAGATGATGAAATTATATATAAACATATTAAAACATATAAGACATCAGAACTAGATTTATCTTGGCAAAATAATATTCATTTTGCTGATTTTGAAACTTTTTTTAAAAAAGGAGATGTTTCAAGAAAATATGAAGTATATGCAACAGGATTATTATCATTAGTAAAACATAATGATAATGACTCAAGAAAAGTTAAAAAAAATGCTGAATTTCCTTGGACATTACAAAGATTTGCTGTTAATATTGAAGGTCAAGATAAACCAGTAATTATTGAAGAAGCAGAAAATTTAGGACAGCGAGGATTTTCTTCACTTAGAATAAATATTAATAAAAATTGCATGGAACAATTTATGGAATCATTAATGACACTTAAAGGAGTATTATTTTTTTGGAATGGTTCAGCATTTGATGCTTTCTTTATTATTCAATTTATGTTAAAAAATGCTGATAAATATCCATTAGATGAAAAATCAGTAATTATAAATAATAACAGATTGATTTCTTTTAAAATTCATAAAAATTTGGTTTGTAGAGATTTAATGCTATATATGTCACCATGTTCACTTAGAAATGCTTGTAAATCATATGAAGTACCAAAAGATTATCAAAAAGGTGATTTTGATCATGATTTAGTAAGAAGTCATAAAGATGCAAGTAGATATTATAAAACAGTTGAAGAGTATCTTAGTAATGATGTAATTAGTATGTACTTTATATATAGAAATTATTCAAAAAGTATTTATAAAAATTTTAAAGCAAATATTACATCAGGAATAACAATATCTCATTTAGCATATCAAATTTGGTCAGATATGACTTTTAAAATTAAAAAAGGATTACGAATATATAATGTTCCAATTGATTTATATAGAAAATTAATACCAGGATATTTTGGAGGAAGAGTATTTTTACATACACCAGCATATGTTTCACCACAATTTGAAGAAATTCAAAAATATATAATGAATGATGCAGATTATTCACAAGGAAATATACCAGAACATATGTTTGAAAAAATTGATCATTGGCTTGATAAATTTGATGTATGTTCATTATACCCAACAGTAATGAGAGATAACGCATATCCAGTTGGAAAATATAACTTTACAGAATTAGATGTTTTAGATAATGAGAAACAAAGAATTTATATTGATAGATTAACATCTCTTCATGCTTATCGTTGGCAATCAAAAGCTTTTGTTTGTGTATCTGTTGAATGTCCTAAAGATATTTATATACCTTTTCTCATGAGTAGAAATGAAAAAGGAGAAAATATACAAGATTTAAATGATAAAGTTAGACAAGTTTATTTTGGTGTTGAATTAAATCATGCAATAGTAAAATTAGGATATAAAGTTACTAAGGTTCATTGGGTATTAGAATTTCAAACAACAGAATATATTTTTGCTGATTATATGAAAAAATTTTGGGATATGAAATCTAAAGCAAAAAAAGGTACTACTGATTATGATACAGCAAAAACATTTGGAAATGGTCTTTCAGGAAAATATGGACAAGGTGAAAGAGAAACAGAAACAAAAATTAGAGTTGCTGAAACAGATCCAGAAACAGGAGAAGAGATAACACCTGATCGAAGTGAAGCATTTAAATTTTTTCATGCAGAACCAATTGTTGATCAAGACCGTGTATTAGCATATATTACTACTGAACCTGTAGAGAAAGATTGGAATTCATATCCTTGTTATTTAAGTATGGCAATACTTGCTTATTCAAGAATATTTATGTCAAATATTATTTTAATGTTTGATGGTTATAAAAATCCAAAAAATTCTCCATTATACGGTGATACAGATAGTATAATTGTTCCTAATCATGTTAAACCATATTTAAAACCAATATTAGGAAATGAAATGGGTCAATTAGCTGATGAATTAAATGGGGGGAAAGGAATAACATTTACAGGTTTAGCTCCTAAAACATATAATCAAATTATTGTATCAGGTAAAAAGAATTTAAATAATGAACATGAAGTATACAGTTTAACAAGATGTAAAGGAATACCACATTCATCTGACCCAAAAAATTATTTAAAAAGTATTATACCTGAAGAAAAAGATGAAAAAATTGCAAAATTAATTCATGAATTTAAAGATAGTCCTGACATAGGGAAAGAGATTCCTATTGACGATTTAGGCTTACAAGGAATCATATATGAATATAAAAATGATGATGTAGAAAATTTATATGTTAATCATTTAGGACATGAAATTTTTAATAAAATTTTAAGACGTCAAGGTTTAGTAACAGCTTATTTTAAAACAATTAGAAAAAATGTTCATGCAAGATCAATTCATAGTGCTTTTTCAGTATGTTCTCAATTATCAACTAGAACACTTGCATTTACTGATTGGTGGTCATCAGGAAAAAGAAGAAATCCTGTTGTTGGTGTAACAGAGGAAGAGTATTATAAAATGTCAACACCAATTGGTTTTAAAAATTAATAAATTTTTTTTGTCATGCCACATAGAAGACGTACTAGAAGAAGAGCATACGGATCCGGGAGAAAAAGTTTTACTATTAATGTGGTTCATCATAAAAGAAGAGCTTCTTATTATAGAAAAGGAAGAAAAAGATCTTCTTATGCATCTTATCGAGGAAGAGGTGCAGCATTAAGGAATAAACTTCATGCACTAGGTATCAAAATTGGATCCCATAACGCATCGTTACTCTCTAGCGCGGCTATTGATCAGGGGACGAAGATCACGGATGCGGTGTTAAAACAACTTAATACAATTGCTCAAATAAACCAAACTAAACATTTCAATAAAAAAGGAGAGCCAATAAGACCAACATTTACAAAAAAAGATGTACTTAGTGTTGAAGGATTAGCGAATATTAAGTCTAAATCATTAAAAAGAAAATTAGATGAAACTGTTGCAAAAGTTATTACTGAACATAATAAAAGATCAATTAATATGACTGCAAGACGACAAGCAAAAGGGCAAACAGTATATCCTCATCCAAATTTTCAAACTGGATTTTTTTCTGCCTTAAAACAAACAGTAACTAAACCTTTCCCATCTAAATCAATTACATCAAAATGGAATAAAACAAGACAACCAATAACAGCTGAGAAAAAAGAAGCTCAAAGAGCGCGAGGTAGAGCATTAGCAGCGAAAAGATGGGCTGGTCATGTAAAAAAAGGATCAGCAATGGTTGGAGTTCAACCTGGAGGAGGGGTTGTTGTTGCTCCAGTTGTTTCACACGCTGGAGGAGTACAAGTTGTACCATCACAACAACAAGTTGCAACAGCAATTGCTACTTCAGGTGTAAGTGCTGAAGGATTTAAATTAGCGACAGAGTTACAAGGAAAATCTTCACAAGAAATATTTAATGAGTTTGCAAATGAATTTGAAAAAAGAAAATCATCATTAAATAGAGAGTTTAATGAAAATTATGAAAAGTTACTTACAAAAGCTCAAGAACGAGGATATTCATCCGAAAAACAGATTGAGACTGAAAGAAAACTTGTTAATTATTATAATGAAATGTTAAATGCTCACGATCAACAATTAACAAAACTTCATCAAGAAGTACAAACTTTATTGTTCTAATTATGAATAAATAACTGTATTAACTTGTCTTTCAATTGGTATATCTGTAATAATATTAAGAACTTCGCCAGTATTTTTATCTTTAATTATTTTTGGTACAGGAGGTCTATTAATTAAATTAAAATCTCTTCCAAGATAGTTCTTTGTATTTTTTCCTAATCTAAACATATTTAATGTTTCTTGAAGAAAGTTGTATGCTTCTTCTGATGGTTGAGTAATTTCATATATTAAAGCTTGATAAATGGAAAGTACTTTTCTTGTAACAGTAGGAGTAGCTCGTCTATATGATTGATTTGTTGAATTTGGTATTTTAGTATAAGTATGTTTTTGCATAGCTAATGCTAACAAACTAATTTTATAAATACATCCATATGATAATAAATTCATTTGAATAAATTGAGCTGATTTTTTTGAACAATTAATACCATATATTCTAAAAGAAGTAATAATATCATCAATATCATAATTTAATTCTAACGGGTTTTGTACTGTTATTGATAATGGTTCTTTTAGCGCACTTTTTCCTTTTTCTGGAATAATTATTTTAGCTTGTCTTATTGATTTATCTTTACCTTGAAGTTTTTGTTTTGCAATATTATTTGTTCCCTCATATCCTAATCCTGGAGGAATGCGTACTTTTGAGTTATTCATTTTTTCAATTTCATGAATCCATATATCACCAACATATTGTGTATGAGGTGGATTTTGAACATAAAATGAATAATTTAAATCATTTTCAGGTAAATTTTTAATATATTCTTCTCTTGTTTTAATTTCATTTTCAATTAGGTTTTTAATGTCATTAGAAGAATACGTACTTCTCGAAGGTTCATTAATAGACGGACTTGTTTCGATTGTTTCGCTAATAATTTGAGATTGTGTTGAAGGATTTCCAATTCGTGGGTTAATTGAAGGATATATGTTTGATGTTGGAGAAGGTATATTTGATGAAATTGATGATAATGGAGAGGGATTTTGAATGAATTCTGTTTCAATTGTTGGTGTTGGTTGAGATATTCGTGATGGTGTTTCATGTATTGGTAATGTAGTTGAAGAAACAATGGGTTCAACATTTGGAGCTGCAATTTGTTGTGGTGTACTAAATGCTCTAACTTCTGGAGTAATATCTGGAATTGTTTCAATCGGTCTTTGTTCACTTTTTGATAATTGTAATCTTAAATGATCGAGTTGTTTAATTAACTGATCAATTGTAAGTTCAATATCAACCATTTCTGATTGTAAGATTGTTTTATCATTATTATATTCAGATATTCTTTGATTTCGTTCACTTATATTTTGATTATTACGTTCTTCTTCAATGAGTTTATTTATATTAGTAATTTCTTCATATGAATTAGCATAAATTTCATTTTGAAAGTTAATAGAAGAAATTAATTTTTTAATTTTTTCAAGTTGTTCTGATCCCATGTCACGTGAAAAAATAAAAAATCAAAATGACAACATCAATTCAGCATGAGATTAAACCTATGGACGAAAATGATTCAGAAAGTGATTCTGATAGTTCATCGCGCTCCAGTGATGAATCATCACAAGAATCAAAATCATCTTCTGCTGAAACTTCAAAAACAATTCCTTCAAATGTTTTTGTAACTCCAAAAAAGTTACATTCAAAATATTCAAAAGATGTTGTTGATCCTCGAAATAATTATGCAGTTGTTTTATCTGGAGTTCATATTGATACTGTTGAAGAACTTCTTAATTCTCTTAAAGAACAAGGTGTTGAACAATGTCATTCACTTCCAATGAGTAGAGTAAAAGTTTTAAAATCTCTTGAAGAAAAAGATATTCATAAAAAACAGTACAGAAAAGCATATCGAGAAAGACCAGATGTGAAATTAATGTTAGAAAAAAATGCAAAAGATGAAAAAAAGAAGGAACAGAAGAAAGAATATGCAAAGAAACCGGAAGTTAAACAAAGAAAAGCTGAGCTTAACAAAGTAAAAAATGAATATTTTAAAAAAATTGTTCGCAATGAACCAGTATGTGAGTTTGAGGAGTATAAAAACCAACATTTGACGAAGATTTCACGAAAACGAAAACATGATTCTGTAAAATAAATAAAATTTAGCATGCGACTCAATAGTAATTTTGTTAAACCTTCTGACACGGAACAAAAACATCAACTTGTTAAATTAGATAATGAAAAAGTAGAAAGCTTTATCCCTTTTTCAGCTGATGATCAAATGTTAAAGTCTTTTAATAAAAAATTAGAAAAACAAAAGTATCGTTATAAAAAGCTTAAAAGGAAATTAGAAAGTAATGATGATAAAGCTACTTTACTTTCAAGAATTTCTAATCAAAATGGGTTTCAGAAGTACAATACAAGTGAAAATATTGAAGATGATGATATTTATAAATATGCTACACCAAACATACCTAGGCGATTTCTTAAACGAAAATATGAGCAACAGGACGATGAAGATGATGCAATTCCCGTTAAAAGTAAAAAGCCAAATTCTTCAAACGATAATTCAAGTTTTTCCAGTATTATTGTCAATAATTTTGCTGGTTTTGCTGCTCGTGCTGTGGTTGTACCTATTGGCCTCTTATTGTTTAATAAAATACGGAATAAACTATTTAAATCAACACAAGATAATAATGATAATAATTTTACAAACAATTATTACAATAATTTTCTTGAAGTGGATAAAAATGTAGAATTATTAGATATATTCAAATAATGCAACAGCTCCTGAAAAAAAGGAAATTTATTAGATCTACTAGCAGTATTGATGAGTCACAAGCTGAAGAAGATAATGAATTTGAAGATCAAGAAGAACAAGAAGAGCCATTAAGAAAGAAAAAAAAAATTCAAACTTCACGAGATGATTTATTAAATGAAATTAGATCAAGACTACTTAAAAATCCTAATACTCCTATTTTAAAGGAAGATATTTTAGATGAAGATGTTAGAAATGCAACAATATCTGAATTAAATATGATTATTTTAAATATGAATCATATTGAAAAAACAAAGAATTTAGGTATTTATGGAAAAATTGGTGTTGATTCTATTGCAAATTCTGTCTCTTTTATGACTGATAATTCTGTTTCGCTTGAAGATGCAAAACAAGATAATGAATTAATTGCTGATGTAGATGACTTTTTGTATAGTTATATGGGTTTTTGTCCATCTTTACTTAAAATTATGATTCGCTTATATAAACATTTACAATTTAAAGAAGTACCATCAAAAACACCTCCTACAAAAAAAACTAATGCAACAACAATTGACTGAAGAGAAATGTATTGAAGAATTAAATAAAATTTGTCATTTAGTTAAATTATCAAAAGAATCACTTAAATATTTGATGCCTGGTTGGACTTTTGATCCAATAAGGATTTTAATATTCGGTAGAAGTAAATTAGGAAAAACTACATTAGCAATGGCAATTTTTGCAACAAGTTTTTTTAATATTGTTGATAATATTTTTGTTGTGTCACCAAACTATGCTCAAAAAACTTTTGATGGGTTAAGATGTTTTGTTGATGATGATAATATTTATGATCAAACAGAAAGTTTAAATGTTTATGAAGAAATTTTTAATAAATTAACAAATATTCATAAAGATAATCCAGATTCAAAATCATTGCTTATTGTGGATGATGTTTCAACAGATACTTCAACAAATACAGGGAGAAAGGGTCCATTTGCAAAATTAGTTATTAGTGCTCCTCATCTTAATTTATCAATTATTGGTATTTTTCATCAAGTAAAAACAGTTACAGGAACATTTAGAGATAATGCAGATATTATTATTGCCTTTGAACCTTCAAGTCAAGCTGAATTTGAAACTTTAATACGAGATTTAATGCCAATATCATTTACAAAAAATTATAATAAAAATTTAGATATTTTAGAAACAAGTTGGAAAAATGGTTCTTTTATATCAATAATACGATTAATAAGAAAAGGAACAATTGTACTAAAAGAGTTTAATGATGCCTTAATTTAATTTTCTTAAATTTTATTCAAAAAACATGGCATACACTGGTACTGGTTATGATATAAGTGATGTGTCAAAATCATCAGCTATTCAAGATCAAAGATTTGGAACTTTGCCAATTGTTTTTCCTGAAGATCTTCAATTTGAAGAGACAAAAAGGGGGATGAATATTCAAAGAATCCCTGAAAAAATTAAATCTCAAACAACAATAAATATGTCAAATAGTAATAATGAAATTATTGTTAGAATGCCTAATGAAAATGGAGATATTTTTGATGCACGTCAAGGATATATTACTTTTGATGTACAAATTCAAGTAACAGGAGGTACATATGTAAGATTATCAAATGGAATTTGGACGTCTTTTATTCGATTTATTTCAAGAACAGCGAATAATGAAATGGAAAATATTCAAGAATATGGTCGATTATATAGTTGGTTGTGGGAAGCTTTAAATGATGATAGAGAAAAAGAAACATTTAATGTATTTTTTGGTATTGGAACTCCTACTGAAAGAGAAGCATTTTCTAAACAAAAATTTCGTTATACAATGCCTTTAATTTCAGGATTTTTTGGTACAGAAGTTCTTCCATTAGGTTGTATGTCTGGTTATGTTGAATTTTCTTTATTTATTGGTGATATTGGTACATTTATTGAAACTGATGGTACTGATCCTGTCATTACTTTTACAAATGTAATTTTTCATGTAAAGAGAATTGCTGGTAGTCCACAATATATTCATTCAGTAAAAAATAAAATCTATTCTAAAGGAATGAGTATTAGTTTTCCTACTTATAACTTCTTTTCTCAACAAGTTTCAGCTGGTTCAGTTGGTTTAAATACTCTTACAGTAAATTCAAAATTTGCTAGTATTAAAACAATTATTTTCTTTTGGGTTAAACAATCTGATATAACAAATCCTCTAGCTGATGATAAATTTAGAACATGGCCAAGATTAACTAATCAACATCAATGGAGAATTAATAATAGACTTTTTCCTCCTGAAGCAGTTCAATATTTTGACCCTCAAAGAACTGAAGCTTATTTTGCTTATGCTGATTATTGTAGAAAATGGAATCTTATGGGTAATTTTTCAAAAGGAACCCCTGTTCCAATTAGTCCTGATGAATATGCTAATGGAAATCAATTTTTTATAGTAGCTGATTTAGATCAATATCCATATCAACAAAATGTTATTAATCCATTTAGCAATGAATTATCAGCTCTTAATTTACAATTAGATGCTTATATTGAATTTCCTTTAGCGTCAACTTTTAATGGAATCTTTTTCCTTGAATATCAAAGACAAATTAATATTTTACCAAATGGAACAGTTATAATTACTTATTAATTTTTTTTGTACAACAAAGCATTACAAGATGAGTACGAGTTATATGTCTGGTACTTGGTATACTGGAGTAGTTACTCCAATTGTTGAAACTGTTGGATCAATTGGTCAATTACTTTATCCTTCTATTTCAATGGCTGGTGTTAATTACTTAGAACAAGTTGTTAATCAATCTATTAATGTTGGTGGAATTGGAGGAGGAGGAATGGCAACTAATGTAATAACATCTGTCGCGCAAGGTTTTTTTGATTCATTTAAATTCGCTGCTTGGGATAATATTAAAAAAAATAATGGTCTATAATCACGTGAATTAACACGTGTTTTTAAGCTTAACAAACGATACAATGTCTCTTAAACAATCAACTGTAACTATTCAACCTCGTATTTCAAAAAAACCATGCGCTGCACTTACTTTTGAAACCGATGATGTAGAAAAATATTTTCCTACGTCTCCACACCCTAGAGCTTTTATTCAAAAAAGCAAAAATTATGGTGGACGAAAATTTTGGGCTCTTATTACGCCATCTTTAGACTTTAAATTTCTTGCTTGGGCTGAATCAAAAAAAATGTCTTATGATGATGCTCCTGTTGATTGCTTTGTACTTGATCCACCTGGACCATATGCTTTCACATATTACACAAAAGATGAACCTAAAAGAGCTTTTTGGGGGAAGCTTGATGATAATGGTTGTTTAAAATTTATTGTATGGGCAGAGCCCGAAAAGTTGTAAAAAATAAATGAATCCAACAACGACTTTTGAGTTGACTCAACAACCTCCGTTTCGTACTAAAATTTCTCAACTTTGTTTTCAAATGACTCTTAATTCAGGATGGAAGTGGGTTAGTTGTAATCCTCAGTTGACAAATGTAATTGGTTATAGAGTTGTATCTATTACATTAGATGGAGATAATCTTCCTTTTAATGCTAATAATTTACGATGGGCTTTGCTTTGTCAAGATTTAGCTTGTTCTGACACATCATTTTATAATGAAGGAGGTTTAAGTAATCAAATTTGTTTTACTTTTGATCCACGATTTGCTGATCAACAAAATTATGGACTTGTATCATCTTCTTTTAAACAAATTCAATTAAAAACACTTGATGTATTAAAATTTAATATAACTACAATTAATTTTAATCCTGTAACTGCTGTTGGAACAAATATTAATATAACTCTTGAATTTCTTCAAAAAATTGAATAAATTATTTTGTTTTTTGTTTAATATCTGCTAAAACCCATACAACAGCTAATCCAAAAGCTATTGTAACATATGTTGGTATGTTAGCTAGTGTTTTATCTGCAATTGTTAGATAAGGATGTTCTTTTTGATATTGTTGATTCATTTTTTGTGCTTGAATATCAAGTTCTTTTTTTGTTTGATCTAAAGTATCAATTACTTCAGGATGACCAGATTCGTATCCTAAATCACCTGAGTAATACGGATTTGATACTGATGTTCCTTCTGAATTTCCCATACCTGAATGAGCAATTACGGCAAGTGGTTTTTGTTTTTCAATTAATTTTGATTCTTTAACTAAAGGATTTACAGCAGTATGTTTTATATCTTTTAGTGTATTTATTGATGGTGGTGGGATATATTCAATCTCATCCGGTCTCCTTGGTGGGTTTTTTCTTCCATTCATTTTGTTTTTTAAAAAAAATATGACAACGTACGTTGCAGGTCCAGGTCGAAAAGAATTTTCAAGTGATTCTTTTCAAATTGTTGCTCCAAAATTTGCTGGTCAGATTCAAACTCAATTAAAAAGACGAGGTACAGATGATGTTCTTGCAAATGTTACTATTTCTTGGAACCGATTTGCAAACTTAGTATTTGTTTGTATTCCTCGTATTTCTTTCAATCTTTTGGCAAATGACACTTTATATATGCCTTTATTAGATTTAAAAGTTTTATCATTATCTCAAGCAACAAATCAACTTGCTGGTAGTATTAGTTTTTTGCCCACTGGTGTAGCACCTGCTGCAAATGGATATGTTTTTGCTGTTGGTGGTTCAGGAGTACCTGCACAAGACAATAGTCTTTATTTTTTTCCTGATGAAACAAGTGTAAATAATTTTGTGGCAAATAGTCCGATTGTTTTTGGTGTAACAAACATTAGATTTATTGTAAAACAATAATTTATTAAATAAAATAATCAACATTATGTATTTCATCTAATATTTTTTCTATTTTTTGTGTTATTATGTTGTGAGCATTAAGTATTTCATCAACTTCTTCTTTGTTTAGTTTGTTGTTATATTTTGCAAAGAATAGAGAAATTGCAGCCAAATTTGTATAAATATTATTAACATTTTCATGTCTAATCAATACAGCTTTCGTGTGTTCTGTTGTCATTTTTTAATCCACGTGTATCTTCGGATATTTTAAATCCCATTTTAAATTTAACTACTTTATCATTATAAATAAATGATCCTTGTATTTCTGATTTTTGAACAATATTTTCATCATAATGATGGCTCAGTGTATCAATTTTTTCAAGTAATTCAATAAAACAACTTTTTGCAGCGCTTGATATTTTTTCTGATACGAGTTTATTATCAACTTGAATAGATACAATTCTATCCATATCACGTGTTTTTTATGGCGTCACACTATGCAATAGAAGAAAAAGATGATTTAATTTTATTATATCATCACAAAGTTGATATCTCCATTAATGATGGAAAGTGGCAAAATATTCTTGTTGGTTATGCAAATAAACTCCGTTGTAATCACATTC
>Ga0102851_10001457_pt1 | contig 13525 bp, 12 predicted proteins | sample Mud3Dept3metaG_FD_79558 | JGI IMG/M metagenome (GOLD analysis project Ga0102851, IMG submission 79558) | Freshwater wetland microbial communities from Ohio, USA, analyzing the effect of biotic and abiotic controls - Mud 3 Core 4 Depth 3... | ecosystem: Environmental > Aquatic > Freshwater >... | reverse complement strand
GATTAGCCAGACTGTGAATAGTAACATTGGTGTTATGCGACGATGAGTTTATTGCCTGTCAAACGTGCTGTTTTGGAAAGCTTGCTGTTGAGTGATAATTCAGTAAAACCGGCACAGATAGCAGCGGAAACCGGGAACCAACTCAATTCAACTATGATGCACTTGATCTGGCTTGTGCGAGTAGGATATGCGGTTGCTCCTGCGAAGGGGCAGTACAGGATAACGGACAAGGGCAAGAAAGCTCTTGGAATTCCGGAAATCAATCGCGAAGTTGCCATGAGCATACTTGCGCAATCGCAGAAAGAGAAGGCATTTCACTTCTATGCGGATGTGGAAAAGCCGCTGAGTCTTTATGCATATGGAATCAAGGATTTTATTGAAAAGATACCGAAAGTTCCCGCGCAGTCACTAGAGTTTCACCTGAGCAGAGGTGATTTTGAGAATTGGTTCAATTGCATCGGTGACATTGAACTTGCCAAGAAACTGGCCCTCTTAAAACAGAAAAAACTTGTTGGCGAGCAACTTTGCAAGGTTTTGCAGGAAGTAGTAACGAATAGATGTGTAGAGTTAACTAGGCTGCTCTAGACACCACTGTTTCCGGGTTGGGATTATTCAGAGACTGGTTTGAAGCGTCCGCTCAGTTTTTCCAATACCTGCTTAATGGTTGTGTACTCCATCTCTTCTTCGCCCAGTCGAGCGGGCTCAAACTCGCCCATTCGCCTCAGCATCACTGCATTGTCCATAGCCTCGCGCCGAGCTCCTCCGAAAGCGCAGTCATCGAACATGTCGGCAATCATCGGTTCTCCTTCGTCATCGCACGCGATTTTGCCATCAGAAATTTGGAAGCCTAGCGCAACAATGCGTGGAGGACCGTCAAAGGCCGTGCATTTTGATTCGTTCAAACCAACAGGCATCAGTGGTCCCCAGTGACTTCCCCGCATCCATCCCTGTACAAAATAGCTTTGCATGAAAGGCGCCAAGATTTCTCCAACGGCGGGCAGACCGTGCTGTGCTCTCGTAATCATTACTGGATCATCTTTCCCCACGTACTTTCCGGCGATTAAGGAGAGTTTGCTGACGCTGCTTGCTGCACAGATCATATCGTCGCTTGCTCGCCAGATGCGAGATATCGCGTATCGTCCAACGGTCCCGATCAATGATAGGAGTTCGTACATTTCTTCGGGGCACTTGAGGGTTATTGACTTGTTCTTGATCGTATCGATCACTTCAAATCTGAAACCGCAAAGCATGCTGGGGTCGATTACTAGGCCGGCCGTGTTCATTGGGTCTGCAAACATGCGGAAAAGAGGATAATTGAATGAGCCTGCAGAGGTTTTGTCAGCTGCGAAAACCACTACTGGATCTGATCGTCTTTCTTCTATCTCCATCTCAGCGACGCCCGGTCCCATTCCGCGAACGTTCCCGCTGAAGGCATTTTTCAATAGGTCTTGACCTGCGCCGTAGAGTTTTAGTTCTGAGGCCCTGTTTGCGGTCTTCTTGAATGTGTCCCAAGCCAGTCTGTGAATGTCGCTGTTTTGTTCGCCTTTGTCATGAATCATCAGCAGTTCGAGGTCGTCGCCTGCGTTGAAAACAAAATAGTTGTTTATCAAGCCTTCTTTTGCAGCTTCACGCATGCTGTTTTTGGCGATGGCGAAAAGGGGTTTTGGAACAATGTGGTGACCAGCTAGCGAGCCTACGTCACATTTGATCAGAGAAATTGTGGTTTTTCTTGCCAAATCAAGAACACCGTGTAAAACTCGGCTTTTCGCAATTTAAGTTTTTCAGATGGTTCAGACTGTTTTCTTGGAGAAAATATGAAATAACAAGAAGCGCATAGATAGAGGTAGGAGAGTCAAGGCGCTGAGCGAAATCAAAGTTGTGTCGATTAAGATACCGACAGAGGTTTACAATGAGATGATTTTGCGCGTGCCAGAAGGTGATAGGAGCAGCTTCATTCGTCAAGCCATATTGGAGAAGCTGGATAACACTCCCAGACCTGACAGACTCTTGGAGCTCGGAGGGAGGATGAGCAAGATTGAACAAGAGTTCGCGGAGATCAAGAAGTACTTGGCGGATTTAGAAGTACTCACTTACGAACGCGGAAAGGTCAATCCTCACGCTTTCTGCATTGACGATGTTGACCACAAAATAGTTGACTACCTCCTTCATTACAAAGGCGGCACAACGCCGGAGATAGCAGAGTACGTCAAAACAAACAGGTGGCTCATTTTGAACAGACTCAGAAAGATTCAAAGAGCCTCGAAGAAGCAGTGTGGAAAGCCATTGATAGATTACTACGCGGGAGAGAAATCCGGGAAGAAGAAAGCATGGTGGATAAGCGAAGAATTCATGCAAGAATAACGACAACTGTTTAAAACTCAGGTGATATTTGGATATAGTCTAGGGTCCGTTGCCCAGCACGGATTAAGGCGTCGAATCCTCCTTGGAGGATGCGCAAGCCTCCGGGCGCTTCTGCGGAAGAAAGCCGAAGAACAGGGGTTCAAATCCCCTCGGACCCGCCATAGGGCTAAGCAATTTGCTTTCTTCACTCATTTCTCATTTCACCTGTCTATTTGGAAGTCGAGACTTGATAGTCCTTGAAATTCCTAGTCTGCTCTTAGGCTCATTTTCGCTCCTGAAGGGCATCTGCACCAAAGCTTTAAAGAACTGAATAATGCCAGCTTTCTAGTGTAAAAACACCTTAATGATTCGGATGATGATGCGGGTGAAAAAGAGGTTTCTGAGCGCCCTGCTGCTGGTCACGATTCTCAGTTTGGCGGTTACAAGTAGCCTAGATGCCTCATCAAGTGAAGTGGTTACCGATGAGGGCGTGGGATCGTTGTCTCAGAACTATGATTGTGTTTACACTTTTGATGTGTACTACGGACACTTCAGATCTGTGCACACTCTACACATATCTGTGCCGCCATCTCTCTACGACTACTACGAGAGAAAGAGCCACTTCCTAACTGGCGATGGCGATTACGGGAAGTTTGCCACGCCTGACGCGTTTTCGATAGTTGCGGAAAACATTAAGAACGCAACGGACAAAGCTCCGTACAGCGATGAGCAGTTTGCTAATGCGGTTTTGACTTTGGTTCGACAGATCCCGTATATTAAGAGCACAACCAAGTATCCGGTTGAAGCCCTCGTGGAAAACTCTGGGGACTGCGATGTTCTGTCGCTTCTTGCTGCGTCAATCATGAAAGCGGGAGGGTTGGACGTTGTCTTGCTTCACTACAAAGGTCTGAATCCTAGTCACATGAATGTTGGAGTTTATCTCCCTTACAAGCCTGTTTACAGATCATGGTGGCTTGCGCCTACGAGTTTTGAATATGATAACAAGACCTATTGGATGGCGGAGAGCACGTCGAAGGGAGATTGGAAAGTGGGCGATAGGCCCAGTTTGTTGGAGAATGCTAAGCCACGCATTATTACACTCAAAGGTACAGAAAAAATCTCTCCGGTGAAGATTTCTTCGAGTTTGGATAGCCAATTGGCGCCTACCTCGATATCTGCCACTTTCTCATTGAATGACTCCAGTCTTGAGGGCGAAGAACGCTCCCTGTCAATCACTGGGCAGGCCAATCCTGCAGTAGCGGGCAACAACGTTACGATGTATGTGGGTCGAGATGGACTCGCTCTCGATACATATGGGACAGCTACAGATGAAAACGGCGAGTATTCTTTCGCATGGAATTTTACTCAAGCGGGGAAGTATACCATAACCACAAGCTTGGGAGGTACAGCTGATTATTCTGGTTCGGACAGTGAAAATCTCACGGTCTTTGCAGGAGTCTATGAACCGATTCTTGAAGAGTATCATCAGGGGGGCGAGTTGCAGAGCATAGGCATTCAGAGCCCAAAGTACGTTTTGAAAAGCAATGTTACGGGCACTGGCTTGTTGTTGAGTGGGGAATTCATGATTATAAGCGAAAACGACAGTGGATCGGCTATTGAGCTTAGAATACCTCAGGTCGAGAGGGTAATATATTTTCCGAGAACCAGACAAACGATGAGAGTAATCATAAGCGCAGAGCAAGTGATAAGCGTCCCTGTTGAGAACAACCAGTTAGGCTTTATCCTGAGGCAAGACGGAGAGGAAGATTATAGCGCAAGCGTTGGGGTGCTTGGGGACCAACAGATTACGCAGATATCCAGGGTGCTGCAGGAAAGCAGCGCTGCGTACATGAATGCGTCGGATGTTGCTACGAGAAACAAGTGGTACAGGGTTGAGGCTACAATATCGAAAAATGCCACTAATGCTAAACTTTATGAGACGAACAACACCCTTTTGGATAATATTGCAGCAGCAGAATCAAGAGAGACTGGCGAGCTTGGGATTCTCATGTCGTATCCCCCCAATTCTATTTTGGCTTTCAAGAACTTGAAGGTCTCAACTCTCGACGAGCCAGTGGCGCCATTGCCTTCGGAAGACGAGCAGACGGATGGCAGCGAATTGGGATGGTTAGCTCCGTACATGGCCGGCGCGGTGCTGTTGGCAATTGGCACCGTAGCAGTTGGTTATGCTAGAAGAAAAAGCAACGAAACCAAGCAATTGCGAACTCAGGCAGAGTAAAGACTTTTTATGAATTTTGCCACAATCGAGGGTTGACTAAAGGCGGTTTTAAAAGTCTTCGCAGGGCTCTTGATGTGGATGAGCAATGACAGTCGCCTGTATCGCTTGACTGCCTCATGAGCTATCTCTTTCACTTCTAGCGCGGTGAAGTCTGCTGTTTCGATCATGGGCAATCCTTGTGCTTGTCTCGCCTCGGCAAAGGAACGTGAAGTTAGGTTTTCTTTGATGTAGCCCCCTTGTCTACATTGTTCGTACAATCTGGTGCCGATTGAAGGTGTTGCGACAAAAAGATGCATGCCGACATCGTAGTTGGCTCTTAGTCTTAAAGCGAATTCGATGGTTTGGAGCATATTTTCTCTTTTCTCGCCTGGAAAGCCAATTATGTAGAACGCGCCGGTTTTCAGTCCTAGCTCCTTGCAGGTTTTAGCCACCTCGATCACTTTTTTCAGGTCAAGGCTTTTTCCGATGACGGTATCTAAAACTTCTTGGTCGCCTGATTCAATTCCGAAAAAGAGGCTTTGGCAGCCTGATTCTTTCATTTTCTTCAGCAGTTTTGGGTTGAGGCAGTCTGCCCTTACGCCGTTGGGTGTTTCCCAGTTTACTCTTATGCCTCTTTCAATTATTTTGTCGCAAATTGCCTCAAACCTTTCCATGTCCAGTGTTAGGTTGTCGTCTTCGAAGAATATCGTCTTGGCTCGGTATTTGTTGACAACGTGTTCTATGTGGTTGACCACGTAGTCTGCTGAGTGGGATCTGAAGGATTTTCCCATGTGGAGGTGAACTGAGCAGAAGCAACAGTTGAATGGGCAGCCTCTGCTTGTGATCATAGATATTGATCGATCCTTGAAGCTGCGGTACTCGATTGTCTTTGGTTCGAGATATTGTTCCATATTTACCAAGTGATAGGCCGGGTAAGGCAGTTCATCAAGATTCTTTAGCCATGGTCTCGGCGAGGTCTGGACTATTGCAGTGCCATTTCTGAATGCTATGCCGGGCACATCTGAGAGGTTTTCCCGTCTTGCAAGGGAGTCGAGTATATCGAGCATGGCGTACTCTCCTTCGCCAATCACCACGATGTCAGCGGTTTTAGCTTCTTTCAGAAACTGTGCTGGTGCAGCAGAGACGTGGGGACCGCCAACGACTGTTAGAATTCGCGGATCGACTCCTTTTGCTATGTCGCAGACGGCTATTGCATTTTCAACCTGGCTCGTGAAAGGGTTTGAGACGCCTACCACTTCAGGTTTTCTTTTGCGTATCTCTTCCCTGATTCTCCAACCGGGCATGCCGATAATTGTCTTTTCCTTTGACTTCCAGATGGATGAATCGCTCATGAAAGCGTCAAGAATGCTCACTTCGTGCCCATTCTTCTCCAGAACCGCGGCGATGTATAGGAGACCAAGGGGGAGATTGCCCGCTGGGATGTCTGATCCAGGGTAAAACGCCTGCGGGGGGTTAACGAGGAGCACTCTCATTTAATGTACCTTCAAAAACAAGGGATAGCCGCGTATATTTAGATTGGCTTGTGGCTTGACTGTCGTGCAGTTGGCGCCTAGTGAGAAGACTGAAGGCTTAGAGAACGGCGTTCTGGACAGGTGTCTTTGGAATTATGGTGTTGAGATAGTGTAACTGGGTCTGCCGGACTTCTTTTTGGCTAGACCGCTCAGGAACCGCTTTGTTGCACTGAGGATGCTTCTGCCGCCTATTGCCTTGAGTATAACAAGAATTTCGATTCTGCCAATCAGCATAGCTAGAATCAGCAGCCACTTGTAGCTTACTGCAATTTCAACGGTTGTGATTCCCATGCTTATCCCGTTGGTTGTCAAGGCTGAACTAATCTCGAACACTGAGTCAAGGAATGATATGCCGATTGTTGAGAAGACTGCGCTGAAAACGAACAAGAGCAGGAGCAAGCCAATTACGTTGATCAAGGCCGCCTTCAGTTCCTCTCTGTCTGGTTTGTTGTCTTTCTTGCGGATTGCGTCGATCAGTGTCTGGATTCGTTCGATCCTGATTCCCCCAGCCATGCTGAACGTGCAGCCGCCTATCAACCCGAGGATAATGAAGGCTATCTTGGCAGGGGCAGGTGTGGCGCCCACGTTAATGTAGTCCATCCCCGTTGACGACAGCATGGTTACGACGTGAAACAGTGAGTCAAACGGGTTTATCCATGCAAGAATAGCCATCAGCACTGTTGCGCCAGCTATTATTTCGAGATACAGTTTGACTTCTCTGGTCAATATGTCGCGCACCTTGAGACGAAAGACGCTGTAATGGAATTTGAAGTTGAATGAACCCAGCAGCATTAGGATTAATACACTAACGTGGAAAATGCTGATTCCGGGCGTGGTGTTGGGTTGATAGCCACCTGTTAGCACATCGATGGCGGTGCAGCTCGCAATGATTAGATTTGGCGGCGGGTACAAGAAATAGAAGATGGCAGTGAAGATGACGACAAGCAAGGTGTAAACTAGCAAGACTGTGAGAAACACTTTCTTGAGGTTGTCGCCTAGCTTGGCGATCCCAAAAGCTTCGGCGTATGCTCCAAGATCATGGTTTGGGTGCAGGAAGGCTACAAGGATGTAGATGAAGCCGATTCCTCCGATGAACTCTACTAGGCTGCGGTAGAATAGGAGCGATATGGGCAATGATTCCGGACTTGTGATGAACGTGAAACCTGTGGTTGTGAAGCCGCTGACGGTTTCGAAATAGGCATTAGTGATGAGGTCGAAGGGATTTCCGCTGGTGAACACATTGTTCCATATGTAGGGTATCATCAGCACTAGTGGCAATACCGTGAAGTTGATGATCATGAGCCAAAGCGAAGTTTTTTCGTCCAGCTCTTTGCGTTCACAAAAAGAATTCAGGACGAATCCCAATGCGAAGGATAGGAAGCAGGTGGCTATGAGGCTTGCTACCGGTTGGAGTTCTGCGTTTTGTAGCCCTATTGCTATGGGTAGGATTAGGAGCAGGCCAGCTACCTGTAGAAGAAAACCAAAATTGGAAACGATCTTGCGTAAGTCTACCAATGTTCAGCCTCTAAATTTCGAATAGTGCTGGATGACCGCGGTGATAGCGAAGTTGCATCCAGGAGCAATTAACACTTTCTCAAATCAAAGCGAAGAAGGGGGTTGAATCAGGGTTTGGCAGCAGCCAGAACGAGCCGTGTTGCGTTCACGTCGACTTCTATGATTTTGCAGTCCTTGAACTCTTTTGCTTCGCCGAGAATACTCCTGACCGTGACGTTTCCCTTTTCTACTTTCGCATAGACAACATCTTTGAACTGGATTTTTCCGTTAAGGATCACGTTGAATTCACACATCTTGCGTTTCACCTTTCCTGAAAGGATGCGAGTCATATTATAAGGGTTTTGCGCCTACATACGCTTCTACTTCCCAATCCGGAGGCATTTGCTGATGAGGAAGAAGACACTCTATATAAGAGACAAGAACTCAAAGTTGTTGAATATTAAAGGTGATTTTTTAGCAACCAAGGAAATGGTAGAACTTTTGAACAAGGGATTAGCTCACCAGCTTCAGGCTGCCGTTCAATACATGTGGGAGCACATATTAGCGAGAGGAATCGAAGGCGCAGTTGTCGAAAATGCTTTTCGAAACGCCGCGATAGTTGAGATGAAACACGCTGAAGACCTTGCAGACAGAATTGTTTTTCTGAACGGGGTGCCTACCAACAACCCTAGTCCGATCCATGTGGGTCACAGTCTTGAAGAGATTTTGAAAGAGAACGTTCAAGCAGAGGAAGAAGCAATAAGCGTGTTCAAGGAAGCAATACAAATGGCAAGCAAGGAAGGCGATTATGGAACTAGGCGATTGCTTGAAGAGATCCTTTGCGATGAAGAAAGACATTTGGACAAGTTTGGAAAATTGCTTGTGGGCTTGACCAGTCCTTTTACTCAGCCGGAGCTTTGAATCGGAGCTCCAGTTTGACGTGTCTTTGGGTTTCGATGAGTCGCTGATGAATGTTAGAGGGATCTTTCGATGTTTTTATATAGTGAAAAAAGAAGAATAGATCAGTGGAGGATGCTTCATGGCAACCGTCAATTATTTGGCTTTGAAGTGGCTAAACATAATAGCGTTTGTAGCCGTGGTTATTGTTAATGGCTTAGCAGGTAGCACGACGATTATTGGCGGTCAGGACACGGCTCAAGTTTCCGACGAAAACTTTACGCTCATTACTCCTGCTGGTTACACGTTTGCAATCTGGGGAATAATCTACGTCTTGCTTGGTGTGTTCGTGATTTTTCAAGCATTGCCTAGTGATAAAGGCAAAACTGCGGGCAAGATTGGCTGGTTCTTCATCCTGAGTAGTGTTGCAAATATTGCTTGGCTTTTCCTCTGGCAATTTGAGTTTCTTTCTCTATCTGTTGTTCTCATGTTCCTGCTTTTTGCGAGTTTGTTGATGGTTTATCTGAGGCTGGGCGTTGGAAAGGCTTCGGTATCGTGGCGCGAGAGGCTAGCCGTGCATGTGCCCTTTAGCGTGTACTTGGGCTGGATCACTATAGCGTCTATTGCCAACGTGGCGGCTGCTCTGGTTTCAGTGGGCTGGGATGGTTTCGGCATAGGTGCGGAGACATGGGGAATTCTAGTTGTCATGGTTGCCTTGCTGATAACCACGCTTGTCGTTCTCACTAGAAGAGACGTTGCCTATGGGCTTGTGATAATCTGGGCGCTAATTGGCGTATCAGCGAATCAGAGCGGGAACCAGAATGTTGCTCTTGCAGCGCAGATAAGCGCAGTTATTGTTGCTGTTGCCGTGGTTGCCAGCGTCCTCCTTGCGAAATTCAAGCCTAAAAGCTAAGAGGCGTAGTAGAGCAGCCTGGCCCAGAGCCTGAAAAGGACGTCATCAGTCATCATATCCACTTTTGAGAAGACCATCAGGCATGGAGTCGAAGAGGGACTGTTTAACACGAAATACCCACTGGAGGCTGCAACGGTACTCTTAGTGTCTGTGAACACCTTGCGGAAGAACAGGGCACAGACGGGCGAACAGGATCTTGAAGCCATTTGGGATATTGATGAGCGAATATTGGGGCAGAACCCGGGATTTTCAGGAAATACGCGTTGAAAATGGGGATAGTGGAATGAAGAAAAACCAGAAAGCCAACTCGGATCCCCGCAGGAACATCTTTTCGCTAGGATTTGCCAGCTTCTTCACCGACATGTCCAGTGAAATGGTTTTTAGCCTCCTCCCCACATTCCTCCTCAGCCTACCCGGATCCAGCATAGCAATACTAGGATTCATCGAGGGATTCGCCGAAGCCCTGAGCTACGCCCTAAGGGCAATCTCGGGAATTTTTTCAGACAAATTCAGAAAAAGAAAACTCCTCGTCCTCATCGGATACGCCATGTCAAACGCCTTCAAGCCTTTCTTCGCAATAGCCAGAACCCCACTAGACGTCTTCGCAATCAGAATAACAGACCGAGTTGGAAAAGCAATCCGCACTTCTCCCCGTGACGCTTTACTGAGCGAATCGGCCCCAGAGAAGCGACGAGGAGCAGCCTTCGGCCTACACAGAACTCTGGACCAGTCAGGCGCCATCATAGGACCCATAATCGCCTCAACAGCCCTCCTCACCCTAGGTCTCACCGTAAGAGACATCTTTTGGCTATCACTAATACCCGGCACTGCCGCACTTCTGATTATCCTGTTTGCGGTCAAGGAACGAGTTGGCAAAACCGACGGAAATTTCCAGCTCCTGGGAGGAGTTAAAACTGTCCTACGGGGGAATTTCTCTCGGCTTCTTGTAATTGTCGGCATCTTCTCTCTGGGAGCGTTCAACTTTTCCTTTATCCTACTCAACGCTATACAAGCTGGAATTGCAGATTCATTTATCCCTCTAGTCTACGCAGCTGTTAACGTTGCCCACGTTGCTATAGCGATCCCTGCAGGAATCCTGTCTGACAAAGCAGGAAAAGAAAAAGTCATGCTTCTAGGCTACATCGCCTTCCTCTTCACTGCCGTGCTGATCTTGCTTCTGCCCGCAAACAGATTCAATGCCTTATTGGTGGCTGTTTTCTATGGCCTCTACTTCGGAGTCGTTGAAACAGTCCAGAGAGCCTTAGTTCCAGGATACGTTGAAAGCAGCCTGCGAGGAACCGCATATGGAGTATACTACCTCACTGTCGGATTGGCATTCTTCGTTTCAAACGCTGTAGTCGGCGGTCTGTGGGAATACTTCGGGGCGTCTGCTGCATCTGCTTATAGCATAGCCACAACAATAGTAGCCATTGTAGTCATGATACTCTTTCTCAACAAACAGAAAAAGGCGAATCTAGCAGCGCGTACTTAGAGGTGGAAACCCAGTCGAGTTCGAAGAGACTCTTTAGAGGCGGAAAAATCCGCACAAAATATATCTGGATTTCCCTAGCATAACAACACAACGGTCGTGACACATTTGTCGAAAGCAGTTAGCTCGTTAAAGAGACTTGTGATGGTCTTCATCCTACTCATGGTTCTGGCAGCCATAGCACTGCTCATTTACAATTATTGGATACAAAAGCCAATCAATCTGCCCGACATCCTGGATAAGTCTATCCAAATCGTTGTCATCGTGGGATTCTGGCTTGCAATTCTGTTTTTCATACGGCGCTCAAAACCAGCCATCGCAAAGAATTTCGGAGAACAACCCGCGACTATTATTCAAACATTCATAGGCGGCATAGCGATTTTGGTCATGATTTTCGCGTTTCTGAATGTCTTAGGTGTCTCTCCCGAGAGTCTACTGGTTGGGGCAGGAATTGCCTCCATAGCAATAAGCCTAATAGTATCCTCATTTGTGAGCAATCTCCTATCCGGAGCTTTCGTCTTTCTAACCCACAAATTCAGGGCAGGCGACAACATAATCGTCAATAACATTCCTGGAAAAGTCACCGAAATAAACGCCCTAGCCGTGCGAGTAAACACAGACATTGGTCAGATAGCAATTTCCAACAGTGCAATCGCCTCAGGGGCAGTAATTATCACCAAAACTCACCCATATGAGACTGCTTCATACAGTCGACTTCCTTACGCAAAAGGAGACAGAGTCATCACCAAATACATGGAAGGCAAAGGAACTGTCAAAGAAATAACACCAATTCACACGACAATCCTCTTGGACTCAGGAGAAGAACTTGTCTTTCTCAACAGTAGCGTCCTCACGGGATTAGTGGCTGTTGCTAAGATCACTCAGCAAAAACCTAATCCCAAGTAACAGCAATTGCATGTCAGAGCAAGAGTTGCTGCACGCTCTGGATCAAGAAGTATGTGCCCAGTAGCATCATAAAGACCCCAAGCACAATTGCCAGTGTCTTCTGGTGGGGGACTATGTGTTGCTCGTTTCGTTTTACCGCAAAAGATACGAATGAATAGTATACAAGGTCTGCCAGCCAATGCCCTGCCGTCACGACGACTACGCCAAACGCGTTCATCATGTCCATGCCCGTTAAGAGGAGAGCTAAACCGCCCGTGGCCCACCATAAGGGCTGAGTTGGGTTAAAGGCAGTGTAGAAGATTCCGCCTACAAAGGAAGAATTCACCCTTGATTTCTCCATGCTTATCTCCCTGCCCTTGCTACGGATCATGCTTAGCCCAATGACGGCAAGGGCTACTCCTCCAAGAACATAAAACACCAGAGTATTTTGCGTTATTAGGCTGCTAAACCCGAGGAGAATTATGAGAATTATGATTGACTCCCAAACGGCGTGACCGAGAATTATCCTCGGACCAGTCATTTGCTTCTTCCTTGAAGTGTCAAACACAGTAAACGCCAACAGCGGTCCCGGAATGATAGCCCCGCTGAATCCCACAAGGAAACCGAGAGAGAGTAAGGTGAAGAATTCCACTATCATATTGTTCTGCGCCTATGCTGGTTTTGACGACTGAAAATTGCAGTGTGATGAACCTAATTAAGCTGCCGTTCACGCTGGACGATGTTGTACTCTAAGTCTATTTCGTTTTTGCGCGCTATATAGTGCACTAGAATCCTAATAGAACTGCATTTGCAATGTTAGTCGAATGATCACCTACGCGTTCCAAGTTTCTGAGAATATCAACGAAAATTATTCCCACGAGTGGATTGCATATTTTGTTCTCAAGTCTTCGGATGTGATTTGCCTCAAAAATCCTTTGCAAATGGTCAATTTCTGCCTCTAGCTCCTGAACTGTCTTGACAACTTGCTCATTTCCACCTTCAAGGACGCTCAGAGCTTTTTCATAAATCATCTTCGCTTCGGCACACATGGTGGACAGCTCTTGTTTAGCATCTTCTGAAAAGTGCAGGGCTTTTTTCATTTTCTTTTCTGCTAATTCTACAAGATTGTTGGCATGATCCCCTATTCTTTCAATGTCATTAAGACTGTGTTTTAGGTAAGCCAGTTTTTTGAATTCTTTCTCGCTTAGGTTTACAAATCGTCTGTCATCTAAGAATGTTTCAACAGCATGATAGATTTCATCCACAATCCCTTCTAGCTCCTTCACCTTTGCAATTGCCTCTTTTTTGTCATCTTGTATGGCCAATGTTGCTTTATCCAGCATCTCGTACGTTAAACTGCCCATTCTAAGAATTTCTTTTTCGCCTTGAGACAAAGCGATTGAAGGGGCAGCAAAGAGTTTTTCATCTATGAATTCTGTTCCTCTCTTGATTTTAGTCTCCTCTCCAGGTAGAAGCCTCTTGAGGACAGTGACTAGAACGCCTGTTAACGGCAACATAATCACAGTGACTGTTACGTTGAAAATTGTATGGGCGTTCGCGATTTGTCTGGGCAGATCCAGCGATAATGTCTGCAGAAATCCTGAAAAGTTGCCTATGAACGGAAAGAATAGCAATATTCCGAATACATTTACTACGAGCTGACCCAGAGCTAGTCTCTTTGACGAGAGTGATGACCCAATGACTGCAAACAACTCGCCAACACATGTGCCTATGTTGGCGCCGAGAACCATGGCTAT
>Ga0102851_10001454_pt1 | contig 13534 bp, 6 predicted proteins | sample Mud3Dept3metaG_FD_79558 | JGI IMG/M metagenome (GOLD analysis project Ga0102851, IMG submission 79558) | Freshwater wetland microbial communities from Ohio, USA, analyzing the effect of biotic and abiotic controls - Mud 3 Core 4 Depth 3... | ecosystem: Environmental > Aquatic > Freshwater >... | reverse complement strand
CGGAAGAGTTGAAATTTCAACTGAATTTGACAAAAGGAATAAAATAACCAGTAAGGAATACCATCTCAAAACCGGTAAACTGGCAGAGAAATTATTATATGTTTTTGACGAATCTACGGTTGTTCAAAAAGAGTTTCTGATAACAGACTATAATGGGCAATACAATTTATTTGAACACTTTGTCGGTTCACGTAGATGGAAATTTAACAAGGAGAAATTTGAACTGGTCCAAAAGAGAGTCGGAGAAAGTGGTATTGTGATCGTAGGAGATTTTTACAGTCCGTTGAAAATGCTGCATTTTACAATGGGTCCGGTAAATTCGGTATATTTTTTAATGGAAAAGCCTGAATTTGCCAAAAGACTGATGGATCTTCATGAGAAGACACAGCTTGATCTGGTAAAGGAGACTGTAACTAATGGAGCCAGGGTGATAATGTCAATGGACAATCTCGACACTATGTTTCACCCTCCCGATTATGTTGAAGCATATTCGGCTTCGTTTTATGAAAAAGCCAGTGCAATTTGTCATGAACATGGGGCTATGTTTTTTATTCATGCATGTGGCAACCAGAAAGATAACCTTAAACTGATCAACTCACTGAAAGTTGATGGACTGGAAGGGGTCGCTTTCCCTCCATTAGGGGATGTAGAACTGGATGAAGCGATGCGACTGACATCGGATAATTTTATTATTACCGGAGGGATAAGTGCATTCGAAACCAGGAACCTGATCACAAAACAGGCAGTTTTTAATTACATTGAAAATCTTTTTTCCAGAATGAAACCATATAAAAACAGGTTCATTTTATCTGCAAGCTGCAACACTGCAATTGATGCAGGCTGGGAAACAATAAAACATTTTCGTGATGCATGGCTGGAATTCAGAGATTGAAAAGTAATAACTTATTCCCGGAATACAACAAATCAATGAATCTAATTCTGTTCTGAAAATCTACACAACAACTTCAATATTAAACAACTGACTGAACCTTTTAAGTTGTTTTACATAGTTTCCGTAAACCATTATCAAATGGTGGCCTTTAAGATCTGTACCTTTTTCAAGTTCATTAAGAGTTGCAGTTACATTTGTTCTGCAGGCACCTGTTGGCGGTATTGGCGGGCAACTGATTGTTCTTCCCGAATAAAGAAGCAATTGTGGTTTCTCTTTAGCCAGATACTTGGCAATAGTCACTTCCTGACCCTCTTTAAAATGTACCCGGGGTACAGTTCCCCAACCCGCTTCTGCATGGCTCATAAGTTCGAAAGGTTCTGAAGGCTCGTTCACTCCATTCATTTTTGATGCTGAAGTACAGTGAGCGCAGAAATAGCAATCATTTTCAGTATCATAGGAAGGATTATGCTGGAATCCCGGTTTGCCGAACAGATCCTGCAGGAGCATCATGGAGAGTGTTGCATCAAGATCAGATTCACAACCCATAGCTATACCCTCATCCCTCAGGCTCATGTATCCCATACATGGTGGTACATGTTTATGAGGGACCTTTAATCCGGGCAGGCAATCCATCATCAGAGCATCAGCTTTCTCTTCTGTAAGTATTTTCTTAAAGATAAAATAGCTCTTAGCCGATTCAATTATATCTTCTTTTTTTGGCTGAGATACCTTAATCGCCTTAGCCATATAATGATTAGCTAATGACTGAACATCGGAATTTACTTTAGTATTTGCAAAATAATCATAGAATCTCTGATGTGGTATTCTCCTGACTGTAGTTCCCAGGAAAGGAACTGTTGTCTCAGCAATATTTGCCCCGCCGATATTGACAATCAGTGCATTCTGAAGCCAGACACGGGTTTTTATCATTTTCAAACCATTTTCTACAGCATCCAGATTATCGAGAGAATTGATCATATAAACTCCATTGTGATCACTAAACTGCTTTATTTGTCCGATAAGAAGAACCCCTAAGGTAGCCAGAACAACTGTTGGAATCTTTGTCTCGTTAATGATCTTCATAACCTGATCACCGCTGGGTGCCTTCTTAAAAGGTATAAGCAACAGCCCATCCGGTTTCGTGCCATTTGTCTCCGCAATGAACCTGTCCACATCAGAATTAAGGTCTAGAGGTTTCAAATCCATTTCGATACGAATGCCAAGTTTACCTTCAATTTCCTTAAACCTGGCCATATACTGTTTCTGCCTCTCTTCTGCTTTAAAGTCGGATCCGGGCCAGCTATAGTATCCCTCTTCATCCAACTTATTAGTCGGCGGGTATAAAAATGCACCCCTGATCACAGCTGTCTTTTTCACATTTTCATATGGGGTAGTGCCAGCTATTTCAGATGCACCCAATATTCCGCCTGCTCCTAAAGAGACACCGGCTACCGAAGCACCCACCGTTTTGATGAAATCTCTGCGTGGTATTCCATGTTCTTCATTACTACATAAATTACACATTATCAAACCTCCTTTTTTAGTTTAATTTTAATAAGTTCTCCAAAGTCATCCTCAGGTACGGGTATAACACAGACATTTTTTTTGAGTCTGTTGTGTGTTCCAATTTAATTCAGTTTTTTTTGAAAACCAAATTTTACCTTTCCTTGTCTGATCACCCTTAATGATGAGGATTCCGCAGAAGGATGTTAATAATAATAGCTTAAGCAGGTTAAACTATTTTTGCGTCAAAATTATAGAGCTGACAGAAGTCTTTTAATTCTTTCTTATAAGCACCGTAAAAGAACAGCTGATGCATCCCCGGGAAAGAAAGCACTTCCTGTCCGCCATCCATTTTATATTTGACCGATACTACACAACCTCCTGAAGGAGGCACATTTAAGTTATCCACAACTGATCCTGTAGAGAATAGAAGCTGTGATTTTTCCTTTGCCGGGAAAAAATCAAGCAGTGTAATTTTCTGGCCTATCTTCCAGATGGTTCTTGGTACCGCATCCCGGTTACCGTGATGATGGATCAGGTCATAAGGTTCAGGTGGATTATTGAATCCATTTAATCGTGTGGGGCAGTTGCAATGTGCACCAATCAGCGTATCATCTGAGGTGTCCGCAACCGGGTCCTGCTGAAATCCGGGACGATCGAACAGATATTGTACAATAATATGTGCAGCTATAGCACCGGTATCAGCTTCGCATGCTGCCGGAATACCGTCGTCATTCATTCTTGACCAGGATATACATGGCAGGCTTACATCAATTTTACCAAGTGCGCCGAGGCAATCCATAGAAATTGCATCTGCCTTTTCATCTTCGAGGATCTTTCCGGCGACCAGGTAACTTTTTATCCCGTTAATAACATCCTGACGGGTAGCAAGCCTCATCGCCCTTGCGTTTTTAATATAATCATCAGCCATTTTATTTACCGTTGCACTAACCGGCATGGAATTATAGATGTTTATAAAAGTATCAGCCGGAATATATTGTAACATTATCCCAGTATCTGAAGTCAGTATTGTCTCTCTTCTTTCTTTTCCCGCTATAACTACAGCCCTTGAGCGTTTCATACGAGCTCCTGCTTTCAGCATTTTCAAACCATATATGGCCTGATTGAAATCATTTGTTGAATATATAACACAACCGGGTTTATCTGCCAGACCTGAGGTATTGGTGGTAAACGATGTTCCAAGCGGTGAGAAAATCACAGTCGGAATTCCTGTCTCTACTGACTTTCTGGCTGTAGGCCAGGCGTGATCCTGACGGTCAAGAAGCAATACAAATAATCCGTCAATCTTACCTGCTTTTGCTTCATTCAGCCACATGTCAGCTTCTTCCGGAGTATAAATTGGAGTATCTCTGATATCCAGGGATAAACCTAATGTTCCTGCAGCCTTCTTTAATTCTTCGGTATATTTGGTTTTGGCAGCTTCACCGTCATAAACAGCTCCCGGCCAGCGCATCCCATATTCTCCCTTTCTTCTCACAAACGCTGCTTTTATAATGGGGGCATAACCTGAAGCCGGTCCAAATCCACGGGTTAACGGATTGATCACACCTTTTTCACGCGCGTAAATGCCGAAATTATTAACAAAAAGAGCACCTGCAGTTAATATGGCAGATTTCTTTAAAAAATCCCTCCTGCTTGAACTACAATTACAATTTGCTATACACCTGCTGTTTTTCATATGGCTTTTATTAATGAATATTAATCAACTCTTCTTAAAAATATTTTTAAGTTTCCTTTGTCCATTTCAAAACTAATTAATTTTTTTATTATACCAAATATTTAATGCTCAGACCGGGCTGATTACCTCATCCATCAAAAAATGATAAGAGGGCAGGACACAATGGAAATAGTTATTACAAACTTTTCCTGTTAACTGACTTAGGATCCTCAACACATATCCCGCTGTTCAGCTTCCCGTTAATGGCATCTAACCTGTATGGTTTACTTGCATCGTAATAATTTGTTGAAACATCTATATCTGAAATCAGTATTCCAGGAACGTTTTCAGTTAATTTATTCTGGACAAGTCCATCGGGCGTAATAAGATAGCATGGCCAGCTTTCAGCTGCTGAAGAATTTGTCAATGACATGTACAAATAATTTGAACCGGCCATTGCCTGAGCTGTAATATGCATAATTACGGGATGAATACTCCCTTTGTTTTGCCTTGCATTATAAAAAGACTGGAAAATTACATCCACATCCAATTTCCGGTACTGCCTGTAGAGTTCCGGAAACCTTATATCATAACAGATTAACAGGCCGCAATTCACTCCATTAATATTAAATGTTACAAAATGGTCACCCGGAGAAAAATATTTTAAATCACCTCCCGTGCAAAATCGTTTATCGTATCTGTCAGCTATATTTCCTTCAGGATTAATTAAATATAAACTGTTATGAGGTTTATTATTTCCGCTTAGCTGATGAATTGATCCCAGTATTACCCAGATTTTAAGTTCTTTTGCCAGTGCCATTATGGAATCAGTTGCTCTAAATAATTCTTCCCATCCAAAATTGTCAAGCGACTTCAGATCCGTACCCGGATATCCCGATAAAGCACATTCAGGGAAATGCACAACATCAGCTTTTTTGAGTTTGGCTTCAATTATCTGGTCCTTTATCCACCGGCAATTCTCTTCAATATCAGACGATACCGGAAACTGGCACGACGCTATACGTATTTTCCCGCTTTGCTGATTTTGAACCTGTCCATGAGCATCAATTCCCACTAACATGGGTGAGATGCAGAAAATATTTAAAACCGCTATAAAAACAAAGTTTCTTTTACTCATGATATTTTTATCTTAAGGTACGTCTTAAACCGTTTTAACAGATACCGATGTCTGATCCAAATCTAATTAAGTTTTTTCAAAAACTAATTACTCATTATAATGTCTTTTATTACCTCAAAATAAGAAATAACATCTATTGGAAACCATTAGATAATAATCCTTCTTTTATTAATTTAGCCGGACACATATGATAAACGTTTAAAAAAATAATGGTGATGAAAAGATTAATTTATTTACTGCTTTTAAATATTTCATTTTCTCACATCGGGTATTCTCAGGAAAAATTTCCGGAATCTGATTTATCAGCAAAAAAGAATATTGTTAATTTGGATACGGTTAAAGTTAACCACCAGACAGGCATAACCTGGACAGAAAATATCAGGTTCGTCCGCACACCTGAAAGTGTAAAAGCAATGATCTGGGGAGGCAATGAACAATTCAATGGAGTTTATCCAAAAGAAAATCTGAGTTCATTTTTTACAAGGAGAATCCATTTCAATGAAATTGATTTCAATGGAAGCAATATAAAATGGATTTTTACTGGAAAGAACGGAGGTATTACCATCGCACTTTCAGATGACTCAATTATTATGCTCCAGCGATATTACAACTCATTCGGACTTCATGGTGAATATATTTCGGATAACAAAAGGTTTTCACGTTTTCCGGAATCGACCTGGAAAAAATCTGTCATTTATTATAAGGGGAAGGTAGAGGATGTCATAATTTCAATGAATCATAATCTGGAATTATCTTTATATGTTAACGGAAGCAGGATTGCACGGCAGGAGTGCCAGATTGATGTGGACAGACATCAGCTGGTTTTTTCAGGAATAACAGGAACTTTTAACGGTTCTATTCATTCAAAAAGCGAAGCTCTGGCAAATGTTGAAGCAGATGCAACAGATTTAAATCAAAAAATAGTTGGCTTCGGGGCAATTACCTCTGTTAAATCTTACAATGAACTCAGTGATAAAGGCAAGGATCTATGGTGGAAATATATCCGTGATTATAACCTGTTGATCCAACGCGAATATCCCATTGGGCAATTACTGAAACCTGATTTAAGCAACTGGGATAATCTGAATGATGCAGTCATTCATTACTATGGAGATAATTATCCGAATGGCGAGATCAGTGATTTTAATTACAATAAAAAAATACAGGAGCTGGGAGGTTTTGTGGTTTTTGAGTTTTGGCGGTTACCCGATTGGATGTACGAGGTCAAAAAAGACATAAATGGAATAGAACAACGAGTTCTGAATTACGATAAATATGCGAATGCGATCGTCAATTATTGCAGGACAGCTAAAGCTAAAACCGGTAAACCTCCCGAAATTGTGGGAATTCAAAACGAGGTAACACAAACTCCGGAGACATGGGCAAAAATGACTATTACCTTACGTAAAGCCCTGGATGATAATGGTTTTAAAGATGTAAAAATACACATGCACAACAGCGGGAGATTAACTGGTGGAATCTCAGCAGCTAAAGCATTTACAGGTAATCCCGAGGTATGGAAAAGTATTGATTTTGCGGCTTCCAATTTATATGATTATCAGGGCTTTTTCACTTCCCCGGACGGCTTCGACAGCAGGATCAAAGAGTGGAATGGTCTTATCGATGATAAGCCATTCCTCTCAACGGAGTTATGTATCAATGATTCAAAATATCAAAGTCTATCCTATAGAACTGCCTTCCTGATGGGTGAACTTTATCATAAAAATATGGCTCTGATGAATGCATGCGGAATTATGTACTGCTGGGGATTATTAAATGGTCCGCACCCAACTTTTGACGGCACCCGAAGCTTATTCAGAATAGATCAATACCACAATTTTGTACCGGAGCCATCATCATTTCAGTTGAGGGTTTTTGGTTCCTTTTCCCGTCATATTCTGAAAGGGATGAACCGGATAGAAACTTATTCTGACAACCGGGATCTGCTGGTAACTGCATATGTGGGATCAGGAAAGAAAACAATGGTATTAATTAACCGGTCAGATAATGTACTTAATGTTACAATCAGATGGGGAGTTACAGAATTTCAAAATGCCGAAATTACTGATCAGTTTAATGAAAATAGTGTGGTTAACATCAATTCATTAAAGAAAGGTAATCTGTTAAGGATAGAACCGGGTCAGATTATCACGTTGTTCTGAACAGACTTATTTATTTAAGCCCGCGCGGCTTACAATAAAGCCGCTAAGTTTTATCTCTCCTTCTTCAGGTATGATTTTTACCAGAATATCACCTCCATTGCAAACAAATCTGCCGTTGACGCGGTTAACATTCTTTTTAATTACAAGACTGGAAATGACTTCCCCGTTTTCAGTTATTTCAGCCTTGCCACCTGCACTTTGAGGTGCCAGTATCAATGCCATCTCATAATCAGATTTATCAAGCTTATTACCTCTCATGGTTTTTAATGGAATTGTTGTCTCATCTGAAATTTTAATCCAGCTGTCAGTAACCTTTCTCAGAGGCAGATTCCCGTTTGATCCGGCATCTTTACCCAATTCCTTTTCACCCATGGAAAGCCAGTACTGTTTTTGTTTGTCGATAAAAAATGTGTAACGTCCTGCGCCCTGTGCAAGAGGATCGTGAGAAGTGGGTTGAAAATTTATACGCACAGGTTCTAATCCTGCTCTTTGTTTCAGATCTATGTAATCAGGGAGCCAGCGAAGATTCAGAGAAACAAGGATTCCTTCCTCTCCCCTGTTTGTCCCGTACTCTGAAATTGTTTCTGCATATAATTTTATGGATTCCTGTGGATCTAATTTTTCAATAAGCGGCAATGCTTCGCCGGTCTTTCCTTCACGAAGCATTAAAAAAGCCTGATGTCCGTTATTATGATTGTTGAATAACGAAATGATAAAATTTTCAATACCCACCTGGTAACGGTACTCATTTATCCCATGATCATTTAAAGCAGCCTTATTTACCTTTTCCAAAATTCCAAGTCTTTCTTTTGCTTTTTCAACCACTTCAACGGAAGATTGATAACCATGTAGACGGTAATCATCCTGCAGCCTTAAGAAATAATCTGAAGTTTCGCGACCGAACATAGGGGCTCCGGAAAACCACTCGCGATAATAATTTATAAGATTTTTGTCCTCCTCTTTCAACATTGCCATGGAAAAATCATCTGAGGCATTCTCCAGTGTTTCGTTTTCGGAGTTTTTCCATACCTGGTTTTCATAATTATTAAAAAGCATGTCCAGTGGATGTGTTGTCCAATGAATAATTCCATAACCACCTGCATTCATACTGTCGAGTAAAGTATTAAAGTTGCTGAATGGGATGAAAGGACGACCAATATAGCTATGATCATCGTGATGAGCCCAAACGATTGGATACAAATTCCTGTGCTTACCAATTTCCGATAGATTTTCAATATTTTCGTGTCGATTTAAAACATAACTATAATCAAGAGGAATAAAACCGCAATATTCGGGGATAAACTTATCAGCCAACTCCGGATATGCCAGATTCCATGAACCTAAAACCAGTTCAACTCCGGGATTAATTTCGTTAAGAATTTCACGGTAGACCTTTACAATTTTTGAAATGGCAAACAATCCCGGGTAAGGGCGGATATCTTTTAATTCAGGGTATGCTTTCAGGGTATCAAAATACTCCTTTTGCCATTCTGCAGGTAGTGTAAACGAATCGTGTTGTAACCAGATAGATCCCTGGCCGGGTGATTTTGCAGGTTGACGCATCCATGCAGCCAGCATTGTAATTTCAGGGTAATCAGAAAACAGCTTTGTAAGTTGGGCCTGATAATATTTCCTCCCTTCCGGATGTACCGGATTTACTGTATTGTATCCACCGATTTTTATCAGAGCCTCCTCCGGCAGGGTATTAATTATATTTTGCGGATTAGCCATCCATGTATCCACATCAATCGCAAAACAAACATTCATCCCTTCCATTGCAGCATGTTTAAAGACCTTCTGCATAAGTGCCGTTGCAGCCTGACCCCTTTCCACTTCCGGAACCTTTGCTGCACCGGAGCCAAATTCATAATCCTGAAAAACCTTCCCGCCGTACATTAACCTTACATCATTGACATGTTGTGTCCCCCAGTCGCGTCCTTTCTGTGTGGTGGTCAGATACCCCAGTTCTTTTTCTTTCCCGTTGAATGAAAATGATTGCATGGGATTGTTCCCGTAAGCATGAACCATTACAGTGTTGAATCCTATTTTGGAAGCATTGTCAATCCACAGTTGCCATTGTTCATAGTCCCAACCTGTACAGCCACTCAGAAAATTATGCCAGTTAAAGATGATGCGTTTCCCCTTTAATGGTTTATCAGCCAGCTGCCAGTCAGAATAACTGAAGACTGCGGATTGCGGTGTTTTATCAAATGAAAGGTAAAAATCGTAACCTGACTTTTTCAATATGCCATACACTCCATTTAGTACTCCCCTGGCCGATCCGCCTGCAATTGTTGCTGATGTACCCTGGTTTGAAACGACATATTCTTCCGGCTCCAGATTGTTATCAATCTTCAACAGTATGCCTTCACTAATATTTACCTCGTTTTTTATATCAAATTTGATTTTTGGAAAAGCCTGGCTAAGGTATTTCTGAAGTTCGTTTGCTGCGGTGCTCATCACCTGTGGTGAATTGTTTTCAACATAGATTGTAATTACGTCCGACTGGCACGAACCTGCTGCAATTGCGAGCAGTGATAAAAAAAGAAGTACAGATTTCGTGACAAATTTCTTCATGATAATACATTTAAAGTTAAGTTAGTACGAAAAAGGAATAATGCTTCATTCATTCAAGTGTATTAAAGGAAGTTCTGAAAATACTTATTTACTCTATTTCGGGTACAACAATGGAAAATTTTTACTGAAGGGGACCTGGTACTCCTCAATTTCTTCGTAGGTAACCCGTTTGATTCTTTTGGGAGGAAGAGGTTCTCCACGAAGCTGCGATGCTAAAACTCTTAAATTATCATATTGTGAACTGAAGGAAAGGAAACTTTCACCTTTGTACCATTCCAGCCATTTGCCATATTCAGCATTATGGAGAACATTGGACAGGTCGTTGCTTGCCTGAATTGCTTCATCTGCAGACTTAATTGCAGTTGATTTATCCTCCGAATTATAAGCGAGCATAGTTTGACAATACGATTCCAGTACTTTAAGTAACTGTAAATGAATCTGAATCTGGGTAATCATGTGACCCTTGTAAAAATCCCTACGATCTGCCGGTACCTTCTGCAGCAATTTCCCTGCTCGACTGTTTAAATCGCTTAAGAACTCACGATTACTGCTGCTGAAATCCAATAAATCGTTGCATTGTTTCAATTGATCATCTTTAAGCAATTCTCCCTTTACAACAATTGGATTACATGCACTATAGAGACTATTAAATCTTCTCATCAGCGAATGTTCACCTTCAAGGACGTCATCACGTAAATATGCAATATCGAAATACGTATTGTAAAGGGCGGCAACCTGTGCTGCTACATCTGGTCCAAACTGCCGCTGACTCCAATTCAGCAAAAAATCGTCCATATTCTGCCTGTCGGTTTTCCCTTTGTAGGGTTTTGCATCCCAAACCAGTCTCATGGCGCAATCTGTGGTTAAAGGAATCGCACGGATATCGCTGACATTGACTAGAAAAAATTCTGTCGCGCCAGCCTCAATGAACCTGCCTACTTCCCGGTAGATCCGTGCTGGATTTACCATTTCACTTAATTGATTGGCCCTACCGTTCATCATGGCGGTATGGTAATAAATACCCTGACCGGTCTTTACTTTTCCTTTGTCCTGAATGATACCTGCTCCATTATCAGGCCAGACCAGAGTTACATTTTCAGGTAAGGTTATATACCCACCCAAATAAAGCTCTGAACCCTCCATCCATAGGTTAGAAATCATTGCTGCATCAGGATGAGCCTTATGAACCATTTCGACTTGTTTCGCAATTGCTTTTGTAATTATTTCACCCCTTGCTTCAGGAGTTGCCAGATCAGGTTCATCTCTCCAGAACGGCCTGTCATGTTTTCCACGATACCCGACTGTCCATACTACTTCATAATCCTTGAACGCATCAATGCAGGTTTGCCAGTAACTTACCATAATATTGGGGTGCTTGCTATAAGAAAACGGAACTTCCTTTGGCCAGCGGTATGTGTTCAGACCAAGAACGAGAATGTGGTGCATATTCAGTATTAAGCCACGCCGGGCTGCAAGTTCCTGACAAGGCTCATCAGGGAATGGAAATGTTGCAGGCACAACCATGTTACCACGTAAACGCAGAATAGTCTCATAAATATGATCAAACATATCTATTGAAAAGACATTTTCTCTTAAAGGATCAGGTGCAAAACTATTCAACAGATCTTCATCATTTATAAACCAGCCTCTGTATTTAAATGTCGCCGGACCATACTGTTTGTTAAATCCTTCCGCTATTTCGATACTGTTCCGTGAAACAGGCTCTTTATCAACCCAATAGTACCATGGATCCACTCCAAGGATTTCTTCAGAAAGAGAATATGCTGCATAAATAGAGCCTCGTATATCGGCACCGGTTGCAACCAATGCTGTACGACCTTCATTATCCTGCTGTAATCGCAGAACAAAACTCTCAGCACCGGGAAAGGGTTCATTGACCAGTGAGGACCGCCAAAAACCGTTAATTCCGATGTAAATTACAGGCCCCTTCCACGATTCAGGCAGTTTATTCACTACTACAGGAAGACGTCCAAAAACTTTGTACCAGTCTGATTTCACATCCTCCAAAGCCCGTTGCACAGGCTCAGGTTGCTCCTGATCGACAATCCAGGGCGTGTCAGCAGTAAGAATCATTCCAACTTTATTATCCGAAAGTTGGTCATCGCATGAAACCATGAACAAGGTGAATAATATAACGAATGATACCGGGAGGCTTAAATTCTTTTTTAAATAGATCGGTTTCATCTTTGCTATTTTAGTTTCATTTTTAAGAACTTAACATATTATTCATACAATGGTTCAAATACCAAACCGTTTATAAGGCACTCTCCCTTTAAACTTTTAATGGCAATTTTCAAACTTTTTTTTTCATTAAGTATAACAATAAAAGTTTCGCATAAAACCTTATTTCTTCTTCCTGAAAGACTTACAATACATGTAATTATTAATTTCCGAATAAACCAAATTGGCAATACTTTACCTGATCAATGAAGAAGCAGCCCACAGGAGACCAGCCTGACCATGTGCATCACCTGTTTGTCTTGGTCGTGCAAGGTAGTACTCACGTGTCGCTCCCCGACCGGTACCAACACAGATTTCCGTAAGTCTGCCCTGTTCGTCTACATAACCTGCCAGTGCAGGCCAGGCATTTTTTATAGCAGATTTGTAGCCTTTTTTGGGCAGCCAACCTTTATTCAAACCCAACGACATGGAATAAAGAAACATTCCGGTACAGGATGTTTCAGGCCAACTCCCATGGTCATCCACAAGTTGATACCACATTCCTTCAGGACCCTGAAAAGTAAGAAGGGCTTTCATTAAGAGGCGGTAAGGTATCAGCACCTTTTCACGGTCCGTATGATCCGCCGGCATCACCTTAAGCAACTCTGCAAACGCCGCTGCACACCATCCTATTCCCCTGCCCCAATTGAATTTCGATTCGGGACCATGATAAAACAATCCGTCATCGTTTTGTAACCGGTCGCAATAGGTCAGTACCTGTTTAATGGCTCTTTCAAGGTATTTTTTCTCACCTGTGCAGGCATAGGCCAGCGACTGCATTGTGGTTGCTCCATAGATGTCGTCAACATACCATCGACCTGTATATTCAGGCATACCATTGGAATCAGCATTTTCGTACTGACGTTCAGCTAGCTCAATCCCTCTTTTAAGATATAAGGGATTCTTAGTATGCATGTAGAGTTCCAGAGGAATGAAGCCAAACCATCGATGTGCTTTCTGAGTCCTGGCATTATCCCGATCCGTGCTCATACCCTCCAGCAGGTATGGTCGGAAAGCCTCTTCAATACCTTTCACCAGATCCATGTCGTGTGTAGCTCTGGCTATCATCAGAATACCATATGCAGTGCAGACATTCTGATAACTCAGATTGTCCATCTGATTGGCAAGAGACCATCTGGCCGCACGCAATCCTGTCATGGCCGGATCCTTTTTTAAAGCCGGCTTCCCGGATAACACTTCGTTAGGTTTGATTTCTGTATTTGAGAGGGCGTTGTTCGCAACTACAACCAGTAATATAACTGACAATGCCAGCCATTTACAAAGTCCATCTCCTTTTGTTTTTCTGTAATGATTGATTATATAGGAGCCATTTAATAATTTTG
>Ga0102851_10001453_pt1 | contig 13538 bp, 7 predicted proteins | sample Mud3Dept3metaG_FD_79558 | JGI IMG/M metagenome (GOLD analysis project Ga0102851, IMG submission 79558) | Freshwater wetland microbial communities from Ohio, USA, analyzing the effect of biotic and abiotic controls - Mud 3 Core 4 Depth 3... | ecosystem: Environmental > Aquatic > Freshwater >... | reverse complement strand
GGCGGGCACTGTCCTCCTCCGGGAGGAAAGGCAAGCGGCGCAGCCGGGATAAAATTCATCGCCTTTTCTCTAAGAAGGACGTAATCAAAGGCCACCTTGTGCCATTTTGGCCGCGTTCTCGACCCTTGGAGACGGCCTGCCGCCCTCCGGCTGGCAAAACCAGGTCAAAAATCCCGTCCTTTATGCTGACCGGTCGAGCATCGAGCTTTGGAGGTGCCCTTGAAACAGACAGCAGCTATTCTTCTTTTCTTCGGCTTTTTTCTCGGTCTCCCTTTATTCCCTCTGGCCGCCGCTGAAGCGGGGCGCCCGTCGACCGTCCCTCCTCCCGAGACCCTGCGGCTGCTCGCCGATGCGGTGAACGGCTTTGCCGCCTTTAACACGGTCGCCATGATTTCCACCTATCACCGGACCCTCGGTTCGGACGAGACGGCCGAGGCGCTGAGACGGCTGCAGAAAAAGTGTGAAAGCTATGGGATAAGGAACACGAAAATCCTGGCCGTCCCGGTCCGGACGGGCCGGGAATTTTTCGGTCTCCAGGATTTCGACGGCCAGGTGCCGACGCGGGCCCGGGGCGCCGAAGTGAGAATGGTAAAACCCTGGCCCAAGCTTATCACCACTGCCGAGAGTACACCGAGCTGCCTTATCCAGGGGAGCCGAGCCGTCGATCTCGTCGCTCCGCTCGTCTATGTCGGGCAAGGGGACAAACCCGAGAACTACGAAGGCAAGGACGTCCGGGGAAAAATCGTCCTGGCCGGAAATGCCATGCCGGAGGACGTCAAGGAGATGGCTATCCACCGCAATGGAGCGGCTGGAGTTCTTTTCTTTTTCGACCTCCCTCATAACAGCGGGGAAAACGACGATGCCGTCCTCGATATCCACTGGTCCCCTTGGGGCAAAGACGGCCGTCCCTCCACTTTCGGGATATCGCTCTCCACGACTCAGTACCGGTTCTTCAAGGGCCTGCTGGACACGAAAGAAGAGGTCATTGTCCGCGTCAAGGTGGACGCCGAGATCAAAACGGGCGATGAGGCCGTTTTCGAGACGCTGGATGCGGCCATCCCGGGGACCGATTTTCCGGATGAAGAGTTCATGATCTGGGCGCACATCGATCATCCCCTGCCGGGCGCGGTGGACAACGCCAGCGGGTGCGGCGTCATCCTGGAGATCGCCCGAACCCTTCAGAGCCTAATCAATAACCGGCTGCTTCCCCCGCCGAAGAGGACGATCCGCTTTCTCTGGCTTCCCCATGTGACCGGGTTGTACATGTACCTTTCCCGCCATCCGGAAAAAATCGGTAAAATCCGGGGAGGCCTGTCTGTCGACAGCGTGGGCATCCATCAGTCCGTCTTTTCGAACTCTTTCGCGCCGGGCAAGCCGTCCCACTCGCTCCCCTCATACTGGAGCGCCGTTCTCGAAAACCTGGCCGATCACCTGATCTCGCGGACGAACCGGGATCTCCTGGATTACGGAAACCGTGATAACCTTTTTTCGCCGGAGGGAAGCCGGGACCAGTTCAACATGCGGGTCGTTCCCTACAGCGGCTCGGGGGACGAAATGCAGTCGAATAACAACACGGTGGGAATTCCCACGATATCCTTCGGCTGTCTGCCCGTCCCTCCCCGGCACAGCCAGGTCAATTCCCTGAGCTACATCGACCCCACCGGACTGCACCGGGTCGCCTATCTGGGAGCTGCCCTGGCAGCCGTCTTCGGCTGGACCGATGGAACGAATGTCGGCCGGATCATCGACGAGGTCTATGGCCGCGGCCGGGAGAAACTCGTCCTTGAATCCCACCTGGCCCAAGCCGCACTCGCCCAAGCCGGCGCCGGGGACCTTGCCGAAGCCCGCAAAAAAGGGAGGTCTCTCCTGGTCCACGGGCTGGAGAGAGAGGCGGCGATGCTCGATTCGATCAGGCCACTCGTTCCGGACGATCACGCCCGGCTGCGCCTGGTGGATTTGCGCATCGGTCTTCAAAGGCAGTTCGGCCGGTCGCTCCTGGCGGATCTGGACCGCGAATATTTCCGCTGCGCCAAGGAGTCGGGCATTGAGACCCGAGAGGTCCCGCGGACCCCCCCGGAGACGGAGCTCGACGGGCTGGTGCCTGTCCCCGCCACCGGAATTATGGGGACTTCCGCTTATTTCGGGGACTACTATGAAAAAGTTTTGGGCAAAGACAAGCTCGACTCCTACGGACTCAAGCCCGGCTTCTCATATGGCCATGTCGGCTACAGCGAAGCCCACAATTTCATCAACGGCCGCCGCAGCATCCTCAAGATCCACGAGGCGGTGGCCGCCGAACTGTGGAGCGAAGGATATCCATCCGGACACGACATCGGTTTGGCCGAGGTGGCCGCCTATATGAGAATGCTGGAAGCCGCCGGGGTCATCACTATTGAAAAAAGGCCGGTCCGAAGAGCCGAATAGGAGGCCGAAGGAATAAGCCCCCGGCCTCAGTCTTTTTTGCTTTCTCGCTCCTTGGCCGCTCTCTCCTCCGCCCTTTTCTTGAAATTCGCCTCGACCCGGGTCATTTTCTCCTTGTAAGCGGGCACTTCCCGGCTAACCGCCCGGTCGGCATCGATGAGGCCGTATCCTGTCCGTGGATCAAAGCCGGGTCGGCCCAGCACCGCGCCGTCGCAGGAGCGGCACAGGACTTCGTAAATCCTTTGGACGTATTGACCGCTCAGCTCTTCACCCGTCTTGGAGAGAAGCGAACAGATGAGAGCGGAGGTTCCGGCCACAAGGGCCGCCGCGGGGACATTGTCGGGAACCGGGGACCCGGACGCCGACGCATTTGGCCCGCCTCCGACCGCCGTGGGAGCGGCGCAGGTCGTAAAATGAGAATGCTCGGATTTGTCCCAGGGAACGGGAATCCCGCCGCGGCCGGGGACCACACCGGCGACCGCAACCGTGGTGTTGTAATGGGCCGGGAAATGAGCGGGGATCTCCGGAGAAACATGGTCTCCGGGCCCGGCGAAATTGGGACAGATGACGACGACGTTTTTGGAATAAGCATAATCGCAGGCAGCCTTCAAGAAGCGGTAATCCCGGTCGAAGACCGCAGTGACGAGGATGACGTCCGTTCCCCGGTCGACAGCTTTATGAATCCCCTGGCTGATCTGATACGCCGTCCAGAAGGGGTAGACTCCGGCTGATTCGTCGTTGATCCCAATAACACGGATTTCTGATTCCGGGGCCACCGCCGCCACCAGAGAAGGGGCCCAACCTCCACAGGGCAGCGGGCTTTCGGAAGTAATCCCCGGGTCCAGCCAGGGCGCCTGGGTCTCGCCCGCCAGCTTCACAAAGAGGGCAGCGTTCGCTTGCGGCGGGCCTCCCGGCCATGGCGCCGCGGCGGAACAAGAACCCAGCACGGCGATTTTGACCCCGGCCCCGCGGCTCACCGTTTGTGCGCTTTTGGCTCGGATGACTTCCAAACCCCAGAAGCCGGACGGGGTTTCTCCGGCGAGCCTTCCTGCCTCCTTCTCCTTCCGGAGCGGCTCTTTTCCTTCCAGGGCGAGGCTCGAAAGGACAAGCTCGAGGCGGCTCTCCTTGAGATCCGGCAGGATTCCTGCGCTCCGTCCGGCCAGGCTCGGCTCCTGAAAAAGGGAATCGACGAAGAGGGAGGCCGCGTCCCGGGAGAGGTCAAGGAAGAGCGCTTCGAACTCCTCGATCGACCGGGGATCGCCTTTCTCGAGGAGGCGCGCGAACTGAGCCGCCTTTCGGATATAAGCCAGATTAATCACCTTTTCATAAAGGTAGGGGATATCGCTTTCGGCCCGCGTTATTTTTTGGGCGTCGGCGAAGGTCAGCTGAAACCTCAAGGAATGGAGGCCAAAACCCAAGTTCAGTTCCCGATAAAACGCCGTCCTCCCCCGGAGGAATATCTCATCGAGCCGCGCCGCGCTGTTTTTTGAATCCGTGAGCGAAAGGCTGGAAGCAGATTCCCCGAGGATCAGGCCCGCGGCCAGCACGAGGCCGAGCCGTGCCACCCGGCCTTTCATCGACCGACCTCCTTCTCCTCCGCTTCCCGGTTTTCTCTGAGCGTCCCGGCTTGCTTCACCGTTTTTTCCGCATCGATCAGGCCGTGCCCGCATTCCGGCGTGAATCCCTGGTATCCCACTTTGCCCGGATCGGCGCTCTGGACGACGAGGTCGATCAAAGCCTGGGCATAAGCGCCGGGCGCTTCCTTTCCCGTCGGCGGGTATTCGGAGACCGCCAGGGCAAACAGCGAAGCGACGACAGGGATGGCGGCCGAGATGCTGGGAATATAGGTGTCTTCGCGGTCTATGTAGACGGGAAAAGCCCCGAAGATATCATTGGGAGCGGCCAGGGTGACCGTCGGGTCGGGCGCGCAGACATTCCAATAGCCGTAGGTCCCGTCCTTGCGTTTCTCCGCCGCGGTGACGGAAACCACTGTCTGATACTGAGCCGGGAAATTGCGGGTGTTGCCCTTCTCGTACCAGCGCATGTACAGGCCGCCGCTGATCACGACCCTGTTCCGGTCATAAGCATATTGGCAGGCGTCTCTGAGATAGGGGATATCCAGGGTCGCCCCCGAGGCACTGATGCTGATGATATCGTTCCCGTCATGGACGGCTCGATAGATGCAGGCCGCTATCAGGCATTCCGTCAAATATCCGAAGGGCGGATCGTTCTGGGTATCACCATCACCGAACTTGTACATGGTGAGCCTGGCCTCGGGAGCGAACACGGCCGCGACTGAGGAGATGAGCGTGCCGTGAGATCCCCAGTCGACGACCGGAGTGCGGGCGTCCCAGGGCGGCCCCGCCGGACCGATCAAACTGAAATGGGGGCCCCATTCCGTGTGTTGAAACACCGGGTGAGTCGTGTCGATGCCCGTATCTAGGATGGCGATTTTGGCCCCATTGCCTCGAGTGACCTGATGGGCCGCCCGAAACCCTCCCCCCTCCAGGGCGCCCTGCCCGGCGAACTCCGGACTCAAGGGCTTGGAGGCGGCCGGAACGGGAGGGATATCCAGCTTGGCTTCGTACCCGACCGATCGAACGACCAGGTCGACGGCGTCAAGCTCCCGGTATTTTTCGATGCTCTTCCTGATAAGTTCCGTCGCGGCATCGGTCGCAAAAAAGGCCTCGACAAAATGGCGGGCGGCGGATTTCACGGTCACCCGGTACATCTCGGCGAACCGGCCTCTCGCCTCTTTGTCTCCCTTTTCGATGAGGGCGCTGAAAAGCGGCTCATCCTTCTGATAGAAGACGTTGACCAGAATCTCATACAGCCGCTCATAGCGCGTCTCGGCCTCCGAAATTTTGGCGATCTCTCCCTCGGTCAGGGAGGATTTCAGAGGATGTCCGGCCAGCTCATCCCGGACGGCGGCAAAGAAGAACGAGCGTCCTTCCGCATGAAGAGCGTCCAGCCAGGATAGGGCCGGCGGTTCCTTGCGGCAGGAAACAAAGGCCATCGCTCCCGCCAGGCAGCCGGCGGCGGCAATTGTGAGGAGTCGGTTCCGGTTCATTCTTGTGCTCCCTTCAATCGTCTCTCATGGCGTGGCATTTTCCGGCGCCTAATCCGCTGAGCGGCGGCCCCGTAAGACATCGGCTGCCTTGACCAGACTCTCGGCATCGACCAGGCCGTAGCCGCATTCCGGGGAAAACCCGGCAAATCCACACGCCCGCGGGTTCGCAGTATCGGTCAGCAGCCTTTTGAGTGTTTCGAAGTACTCGCCCGGGAGTTCGTTACCTGTCCGCGGATACCGGGAAACGGCCAGGGCGAGAGCGGCCGTGATAATCGGGGTTGCGCAGGAAATTCCGGGAGCATAATCGTCTTTTTCCCCGACATAGGTTGGGTAGGCGACGAACGGCGCGCAGGGCGCCCCTAGCGTTGTCGTGAACTCGGGAGCGGCCGCATCCCAATAGCCATAGGTCCCGTCATTCCTCCGGTCAATCCCGGTTACAGAGATGGTCGTTGGGTAGGAGCCGGGAAAATTGTCGTTATTCCCCAGATACTTGCCGAGATAGTAAGGGCTCGCCGTCACGATGAGGACGTTGTTTTCATAGGCGTAACGGCAGGCGTCCCTCACGTAATCAAGATCCGTGCCCATCCCGGCACTGATGTTGATCAGATCGTTTCCGTCGTGGACCGCTTTATAGATGCAAGCCGCCATGAAGTGCCCGAGAATCCGGGGAAAGGGCGCGTCATTCATGGTGTCGGCGTCCATGGCCCGATAAAGGGTGATGCGTGCCCCGGGCGCGTATCGTGCAACGATGGAACTGACCACCGTACCGTGCCACCCCCAGTCCACCATGGGGGCCGCGTCCCGGCTCCAGGGCTCCTTATCTCTCCCGACCAGACAAAAATGGGGACCGAAAGAGGTGTTTTCAAAAATGGGATGGCCGGAATCGATCCCTGAATCGAGCACGGCGACCCTGGCTCCTTCCCCTCGAGTGATCCTGAGGGCCTCCCTGAATTTGCCGGCGTCCAATCCCCATTGCTTGTCAAACTCCGGACTCGGGGGACCGGAGGACTTATTGACTTTCGGGACATCGAGCCGGGCGAAATAGCCCATCGAGAGCAGGATGAGGTCGACCCTGTCCTTATCCTTGAACCGAGGCTGGAGGCGTCGGATGAAATCGGGGTGCGGACCCTCCTCAAAAAGGCTCTCCGCCAGGTTCCCGCCGGCGAAACGGGCCATTTCCAGATACTTCTGGCTGAAGAGCTTCCTGGACTCGGGGCTGTCGTTCTCCCTGAAGGTTTGGAACTGAGGCTCCTCCTTCAGATAATAGAGGTTCATCAGGATCCCATAGACCCGGGGAAAAGCTTTCTCGAGTGACGCGGCCTTCTGGAGCTCGATCTCGGACAGGGCGTTCTTTAAAGGGTGGTTGGCAACAGACTCTCTGAAGGTCCGGAAAAAGGCCTGTTTCGCCCGGTCGTTCAGACGGGTAAGCCATTCCTCCGCCCGCTGCTCTCTCCGGCAGCCGGTCGAGATGATCAGAATCCCGGCACCGATGAGAGCGGCGACTCGCCTTCTCAGAAGGGCGCAATCATCCTCTGCCGCCATCTTTTTCTCCTTCCCGGCCTGGCCGTTATCTCTCTGTCCGCCGCCAGCGCGTGCTCTTCCCTATCTGTTTCTCTCCAGGGCTGCGGTGAGTTCCCGAACACCTCAAGGACGGCGGGGGAACTTAAATTGTGCCAGAGCTTATGCTAATATCTACCGCCTATGGACGAGTTTGAAACCCGCCTGGGCCGCGTTATAGCCGATTTCGCCTCTCTCATCCGCAACGTCATTCTCACGAACTTGCATAAAACCGATGACGTGGATCTGGAGGACATCGAGCAGGAGGTCAAACTCAAGCTCTGGAAACTCCTCAAAAAAGGCAAAAAGGTGGAAAATCTGCCGTCCTATATTAGGAAGGTGGCGTATTCAGCGACTATCGATGAGTTGAGGAGGATGAGGAAGCAGGTTCCGACGAGAGAGTTGCAGGGCGCGGCGGACCTGGACTCTCTCCGAAAGATGTTTTCGTCCAATTGGCCCAGCCAGACTCCCCAGGCGGAGCTGGAATGGAAGGAGATGAAAACGACAATCCGGGCGCTGATGGAAGGGCTGGGGGAGGACAGGAGAAGCGTCCTGCTGTTGTACTCGGCCGGGATGTCCATCGAAGAGATCGGTGAGCTTTGCCGGTGGGATAAGGTCAAGGTCCGCCACCTGCTTTACCGGGGGATCAGCGATCTCAGGGAAAAAATGAACCTTCCTGCGGGAGAGGAGAGCCCAACCGGCTGAGAAGGGGAAACATGGATCGAGAGCACGATAATAAAAAGGAAGATCGCGTAAGCGGGGCGGCCGGCCGGATGGGGGGAGAATCGGCGAGATGGAGGAAGGGCTGCAGCCGCGGCGACTCGGCCGCGCGGGTTTTTCTGGAGGAGACCGGCACGGAGGAGAGGGCTCTGCTTCTCCACCATATCCTGACGTGTCCGGAATGCCATAACAACTTCGCTGCCGTCCGGGCCGTCTGGGTGAAGAGCGGAGAAATCTTGAAACCCATCGAGCCGGAGGCCAGGTTTCAGGCGGGGGACGCCCGGCGCTTGAAAGCGCTGGCTGGAGACGAGATTAAAAGGCTGAGATCCCTGCGCCGGAGGGGGAGGCGTTCCGCCGACAGGCTGAGATACGTTCTGGCAGGAGCGGCCGCCGTTCTCCTCATCATCGGGGCGGCCTTGCTGTTCCGAGATCCATTCTCCCGATATGGACTCCAGGAGCGGACCGCCGGGGACAGGACCTTCATCGTGTTGCAGCCATGGGATCTCGTCCGGCAGCGCCCTCTCGTTTTTCGCTGGAAAAGCCTGGCTCAAGTCGGTCATTATGAGCTCGAAATCCTGGATCCGGGGCTGGCGACGGTTTACAGACAGGGAGGAATAGCCTTGTCGTGGTATTCCCTTCCGGAAGAAATCTATGCCCGGCTGCAAAGAGGCCGGACCTATTTCTGGAAAGTGACAGCTTACCTTGGGGACGGGCAGGCCGTCGAATCGGAGTTTGGGAAATTTGTCCTTCCTGAGCCCTGATCGCCGGGCAGCCTAAAGGGCGGCAATAAGCCGTTCCAGCCAATTCGAAGGTTGGATTTCGATTTTCGCATCCGCCTCGCCGATAAGGACAAAACCAGCCCAAAAATAGGGCGGGCTGTAGCGGGATTGAAGCATCCCAATCTTGGCCAGGTTAAGCGCCTCGACCTTGGTTTTGCCCCGGGCGAGATAGCCGTAAAAGGATTTCATGAAAACGGCGGTCGACTTATCGTCGATATTCCAAAGGCTGGCCAGGACCGATTGAGCGCCGGCGGCGAAAAAGGCCCGGGCCAATCCCTGAATCCCCTCGCCCTTCTCGTACTTCCCCCTGGCTGTCTGGCAAGCCGATAGGACCACCAGGTCGGCCCGCATCCGGGCGCCGTAGATCTCCCGCGCCTGATAAAACCCGTCCTCCGCGGGGTCCCGGTCAAGGCTCAACACCAAGGCCGAACGGTTGGCGTTCGATTCGTCGACAAGGCTGTGCGTCGCGAAATGGATGATCCGGTACTCGGAGAGAGGAAGGCTCTTGATCATCTCCTCGGTCGCGGCCTTTCCGGAGACAACCCGCCTGGCCGACTTTCGAAAGAGAGAAGAGATGGACCGGATTTCCTTGGAAGCGTAATGAAGCGGGGAAATCAGGAAGCGGCTCCCCAGGCCGTAGGTTGGGAACAGTTCCCCGGAGGCGCCGACATCTCGCTGCTCCATGGAGGGGAAGATCGTGGCGGGATTTCCCACGGCAAGGAGATCCTTTCCCGGCGCGGGGCCTCTGGGCCTCTTCAGTATGCTGTTCAGGCTGGAAACAGAGGGCGCATACGATATTCCGAATCTCTCCATCAAATAGAACAACCGGGAATCGGAAGCGCCCGTCGAACGACCGATAACGAGGGTCTCGAAGGGAAGGTAATGAAGTTCCCGGTCCGGAAAGATGATCAGTTTGTCGACGTCCGGGCCGAAAAAAGCGGGGGCGGGGGCGACCAACTCCTCGTACAGCCGGGTTCCCGCAGCGCGGCACTCGGAGCCGCTAAAGTGCCGGGACGAGACGAGCCCCACGTAGTTTTTGGTCAGATCGATGACCTGCCGGCTGAGTTCGGGGGCGAGTCTTCTGACCAGCAGTCCTCGGGGTCCGCAGAGAAAAACAAAGATATGCTTGTCGCCGACGAAATACTTGATCAGCCCCGTCCGGGCATCCATCAGATCGGCCTGGATTTCCTCGCAGCGCAGCGGCTCGGGGTCAACAATCTCCGCGTAGTCCGGACTCTCTCTCTTCACGGCTTCCATGGCTTCCTGAAGCTCGTCTTCCGCACTCTCCAGATCGTTAACCAGCCGGCTTCTCTCCTCTTCACCCAGACGAAAACTGCTCAACTGAGTCAGGAGGTGAGAGATTTTCTTCGATAGGCCGTCGATCCCCTTCTTTTTTTCGCTCGGAAGGGGGAGCGCAGCGAAGTCGATCCTGGCCTCTTGGAGATCATCCAGGAAGGCCCGCGCTTTGGCTTTTTCGGCGAAATAAAAGCATTCCCGGTCATAGCCCCGGTCCGGGCTGGCCTGGTTGAGTTCGAAAAGGAGGTTCACGAGCTGCTCGTATGTTCCGATCCTGGTCCTGAAGAAACCGGCACTGTTCTCGTTGATCATGATCCGGCTGCGCAAGTCTTCGATAACGGCGATAGCTTTCTTGAAATGGGCGACCGCCAGCTCGGCCTGTCCCTGGGCTTCGGCAAGCGAACCCAGCCCTGTACGGCCTTCCCCGATAATCCCCGGATGCGCGATATCCCCGCCGATCCGCAGGGCTTCCTCGAACATTCCCTTCGCTGTCTGCGGATCTTTTTTCTGGAGATAGATATCCCCGATCCGGCAGAAGGTCAGACCCGTCAGGGCCCGATTCCCATTCCGCTCCGCGCACTGGAGGCTGTTCCAGAACAGGCCGAGGGCGGTGTCATTCTCCCCCATCTTCATGCGGGCGACTCCCAGGTTGTAGAGGCAGCGGGCCTCCTCCCTGCGGTGGGAAATACGGAGGACATACTCGAACCCGGACTGGAAGTATTGCAGCGCCTTTTCGTATTTCCCCATGTCCAGGTAAACATAGCCGATGGCGTTGTAGCATTCCTCACGGCTCCATTTACCGATGTATTTCTCCGTGATGCGCAGGGCCTTCTCGTTGTAGCTCAACGCCTTTTCCGGCTGGCCGAGAGCGATATAGATTTTCCCCAGGGACGAGAGATGAAAAGCCTCACCCGTTTTGAATCCCGTCCGCCGGGCAATCTCCAGCCCGCGGGCGGCGCCGGCCAAGGCCCGAGAAAAGTCGCCTTGATTCTGGTAAACCAGGGTTAACCAGTAAAGGGCGATGCCGGATTTCTGGGTCTCGCCGATGTCCTCGTAGAAATTCAGGCTCCTTTCCAGGAACTCCTGGGCCAGGGACAGGTCTCCCGTCTCCATATGGATGACTCCCAGAGTTCTCGAGCACAGCATCTGGAGCTTGAGATGGGCCAGGCTCCGGCTGATCGACTGCGCTTCCAGGCAATACTCATACGCCTTGGCGCAGTCGCCGGACTCGGTGTGGATGAAACTGATAATCTCAAGCGCCTCAGCTTCCAGGCTTTGGCATTCCAGCTCGCGGGCCAGGCGGAGGGACTGCTGGACGATATCCATCGCCCTCTCATTGTCGTTGAGATACATATGAAGATAAGCCAGGGAATGCAGGCAGCTCGCTTCGGCCGTTTTCCTTCCCTGTTCCCTGAACATTTCCCGGGCCCTCTCGAAATAAAACAGAGCCGGGGGGTAGTCGTCTGCCCAGAAATGGATGGCGCCGAGTCCTTGGCGAAGATAAGCGTTGGCCGGAAACCGGGCCATCGCGTTCTCGATGAGACCCACGGCCGCATCGAGCTCGGCCTTCTCCCGGTAGCAGGGAATGAGCTCTTCAAACGCCTCCCAGAAATCCGGGCCGAGACCGATCGCCGTTTGGAAGTGGAATTTAGCATCCTGGTAAAGGCGCGAGTACTTGAGGGCCAGCCCGATCCCGTAATGGAGCCGCGGGTTTCCCGGCTCGTCCGGAAGCAGCTCCCGATAGAAGCCGACGACCCGGCCCAACTCCGGCCGTGACGCTTTTCCCCGGTCTGACATGTAGGCCGCCTGGACGAGCCGTTCGTGCGCTTCCAGAACCGATGCGTCGCGACGGAGGATCTCCTTGCACAGGAGGATCGCCTGGTCATGGTTCCCCAGGTTGACGAAGACCCTGATCTGGGAAAGGCGCGCACTCAGCTGGGGGGGTTCGGGTTCGGCGGCCGCAAGACGGACGGGAGCAGGGACTCCCCTCTCCGGCTGCGCTATTGCCTCGCCCAGACAAAGGGCAAGGGCCGCAACCCAGACCGCCGGGAGGCGCTTCCTCATGGCCGTCCGCCCCCTGTTCCGGGCCGGAGCCCCGGCGCGCTGCAGCTGGATTGGCACAAAAACACGTGTTTTTGTCATCTTAAAATGACCGGAAACCGGATTTTCGTCCTGAGGAACATGGCGGATTCTATATTAGCCGGGATGAGCGCACAAATCAAAACCTTAAGCCGGCAGGCCCGCTTATCCAAACCGGCTTCTCGGCGAGCGCTCGTTGACCCCGGTTCGAGCCTGTGGTATAAGCGCCCCAGGAGGGACAACATGACCAAAAGAGTCTCCATCAACATCTTCCTGATTGCCGTGGTCATTATCGCTATCCCCTTGGCCGGACGGACGCAAACTCAAGCTGCCGCCGCGGCGGAGCCGGCATACACCATGAAGATCGATTTTGACGTCCGGGTCAAGATGCGCGACGGGGTTGATCTCTCGGCGGACCTCTACCGGCCCGATGCCGAGGGAAAATTCCCGGTCATCCTCAACCGGACTCCCTACACCAAACCGGGCTCGGTGAGAACGGCCCGCTATTTCGTCGAGCGCGGTTATGTCTTCGTGGCCCTGGACGTCCGCGGCCGGGGGGATTCGGACGGGAAGTTCGTTCCCTACCGGAATGACGGCCAGGACGGCTATGACGCCGTCGAATGGTGCGCCGCCCAGCCGTGGTCGACGGGCAAGGTCGGCACGATCGGGGGGTCCTATAACGGCCGGATCCAGTGGCTGACGGCCGTGCTCCAGCCGCCTCATCTGACGACCATGATCGTCCTGGTGACTCCGTCCGATACCTTCGTCGAGTGGCCGACGGGGACGCACCTGCCGATGGACATCAGCTGGTATCACTTCACCGCGGGCCATGTCTCTCAAAACATGGAGGCCGTGGATTGGACCAAGATCCAACGGCACCTCCCCCTCTATACGATGGACGAAGCCGTGGGCCGGCCGTCCCGCTACTGGAAGGAGGATCTGGACCATCCGGTGCTCGACGACTATTGGGAGGCCATTCGCTACCAGAACAAGTTCGACCGGGTTAAGGTGCCCGTCCTCCATATCTCCGGGTGGTATGACGATGAGCAGATCGGCACTCCGCTCAACTTCGTCGGGATGACGACGAAGGGACCGCTGGATGTGCGGAACAAGCAGAAGCTTCTCATGGGGCCCTGGCCTCATGCCATCAACTCGACCTCCAAGCTCGCCGAAGTCGAATTCGGGCCCACCGCGACCATCGACCTCAACGGCTATTGGCTCCGCTGGCTCGACTACTGGCTCAAGGGCAAGGAAACGGGAATCATGGCCGAGCCGCCTGTCCGGGTCTTTGTCATGGGCGAAAACAAATGGACCGACGAGGCCGAATGGCCCATCGGCCGGACGCTATGGACCAAGTATTACATCCACAGCCAGGGCCGGGCCAACAGCCTCTTCGGAGACGGAGTGCTTTCCGAAAGGACACCCGCCGACGAGCCCTCCGACTCCTACACCAACGACCCGGAGCGGCCCGTCCCCTTCATCACCGAGCCGTCCTTCGCCCAGATCGGGAGCGCCGAGGATTACCGGCCGGTCGAGAGGCGGGACGACGTCCTCGTCTACACCAGCGAGCCGCTGGCCCAAGACCTGACCGTCTGCGGGCCGATCAAGGTCGAGCT
>Ga0102851_10001452_pt1 | contig 13541 bp, 9 predicted proteins | sample Mud3Dept3metaG_FD_79558 | JGI IMG/M metagenome (GOLD analysis project Ga0102851, IMG submission 79558) | Freshwater wetland microbial communities from Ohio, USA, analyzing the effect of biotic and abiotic controls - Mud 3 Core 4 Depth 3... | ecosystem: Environmental > Aquatic > Freshwater >... | reverse complement strand
ATAGAACTTCCACGCCTGGCTCGGATATCCCCAGACAATGGTGTAATAGCCCGAGATGCCCGAGAGCACCGTACCGATAGCCGTGTCGCTCGGTGTGTAGGGGATCGAGATGAGGTTCCAGCCTGTTGCAAGTGAAATGTTTGCAGACTGGGACGACGCGGTTCCGTAGAGATTCACAGTGCTAGTAGTCGAGGTGGTGGTGTCTGTGCGGCCACTGTTTGACGTGATACTAAGCACGGCGCTCTTGCTGCCGGAGGATGTGGGGGAGAAGCGAACCGTTATCGTACACGCGCCATCCACCGCAACAGGAGACGATGTTGTGCAGGTCTCGGCTGTCATCTGGAATTGGGTACCGGGCAGGGTAACCGTGCCTATGGAAAGCGCGAGGCCCGTACCGTTGCTCGTGAGGGTGATGGTCTGTGTGCTCGAGTTTTGACCAACCGTGACGCTGCCGAATTCGATGCTTGAAGGGCTGACTCCCACGCTGGCCGTGGGCGCGGCTACGCCTGATCCAGTCAAGGTCACCGTCCTGTTGATGCTTGTCTGCTGGTCCGTCCTTCCGGTATCCGACGGAATGGTGAGTGTGGTCGAAAGCGTACCGGTGGTGGTCGGCGTAAAGCGCACCGTGATGGAGCAGGTGCCGCTTGCTGCTATGGTCTGACTGCTGCACGTGTCGGCCGTCATGCTATAGTAGGTCGTTACGGCAATCGCGGCTGTGCCGATGTGTAGTGACGCGGAACCTGTGTTAGTGACCGTGACAGAGAGATCCTTTGTCGCGCCGCTCGTGGTGCTGCCAAAGCTCAGTGTACTGGATGAAAGACTGATGATCGGGGTGTTCTTCACGGTAAAGGTGAAGGTGTAGTTTCCGTCAGAGCCATCCACGTCACCGTCCCCGTCGCTGTCAAGGTAGAGGCCGTTCTCGTCTTTGACCCCGGAGCTTCCACCGAGAACCGTGACTGTGGCGGTCGTGCCACCGGTCAGCCAGTTCGTCGGTGTGATCGTTGTGGAATTGTCCAGTCCATTGTAAGAGACCGATGTGGAGACGTTGCTGCCACCCTGGGCCACCGTAATGGTGCTTGTGGTGATGGTTGTCGCGTTCATTGCCTTACTGAAGGAGACAGTAATGGCCGCATTCGGCTCAACCTCAGTCGCGTTTGATGCGGGCGATGTACTCGATACCTCGGGCGGCGTTGCCTGGGCTGTCGTGCAGGAGAAGCTGTGGTTGTCTGTGGGTGCATCTTCGGCAGTGCCGTCTTTGTCGCCGTCAAGGCTGTTGCCCTGGCTGTCCTTTGCGCCTGATGAGCCGGAGAGCACCGTGGCCGTGTATGTCTGGTTGTAGCTCAGGCTGGACGATGGCGTGAAAGTGGCAGTGCGTGACGCATAGGAGACGGTACCCGTGACGGCATTGCTCTGCGCATCGACAACAGAGATAGTGCTCGTGCTAATGGTGCCGGAGTTCATGTCTTTGTCGAACGATATGGTTATTGTGGAGGTTATCGGGACATCTGTTGCGCTGCTCGACGGGCTGTTCGAGCTTACCTGCGGTGGCGCCGACGAGCTGCCTGTCGGTGCTGCGTTTGCCTGCGCAGCGGTCGAATAATTCCTCGAGCTCTCCCCGCCGCGCTGATCGTACGCAAAGACTGAATAGTAATAGGTGGTGTCGTTGGTCAAGCTTGTATTGACATAGGTGCCTGAGCCGCCAGCGGTGAAACTCTGTGAGGCTTCTATGGTGGTAACCGCGGTGCCTGCGGATGCTGAAGCCGGATACGTTGAGGTATCGCGCCTGATGACGACACCGGCAAAGTCCGTGTCGCCGGGATTGGTCCAGGTGAGGGTGAGCTGGCTGTCGCCTCTTGTTATGCTCAAACTCGAAACGGCCGACGGGGCTGTGGTATCGACCCAGAAGGGCCCCAGTGTGTCAGCCTGGAAGGGACTGAACTCGTCATAGATCACGCGTATGTGGAAGTAAATGTTTTGACCGTCGGAGACCGCGTTGCTCGTTGTCGAGGTTGCGGCCGCGTCCAGGTTGATCGTTGCCGAGGGAACGTAGCTTGCGGTAGTGTTCCACGTAACGGAATAGCCGACCACATTCCCGTATGTCGGGTCCGCGCCCGGGTTGCTCCACGAGACGGTGATGGTGTTGTCGTTGCTCCACGTACTCGCCGTGTGCGACGTGCTCGTGAGCGAGCCTGAAAGTGGGCCGGCAGCCGCCTGGCCCATCACACATAAAATCAGAAGAAGAGCAAAACCAAGAGCCCTACGCATGGGATCCTCCTGCATCTTGAGAGATTGACATGGAAAAAACTGTGGCACTGGTGCACATACCTGTCGTATTTCCATTTATCGGCATCGAGTCTGATTCCTTTAATCGTTCTTCCGGATCGCAAAAACCGACTTGAAGGCCATTCATAGCCGCACGAATGGGTCGTTGTGCAAGTGCCATTCCGTGGTGCCCTAAAAAGGTATCGACGGCGGCGCCAGGCCATTGAGATCCAGCTTGGGCTTGGGTTTTTCCTGGATCGTGGTTGTGCTCGTGGGTATCTCAGGAGGAGTTTGAAGCGCGGCCTGGCCGGAAGAATTTTCCGCCGGTATCTGCGGCGGGGAGTCGAGAGCCACGGTCTGCCCTGAGCCACGCACCTCCTCTATAGAAGGTGGCATGGGGGGCAGTTCGAGGCCGGGAATCTGGGGCGGCGCAGGGGGAAGCTCGCGGCCCGCACTCTGGGCCGGTGTGAGGGGCATGTCCGATCGCAGCCCACGACCGGGGCGCGCGGATGATGCAACCACGGCTTCGGATGCAGGCTCGTCCTGCCTTTTCTGCTGTTCGACAAGCCCTGACTTCCTCGGAGAGGTTGAAGCTTGAGCGGGCACTGTTCCTGGCCGAGAAGGGAGAGTTCCGTAGCTGCCCGGAGAAGGAGCCGGAGCCGGCGTTGACGGAACCGCTGCCTGGCGCGCGGGAGAAGGCTCATCTACATATTTCGCCCGTTCCGCTTTACCGAGGATCACAACGGCTGGTTTCCCGGATGCCTCACCATGGATCTGCACGTAGTTGTAACCGCGCAGGAGACGCTTCAGCGTCTCATCGAACGTGGCACGGCTGAGATTGATGGTTATCGGTTCTGTTGTCGCCGGGATCCCGCGGACCTCCACGTTGAACATTACAGAGAAACTATTCAGTACATCTTGCAGACGAGCGTTCGTCGCCTGAGCGGTTATCGCCCCGTCTTTCGCTATCTCAAATATCGGCTTTTCTGCGGCAAGAGCCCGTTGGGCTGTGAGTGCTAAGAGGAACGTGCTGAGGATTAGTGCTAGGAATTTTTTGCCCATCACTCTTTATTTTCGAGCGAGAAGAGGGTCTCGATTACGAGACCCTCTTCAACACTCGATCCACTCCTTACTGAAGCGTTGCGTCTACAGTGACAGTACCGCCGGCGCTGACGGTTTCCTTGGTCGCGTCAGCCTTGCTGGACCCTCCGTGCCACACCATAGACGGTGGATTCGGAGGATCAGGCAGCCCGATGAACCTTATCTTGTATTCACCCGGTTCGAGCTTGTCGATTGCGTAGTTGACCAGGCTTCCGTTCGTGATGGCTCCCCCGCCAGCTGCCGTTGTGACGCTGGTGGTCGCCTTGACTTTTGCATTCGTTGTGCACTCAACGTCTGTGCACTTGTATACCAGTACCTGCACCTCATTAAGGGCGAGACCCGTGTTGTTGGTGACTGTTCCAGATATGGTGCCCACCTGATCGGATGCCCTGAAGCTGATGTTGATACCTGTCACATCCGCGCTGAGCGAGATGACGGGGTTACCCTGGTTTTCGTACCGCGCCTTACCGTAATCAGGATGCATGGCGCCGACAAGGTAGTCGCCCCCAGGCAGCGGAGAGGTTCTGAAGTAGCCTGCGCTGTCGGTCATCGGTGACCAGAAGAACGGGTTGTTGTCGAGATTGTCATTGTCGCCGTCCGAGCCGAAGATACCGATGAAAGCGGCTGCAACCGGCGTTGTCCCGTCGGATGCGAACACACGACCGCTGATCGTGTAGCCCGCAGAGAGAATGATGTTGACGTCCGTTGTACCTGCCTCAGTCGCGATCGCGTTTGGCTCGACCCATGCTGCGCTGCTTGTATCCCCGTTGTAGAACATGGGCATGTACTCTGAGCTCATTGCCTGAACCGTGTAGCTTACACCTGCAGTTAGGCCATTGATCCTGTATGTGCCGTCCGACTGGATAGGAGCACCCTGGAAAGAGCCGGCGGAAGGATTCATGGCCTGGACCCAGCCGTTACGCACCACGTTTGCAGCGTCCACGCTCGTGTGATAGACGGTGCCCGAAATTGTGGCGCCGGCGCTCAGGGTGAAGTTGATGTTGCTCGCATTGCCGCCGGAGAGGTCGACGAGTGTGGCAGCGTTCCAGTCCGGGGTGTTGTTGTAGAAGAGGTTGCCGTAGCTGTCCGCCCAGATGTGCACCCTGTAGTCGTTTGCCGCTGGTAAGCCCCTGATGGTATAGGTTGCGCTGGTGTCGCCCGAGTCGAATCGGACCGGCTCGCCGCGCCCCATCATGAGGCTGTTGGAGAACGCATCGACCCAGATGTTGCCGGAGAGTGCTCCGCTTGCTACACTCACTGTACCGGATACGCTCTTTCCTTCGGAGAGCTTGATATTGATGTTTGTTGCGTTGCCGCCGGTCAGATCGAGCAGCGTAGCCTGATTCCAGTCAAAGGTTCCGGTCTGCTCGCCTTGTTTGTAGAAGACGTTCGCATAATTCTGACCCTGGTCGTTCGACCAGATTGATACCCTATAGCCGGCGCCTGCTGCCAGGCCGCGGACAGTGTAGTTGCCGCTCGCGTCTGTCTTCTCGCCACCGCCTGACCATGTCTGCTCAGACCACGCATTTATCCAGACGTTTGAAGCGGGGCTGCCGTCCTCCCTGGTGATCTGTCCGGCAATCGTCCTGCCGGAAGAGAGGCTGAAGTCTATGCCCGACCTGGAGCCGGTCGTCGTATCGAGAAGCGTGGCTTCGTCCCACTTTGCCGTGCCGTTGTAGAACTGGCGCGCGTAGTTGGGATGCCATACCTCCACGCGGTAGTCGGTAGCGGGGTTTACCTTGAGGCGATAGGTGCCGTCAGATTGTATTGACGAGCCTGCGCCGCTGCCCGTCTTCTCGGAGTGGGCATTTACCCAGCCGCGGTTGCCCCATTGGTCTGCTTCGGGCGGAGAGCCGTTAGCGAGCACCGTCCCCGTGATCTCGACGCCCTGGCTCAATACGAAGTTGATGTTGGCAGCCGACCCTGATGAGACATCGACTAGGTCCGCCTGCATATAGTCGGTCTTGTTGTTGTACATCTGTGGCACGTAATCAGGATGCCACACGCCCACGCGGTAATCGGGCGCGGGCCTGAGATTCATCGTGTAGTAGCCCTGTGCGTCGGTTGAAGCGCCGTTGCCGGTCATCGTGCTCTCAGAGTGCGCATTCACCCAGATGTTGGAGACGCCTGAGCCGTTGAACGTGACCCGGCCGGCGATAGTGTTGCCGCTTGAGAGGTTGAAATCGATGCCTATGACATCCGGTGTCTCCTCGCCGACCGCGACCAGATCCGCTTGACTCCAGTCGTACTTGCCGTTGTAGAACTGGTGTACGTACTGCTGGGACCAGATCTCTACGCGGTACGAGCCGATGGGGACCCTGATGCGGTACTGGCCCTGCGCATTAGTGGGCTCACCCGCACCGAAGCCCTGTTCCGAGAAGGCATTCACGAAGAGGCCGACGACGGGTTTGCCATTGGCCCTCACTGTTCCGCTGATGGAGCCGCCGCTCGCGAAGGTGATCAGTATACCCTTTGCGCCACTTGAAGAGAGGTCGACACCGGAGGTGCCGCCCGGAGCAAAGTCGAAAATAGTGGCCTGATCCCACATCTGCGTGGTGCTGTCAGGCGAGCAGTCTGTTGCACAACTATTGATGTCGCCACCCTGTCCCAGCTTGTAGAAGACCATGGGGTATTCAGGATGGTTTGCATTGATCTTGTATCCGTTGGCCGGGGGCACCTTGAAGCTGAAGTTGCCCTGGCCGTCCGTGTTCCCGCCGCCAGATGCCTGGTCCGTGTCAGACCATGCATTCACCCAGGCGCCCTGGACACCCGATCCGCCACTCATGACGCGGCCGGAAATGGTGATGCCTGCTGCCATCGTGATGTCGATGCCCGTGATGTTCTCGTTCGATGTGTTGATCTCTGTTGCCTCTTCCCATCTGGTGGTCGTGGAGTCGTTGGTGCCTTCACCGTTTGAGATGGTTCCCTTCCACATGACCCTCGGGTATTCCTGTGAGAATGCTTCAACCCTGTAGCCGGGACCGGGCGGCACGTTGATCGTGAAGACGCCGCTCTGGTTTGTCTGGCCGTTCCCGTTGCCGTTGGGCGAGAATGCATTCACCTGGATATTTGCGATGCCTGCACCCTGACCATCCTTCACTGTACCGCTTATACTCTTGCCCGAACTCACCTGAATATTGATGTTTGTGGCGTCAGCCTGCGTTACGTCAACAAGCAGTGCCTGGTTCCAAACCGTGGTCGTTTGTGCGCCGCCATAGTAGGCCTGCGGGTAGTTGGGCATGTTGACGCTCACGCGAAAGTCTGCCGCCGGTGCGACAGTCATCGTGTAGTTACCGCTCTGGTTTGTGTTTCCGCCGCCGCCTGCGCCTGTACTCTCTGACCAGGCATTCACCCAGGCATTTGCCAGCGGGCTGCCGTTGGACAGTGTCACTTGTCCGGAGATGGTCTTGCCCGCACCAAGCGCAAAGTCGACGCAGTCTGACCTGTCGACCGCCACGCATTCCATCGGCGCTGAGCTTACGTCGAGAAGGTCTGCTTCCTGCCAGCCCGGTTTACCGTTCCAATACTGCATGGCGTATCCCTGGGCATTGACCTGAACCTTGTAGTCGTTTCCAGGCTTCAACCAGAGCGTGTAGGTACCAGTAGAATCGGTGCCGCCGCCGCCTTGAGACCCTGTAGTCTGGGAGTATGCGTTGACCCACGTATTGGGAACGGGGTTACCTCCTGCCGTCACCTTACCTTTGACCTTGCGCGCCGCTTCCAAAGCGAAGTCAACGCCGGTCTGGGTGCCTTCAGGCGCGAGGCTCAGGAGTGTTGCCCAGTCCCACCGGTCCGTCTGAAAGTAGAACTGGCTTGCGTATCCTTCTTTGCGTGCCTCGATCCTGTAGCTGCTGTTTGCCGGGATGCGCAGGCTATAGGTTCCATCTGATGCGGTGAGGGTGCTTATCTGCCTTCCCCACTGGGGATTGGCAGCTACCGTGACGCCTTCCATTGGGCTTCCACCTGAAGTGACCGTTCCGGACACAACGCCGGTGTTCGCCGTGTCAACGATTGTGACTATGAAATCGCTGATCTCGCCGGCAAACGTGGGCAGGGAAACAACGGGAATGGTAAGCCCCGTGATTTCGAACCGTACGGTGGCCGTTCCTGCGGGCACGTTGGGAATGATCCAGACCTCGCCCGGCTCCAAATCTATGTACTGCTGAGGAGTGAGGGGAATGTCGCTGCCGTTAAGATAAATAGTTACCTGTTTCAAATACTGCTGGTTCATGAAATCGTAGATGCCGAGGTCCATGTCGTTGTCACCCTCGATTTCTACGACGACAATTGCCTTGGTAGGATCGATGGTGAGCGCGGGTACTCTCTGGGCAATCGCCTGAATCATGGTCTCGGGGATACCGAAAAGCTCCTCGTCAAACGTGCAGGGGCCCATGCCCTGGCCGCACGTGGAGCTGTCCACATCCGTGCTCCCGAACTGAATGCCTATGTTTGTGGGGATGTAGCCGGTCTTGGTGACCTTTATCCAGTGAAGTTGGTTCGCGGGAATGCCGGACAGGGTGAATATGCCGCAGTTAGCATCGTACGCTGGATCCGCGGGGTCCCTGGAGCAACCGTCTGTGCCTCCGCTCGTGGTGGCTACACTTGGGTTGTTCACCAGGCTTATCGAAGCGCCGGGTAATGGGGGGTCCTCGCCGTCATACTCTCCACCCGGTTCCCCGCCTCCCGGAGGCGGTCCGCCGCCCTCCTCAATTACTGCCTCGAACGCCTGACCCTTCCACTGGATGAAGTCTTTCGACTCCACTATGGATGGGCCGAAGACGAGCAGGAAGCTCAGAAGAACGAACCAAAGCCAAAACCCGTGACGTCTCCTTACCATGGAAAGCCTCCTTTTGGTCATCACTGACCTCTCCTCATGTTATAAAATGAGATGTTTTCTCTCATAGCTCGTTGCTGGTAATACGTATAGTTGTTGTAACCCCGTTGCTGGGTGTTCGATTGCATGAATGATTGTGTTTGCGACTGGCCCTGTTGCGCAGCCATGGCTGCCTGAGCCCCTTGGACCGTCTGGGGTCCCTGGGCCACCGGAGGTCCTTGAGGCGCAGGTGCACTTGTCTGCTGGGCGCTCATGCTTGCCTGAGTCATGGCGGTAACCGCTGCGACCTGCCTTTCCTGCGCTTCCGCCTGGTCCGCCTTGACTCGCATGCTCTGCCGCATTTGTTCGGCTTCCAGCATGCGCTGGTTCACCCAGGCGCTATACTGAAAGGCGCGTTCTCCTGTGACACGCGTTGACGGCCCGGCGAGCCCTTCAGCCGGCTGAGGTGTGTTGCCACTTGAGCGAACCGCACTTACCTGCTCTGCCGCCACTTTGGCCGGGCTGGCGGGACCCGGTGTGACCTGCCTTGAGGGCTCGGCAGACGCGAGTGTGGCGCCAGCGGTTCTTGGGCCCGTGAAGACCTTGAACGCACTCTCTTTGGTGCCTGTGTTCTTGAAGATGCGAAGCTCGGTTATCCTGCCGTGCTGATCTGCCACTATGGCGTAGTTGAGCGGGTGTACGAGCGTCCTCACACCTTTCTCAAAAGAAAGCTGTTTGACGTCCGCGGAGACCTTTCGTTTTTCTTCTGTGCGGTCCAGGTAAACCGTGATGCCCGTCTTGCGGCTCAACTCTTCGGCGATCGAGCCGAGGGTCGCGTCTTCGGCGACGATGCTGATGCGCCCGCCTGATTGCTCGATTGTTGGCCCGCTTGAACTGCCTGGACTGCCTGCGGCGGAGACGATGAGGGGCAGGAGCGCTAGAAAAGCGATCAGGCCGATCCGGATACCTCTTGATATATGGTACGAGCGTGTCTCTGGTGCCATACGGGTTGTTATGCTTATCGGACCTGTTGGACGAAAACTTTAGGGTAGTTGAATTAGGTCTTTAGGATTAAGACGAGCGGCTATTTAGAGGTGCTACTTATTGTTCATCACGAGCGTGATGAGCTTGGAGCGACTCGTTGCGTTGAACTTTTTGAATATCCTGTTAAGGTGGGCTTTGACCGTGTGTTCGCTGAGCGACAGTCTGTTGGCTATCTCCTTGTTGGTGAAGCCCTGGCAGACAAATTCGATTATCTCTTTCTCCCTGCCCGTGATGCCGCTGATCTTGCCGGTCTTTGACATGATGCCCGACTCATGGAGGAATGTCTTAACCGTGCTGTTGTCTATCCAGATCTGTCCCTGGCTGACGATGAGGAGGGCTTTCTTCAGCAGATGCAGTTCCGTGTCCGTAGAGAGTATGCCATGTATCTTATATGAGAGAAGCGTCGTTATTATCTTTTCCTTTTCGACGCCCGTATCCATGAGGAGAATCTTGGCTGTCGGGTAGGACGAGATCAGGTTTTCATTAACAGTGGAAATGTCGGCAAGGACGACCTCGGGTGCAAACCCGTTGGTTTTGCCCTGCTCGTACACGGTTACCTCGGTGTAGCCGTTCTTGGTCAGAAGTTGTTTGACCGCTTCGCAAATCAGTGTGTTGCCTATATGGATGAGTATGCGCATCGTTGCTGGTTACTCAGTATATTCGGCGTAAATTTTTTAAACTTAAGGGAAACTTAAGGGAGATGACTACTCGTTCGCTCCCCCCAAGGTAGACTCCTACATGAGATGAAGTGGCTCCGAGGCGCGCCAGTGCTCACTTTTGGCGTGTTAATTGCAAGTCGACGCAATAATGACAGGCAAAGAGAAACATGTGAGGGCGGCTATTGACTCTGTAAGTCTGCGTCCAACAACGGAAAACCACTACAAAGGGGGATCTATGGTATGTGACAAGTGTGGTTTCGGGTACATGATCGATGACAGTTATTTTGACGTTAAGGTCTTCAAGTGTTGGGTTTGTGGCAACAGACTGTACATCGATTACCCGAGACGGTGGGGTTCCCTCGTCTGCTCCAGGTGCGGCAACGACATGACCGAGGAGAATGAACTGGGTTATTGCAGAGAGTGTATGAAGCTCCTCAATGTCCATATGGGGCGGCTCAAGGGGCGCACGTACGGGGAGAGTGTCTGCGCGTGCGGGACTACCTTTGTCCGCAAGAGCCCGACACAGATGTTTCACTCGAAGGATTGCAGAAAGCGCGTCGTCTCAACGTTCTAGAGAACGCGTTTCTCGACATCCTATCTCGTTATCTTCACCGGGTCACCTATCTTTATCCCGTGTTTTCTCACAAATTCCTGATTTACTTCGATGGCGTATCTGCAATGCGAGCGGGGCGTGTAAATGGGGCAGTCCGCCGGATTCTTGGAGGGGCAAGGTTCCATGTCCAATATGTCGACAATGCGTAACGTCTCGTCCAAAAAAATGACGCTCAGCGGAATCTTGGTGTTGAACATATAGAAGGAATGGTACCCCCTGTCTGCAAAGAAGAAGATCATGCCCTCGTTCTCACCAAGAGATGTGCGGTGCATAAGACCCTTCTGGCGCGCCGCCTCTGTTTCAGCGGCCTCCGCGCGAATCGAAACCTTCGATGGCAGGAATCTCACCGTATGAAATGATACGTCAGGTGCATCTGATGAGGAGCACCCGGGAACCAGTGGTACAAGAAGGGCGGCAAGAAGAACGATTAAGACTGGCATGGGAAATGCTATCAGATTTAAACGGCGACTCATGATCACTAGTATAGCATCGTGAACTGCCAGAGAAGAAGGGTTTTGTCACCTCGAAAACAGTTTCAGCAAGGCCGGGGATGTGATAAACCCTACAAGAGGGCACCGGGCTGTCGCATTACAGCTTATCCGGCGAAGGGCCCTCGCGAAAGGAGTAATCCATGGGAATGATAAAAGCAGCAGTCTTCTTCGGCACCAGTCTTTCAATCTGCATATCGTGGAGCCTCCACAAGTCCGTGTCCATGGCGATCCTCCACGGCATCCTCTCGTGGCTCTACGTCATCTACTATGCGATCAAGGAGAGCAAACTTCTCGACTAATCCCCTCATGTGGAGACTAATGCTCATTCTCCTGCCCTATACGATTGCTGCGGGAATCGCGCTTCTTTCTCTCGGTGGCTGCAGGGACATGAATAGATCGTCCGAAATGCTTCGCTGGGACCTCGTTGCTGAAGGAGAAAACAAAGAACTTTACTTCATAGATCGTAAGGCGATCGCCCGCGTCTCCGATGGGATTGTAAGGGTGAATGTCAAGTATGTGCCTTCCAAAGACCAGTTCCTACTCAGCCTTCAAGAGATCTCTAAACAGTTCGGTGGGGAAGGGAAGGGAGCTGACTACGAGTACACCGTGTCGACATGGGAGTTCGACTGTGCCGGGGGTGGAGGCAGGTGCCTCAACCTGACCCATTTCAGGAAAGGGCAGAAGATAGCCGCCTACGACTATCCGGACCAGAAATGGTCGTCTCTCGATAAGACGGCCAGCACCAAGGTCTTGAGAGACCTGGTCTGCAGGCAAACGACACACGCAGAAAAGTAAGAGTCGCATTCAAGAGTACCACCCGCACGCGGGTGTCCCGGCCAACCAGAGGCGAAATTCTAAATCCCGGGTACCCGCTTGCGGGTGATCGAAATCCTAAACAATTTTCAAATGACCAACATTCCAAATAACTCGTGGTAAGATAGGCTATGCTCTTTGAGCTGCCTCTTTTTCTATCCGCGATTATCATCTTTCTTTTTGCGATCGCGAGACTCAGCGCGGAAATACAAAGGCTGTTTACGGCCCGTGTGCGGCAGTATATAAAGGCCGCCGTCAGAAGGCCGTTGTATGGTCTGTCGGTCGGCATACTGTCGACAATTCTTTTTCAAAGCAGTTCCACGACAACGACCCTCACTGTCGGGATGGTAAGTGCCGGCCTGCTCAGTTTCTATCACGGTCTCGCCGTAGTGCTGGGCACTGATATCGGAACAACGCTAACCGTGCAGCTCGTTGTTTGGAAGGTGACGGCGTTTTTCCCTGTGTGTGTTGTGGGTGGCGGGCTTCTCTGGCTCATTGCGGCGGGCAAGCGCAAGGCTGTGGGCGAGGTCGTATTCTATTTCGGCCTGGTGCTCTTTTCGCTCTATCTCATTGGTCAGACGACGGCGCCGCTCCATTCGAGCGAGTGGGTGGTCCGGTTCTTCAGTCAGACGAATCATCCGGTACTGGGGTTTGCGATTGGCGCGGTGTTTACGGCTGTCGTCCATGCGTCGGCAATACCAATCAGTTTGCTCGCCATGCTGAGCCAGCAGGATATAGTGACGCTCGAGACAGCACTACCGATTCTCATTGGGGCGAACGTCGGCACGACCGTTACCGCGCTTCTTGCAGGAATTGTGTCGAACGTAAGCGGGAAAAGGACCGCTGTGGCGCATCTATTTTTCAAATGCGTCGGAGCCGTTGTGAGTTTTCTGCTTATGCCTTTCTTTGGACCTGTGCTCCGGGCCATTACAGCCAGCGTCCCGCAGCAGATCGCGCTGGCTCATTTCTTCTTCAATCTCTGCATCGTGCTGATCTTTATTCTCCTCTTGAAACCTGTTTCAAGATTGCTGGAAAGGGTTGTGCCTGGCAAGGAAGAAGTGATCCCGGTGTGGCCCGAATTTTTGAACGCGGCATGCCTGGTTCGAACGGAAGAAGCGCTCCTGTGCGTCAAGCGGGAGCTTGTGCGGCAGATGCTTTTGGCGCAACGCATGGTGCGTGAGAGTATCGAGCTCACAAAGACATTCCAAAAGGGAATGAGGCAGAGCCTCGTGTACATAGAGGCAGTTGTGGATAACCTGCGGAGCGAGATCGCACATTACCTGTGGCACATTTCAGACAGAAACTTTACCGAGGCTCTATCAAAGCGCCTCTTTGCATACACGGCCATGGTTGACGACATTGAACGCATCGGAGACCACGCCGTCATACTCGCCAAACTGGCAGCGGAAAAACATGAGCGACGGATCGCATTCTCGGAGCGGGGCATGGCGGAGCTCGATGAAATAGATGCGCTTGTCCTGGCAAACGTGGCAGACGCAGCCCGTATACTGGAAGCACGGGATGAGTTCATTGTCGAAAAGATTATGTGGCGGGAAGAGACGGTCGATCTCAAAGTGAAAGAGGCAAGGGAACGGCACCTGGAGCGGTTTCACAGGCGGATCTGCAGGGCCGAGTCAGGTCCGATCTTTCTTGAGACGCTCATCAACCTGGAGCGCATATCTGACCACTGCATGAACATAGCGGAGTACGTCAAAGAATTGAAAGAACCGTGATCGGTGATCAGT
>Ga0102851_10001451_pt1 | contig 13542 bp, 7 predicted proteins | sample Mud3Dept3metaG_FD_79558 | JGI IMG/M metagenome (GOLD analysis project Ga0102851, IMG submission 79558) | Freshwater wetland microbial communities from Ohio, USA, analyzing the effect of biotic and abiotic controls - Mud 3 Core 4 Depth 3... | ecosystem: Environmental > Aquatic > Freshwater >... | reverse complement strand
AAGGAATAGAATATAAATCATATAATTATTGGGACGTAGGAATGGGAGTTGCTTATTGGTATTCTAAAAATGACAGAAATGTGATTCACCGGGCACCTTCAGATGCAAAAATAGGGTTAGCAGTTTATCACATCAATAAACCTCATTATTCATTTCAGGCTAATGGTGAGTCAAAATTACCCATGCGATTTGTTTTACATTCATCGGCTCTTTTTGCTACCCAAACTACGAATCTTTATTGGTATCCGAATTTAACTCTAGTTGTTCAGGGAAAACAGCATGAGGTGTTTTTTGGATCTTTATGGAAATATAATTTACAATCAGCTTCAAAAAACACAGGATTTACAACTGAGATTTCGCTCTCCGGCGGATTGAATATGAGAATCACAAATGTTATTGACGCAATAGTTCCACAGATTTTTATCGGCGCATATAATTTTAGTGTTGGTTTGTCTTATGATATCAATATTTCGAAATTAAATGCTGCATCTCAATACAGGGGTGGGTTTGAGTTTTCGCTGAGGTTTACAAATCCGGACGCTTATATTCATCGCAATCCTTTCAGAAATGCAGTTTCAATTTAAGTAACTGCCTGCAAATTCTGATTTTATGAATTCAACCTTCCCGGTTCGCCAAAAGAGCAGGTATTATTAAGATTTTTATATATTTGTTGCTTCTATAACAAATAATTAATGAAACGAATCCTGATTCTCCCGTTAGCACTACTTGTTTTGCCTTTTTTTGTGAACTGTGGTGGGGCTGATGATTTAACTGGCGATGCAATCGACCCTAACAAAATTGAAAAAGTAGAAGGAGGAAAATTCAGAGGCGGAGTTTTAAGATTGAATTCAATTGAGGAATACACTTCTTGTTTTCCGGCTGCAATCAACGATATTTACTCAACTCATATTGCCGGCCAGGTGTATGAAGGTTTATTTAAATTCAATCAGCAAACGCTTGAAGCTGAACCTTGTTTGGCAGAGAGTTTTGAGATTGACAATTCAAAAAAGAAATACACTTTTCACATTCGCAAAGGAGTTTATTATCATGACGATGCCTGTTTTCCTGATGGAAAAGGAAGAGAAATAACCGCGAATGATTTCAAATATTGTTTTGAGTTCCTCTGCTCCGCTCACGAAGAAAATAAATGGTCAACGCTTTTCCGTGATAAATTAGTTGGTGCCGTAGATTATGAAAATGGTAAAGCAAAATCTGTATCAGGAATTAAAGTTGTTGATACTTATACATTGGAATTAATGTTGTTAGATCCTTTTGCAAGTTTCCCAGATTTATTAGCTGTTTTAGCTGCGGCAGTTTATCCGAAAGAAGCTATTGATGAATACGGCTATGAAGGAATGCATAACTACATGGTAGGCTGTGGACCATTCATTGCAACAACATTAGAAAACGGTAAAAACGTTGAATTTATCCGCAACGAAAAATATTGGAAAAAAGATGAGTTCGGAAATCAGTTGCCGTATTTAGCTAAGGTCACATTCTCATTCATCAAAGAAAAACCACAAGAATTAAAATCATTTAAGGACGGAAATTTAGATATGGTTTGGGGAATTCCTGTTGAAGAAATTAACAATATTATGGGTTCGTTTGAAGAAGCCATGGAAGGAAAAAATCGTGAATTCGATGTACAGTCGTGCAACAGTTTAAACATTCAGTATTATGGATTTTTATACACCAGCGAAACTTTTAAAGACGTTCGCGTAAGAAAGGCCTTCAATTATGCAATCGATAGAGATTCATTAGTAGAATTTGTTCTTCAGGGCGAAGGTATTCCGGCTCATCACGGATTTGTTCCGCCAATGTCCGGTTATCCGTCAGAAACGGTAAAGGGTTTTGATTACAATCCCGAACTGGCAAAAAAATTAATGAAAGAAGCTGGCTTTCCTGGTGGTAAAGGGTTTCCAGAAATTACATTACACCTCAATAGCGGCGGAGGTGTTTACGAAAAAATTGCAGCGTACATGCAGGAAACGTTGAAAAAAAACCTTGGCATTACAATGAAACTGAATGTGATTGAAATGAAAGATTTACATCCGCAGGCTGAAAAAGGAAAACTCGATTTCTGGCGTTTTGGTTGGATTGCGGATTACCCGGATCCATCTAACTTCCTGTACTTGTTTCATGGAAATAATATTGTTGAAGGAAAAGAAAGTTCAATCAACTATTTCCGTTATTCGAATCCTGTTTTTGATGCAACTTACGATGCCGCATTAAAAGAAATCGATGACAAAAAACGAATGAAATTATTTGCAGAATGCGATCAGATTTTAATGGATGATGCCGTTATTATGCCGCTTCTTTTCAACGTAGATATTCGCCTGATCAATCCCGAAGTAAAAGGATTTGACATCAACGAATTAGAATACCGCGATCTTGCAGTAGTCTATTTTGAATTAGATAAAAAAACGAATATTCGTGTTTACGATAACCTGGGCGAGGACGAAGAAGAAGAAGTCATCGAATAACATCTGAGAACCTATATAAAAAAAAGAGCTTTGAAATTATTTCAAAGCTCTTTTTTTTGATGGAGTCCAATAGAGACGATCCCAATTATCGCGGTGGATTTCAATTCACAAAAAAATTATTCAATAATTATCTTCCCCGATTTAGAATTTTCTTCAGAATTAAAATGATAAAAATAAATACCCGGAGCCAACTCTGAATTTATTTCCTGATCAACATTTATTTCTGAAGTTGAATAAACAAGTTGCCCTGTCAAATTAAATAATTCAATAGAATAATTTATAGCAACGGTTGAATAAGAGAAATTGCCGTTTGAGGGATTTGGGAATATTTCAAAATCTGATTTTGATTCAAGTTCAACCATACTTACATCAGTTTGATTTGTAATAAAAATTGTATTATCTCTCAAAATATATCCAATTAAAACACCATTTCTGTATTCCTCAACCTTTATCCCAAGTACACTCACTTCGTTACAATTGGTAGGATTCATAGTGACAAACCCGGTTTGAGAATTAATGCTCATTGCCGGAGACGATGTAATTGCTGTATCTTTCGAATATCCGGCGTCATATACGATTGTGTTTTCAGAATTACAATATGTTGCACCTAGCGGCTGATAAAAACTGTATACTAATGAGTCTCCGTCAGGGTCAATGGCGCTTTGATTATAGCTAAAAAGTTGATTACAGCATGCATATAGGATAGGTTCTCCTACAAACTCAGGTGTACTATTTCCGGGAAAGTTAAGGTTATCCAATCCGATTCGAATGCCAATTGCAAATGTCATTCCGTTAAATGTATTGATATAGGCCTCCCGGCAACACAAATCATAATCAATAAAATAATCGTCGCATGGCATAGCAAAGGTGCGCTGACCTTTGTACACCCATTTTTGAAACCCGGGATACCCACCGCCGTTACAATTATTGGTCACAGCTGGGAAAGCGCATAACGGATAAATTTCCTGGCCTGTTCCTGGCACAGGTGCACACCAGACACCAGAGGGGATACCACTACAACCCGAGGGTGAACAAATTGCTAAGTTAACAGAATCGGGCGTAAGTCCGAGAGCCTCACAATCAATATACATACTGATGGTAAACTCATAAATATTACTTCCCAAATATTTATAAGTGATATCAAAATAAGGAAGATGTGTAGCATTCAGGTTAATCTGCGAACAACACAAAAGAATAAAAAGAAGAATTTTTTTCATAAAAAATCGAATTAATGGGCTAATAATCCGATAAATATAAGAAAATAAAAAATGAGTTCAAATTAAGAGTCCCGGTGGGACAAGTCCTCTAGTACCGACTGATTTCAATCCGTCGTGAAACATTTGATCACGCTACCACCAACTTCTTCTCAACCAAATACTGCGCAATCTGCACAGCATTCGTAGCAGCCCCTTTTCTCAAATTGTCTGCAACAATCCAAAGATTTAACGTGTTTGCCTGGCTTTCATCTCTTCTTATTCTGCCAACAAAAACATCATTTTTTCCTTTTGCGTGAAGTGGCATTGGATAAATATTCATCTCCGGATTATCTTTCAAAGTAACACCGGGAGTATCGTGTAAAATTTTTCTTACTTCAGCTAAATCAAAATCATTTTCAAATTCAATATTCACTGCTTCAGAATGTCCGCCACTTACCGGAACACGTACGGCTGTTGCTGTTACGTTGATTGACGGATCAAGAATTTTTTTAGTTTCGTTTGCTAATTTCATTTCTTCTTTTGTGTATCCGTTTTCTAAAAATGAATCACAATGCGGCAAACAATTTTCGTTGATTACATACGGATAAGCCATCTCACCTTTAATTCCTGCCTTTTCATTTTCCAATTGCTTAACCGCTTTTACACCGGTTCCGGAAATGGATTGGTAAGTAGAAACTACAACCCGTTTCACTTTATATTTTTTGTGCAACGGAGCTAAAACCATTACCATTTGTATCGTTGAACAATTTGGATTTGCAATAATTTTATCTGAATCCTGGATTAAATTTGCGTTAATTTCCGGTACAATTAATTTCTTGTCAGGATCCATTCTCCACGCGCTGGAATTGTCAATTACAGTAGTTCCAACTGCCGCAAATTTCGGTGCCCATTCCAAAGATGTTCCACCACCTGCTGAGAAAATAGCAATATCCGGTTTAGCTGCAACCGCTTGCTCCAGGCTAATTACCGTATAATCTTTTCCCTGGTAATTTAATTTTGATCCGACTGATTTTTCTGATGCAACAAGCAACAATTCATCCATCGGAAAATTGAATTCAGACAATACTTCTAAAATAACTGTACCAACCATTCCTGTGGCACCAACAACTGCGAGTTTCATTTTCCTTCTTTTTAGTGATACAAAATTACTACATTTAGCAGTCCTATTCGGAAGCGCAATGAGATTTTATTTAACTCTTTTATTATTTGTTGTTAGCAGATTATCGTCTGCGCAATTCTCCGATGATTTTTCTGATGGTGATTTTACGGCTAATCCAATCTGGAATGGTCAGACAGCAAATTTTGAAATTGATGGATTAAATCAACTTCATCTACTTGCGCCGGCTATAGATGATACTTCTTATTTATCTGTTGCAACAACTAACATTGTAACAACCTGGGACTTTTTTGTTCGCATGGATTTTAATCCTTCGTCATCAAATCTTACGCGCGTTTATTTAGTTTCAGATAATGCAAATCTGAAAGGAAGTTTAAACGGTTATTTTATTTCTGTCGGTAACACAACCGATGAGGTAAGTCTTTATCGTCAAACAGGAACAGCTGCAGTTGAAATTTTAGACGGACTTGATGGAATTTTAAATACGTCAACAGTAAATGTCAGAATCAGAGTTACGCGTGACGCATTAGGAAATTGGGAAATTTTCAGAGATGAAACTGGTGGTTATACTTTTACATCCGAAGGAACAATTTTAGATAACACTTACACAACAACAACTAATTTTGGGGTCTTTTGTAAATACACTTCAACACGATCTACGCTTTTTTATTTTGATGATTTAGGTGATCCTTATATTGATGGTTTAGCTCCAACTATTTCTTCTTTAACAGTAATTTCTGCAACACAAATTGATGTGCAATTTTCAGAGCCTGTTGAGCAAATAACTTCTGAAACTGAATCAAATTATTCTGTCAATAATAGTATCGGAATTCCTTCATCTGCAGTAATTGACGGTGTTGATGCAAGTATTATTCATTTGACATTTGCAACTGCTTTTTCAAACGGAACAACGTATGATTTGACAATAAATAATGTTGAAGATCTTGCGACTAATTCCATCATCTCACCGACTACAGAATCCTTCTTATATTTTGTTGCGGATGTTCCTTCTGCGAATGATGTGATCATTACAGAAATTATGGCAGACCCTTCTCCGGTTGTTGGTTTACCTGAAGTTGAATTCATTGAAATTTATAATCGTTCAGCTAAATATTTTGATCTTTCAAATTGGACAATTGGCGATGCAACTTCAGATGCAACAATTGGTGCGTACATTCTTGTACCGGGGGGGTACGTGATGATTTGCGCTGTTGGAGATTCAATATTATTTACAAGTTTAAACAAAGCTGTCGCATCTCTTCCTGCTTATAATAATGATGCTGACGCAGTTGTTTTAAAAGACAATTTGGGAAATATTATAGACTCAATTTATTTTGGATTATCATGGTACAATGATGCAATTAAAGATGATGGCGGCTGGACACTTGAAAGAAAACATTTAAATGCGCCATGCATCGATAAAAATAATTGGTCGGCATCAACAAATGTTTTAGGCGGAACTCCGGGAATGCAAAATTCAATTTGGACAGATGTCGATGATGTAACCGGTCCAACTATTTCATCTTATGTTGTAAATGGCTCAACAGATTTAATTTTATATTTTAATGAGACATTGGACACAACCATACAAGCTGTAGTTTCAATAAATCCCACTGTTTCAAGCTTGACATGGAATTTTACATCGCTTACTTCATTGCAAATTTTTCCGTCAGCTTTATCAGTAAATGTTTTATATGATTTAACTATTTCAACTGCGTCAGATTGTTGGGGAAATGCAATGCTCTCAACTATAATTCCTTTAGGACTTCCCGATTCAATTGCACCGGAAGATCTGATCATAAATGAAGTAATGTTTAACCCACTTACAAATGGATCTGACTATGTAGAAATTTATAATCGCTCAACAAAAATTCTTGATCTCAATGAAGTTTATTTAGCGAATTGGGATGATGATTCAATTGCAAATTATGAATCAGTTACAAGCGTTCAACGATTAATAATGCCGGGCGAATATGTTTTGTTAACGGAAGATACAACGGACATCATTACAGATTTTTCTATCTACGGAATAGGGACTTTTATTGACATGGATTTACCAACTTACAACGATGATTCCGGAACAGTTTATTTGCTCAGCAAAGATTTTATGATCCTTGATTATTTTCATTACGATGCCGATTTTCATTATGTTCTGGTGACAGATGTAAACGGAAAGTCATTAGAAAGAATCACCTTTGAAGGCGGAATGAATAATCCCGACAACTGGCACACAGCATCAGAAAATGTAGAGTGGGGAACGCCGGGTTATGAGAATTCACAATTAATGTATCCTCAAGTTACCGGAGTAGTAACTTTAACTCCCGAATTATTTTCTCCCGACAACGACGGCAACAATGACGTACTAACAATCAGTTTAGAATTCCTAACAATTGATAACGTAGTTGACATAGAAATTTTCGACAATCGCGGAAGAACTATTCGCGAATTAAAAGACAATTTTTTCGTAGGAAATTCCGCACTAATAACCTGGGACGGTGCAACTGATGAAGGTACAAAAGCAACTATCGGAACTTACATAATTTTGGTAACAGTTCTAGAAGCAGATGGTTCTCAAACTGAGTATAAATTAGTCTGCGTTTTAGGCGGGCAACTCTAATCTATTTAAATGGATAATTTATTTTCCTTATTGAGATTTGCGATTCCTGGTGCGTTATTTTTTTTACAGATTTTTATTTTTGACTTGATGTTCAAAACACAGTCATTAGATATTTACGGAGTCACTGCTGAAGTTTTAATACTAATTGTTGCTGGATTCATGTCTTCGATTTTATATCGGTTGTTTTTTCCAGTTCATGGATTCAATCACATCAATTCAATTAATTACTTAATGGATCGCGACCTGATCAAGGTATTCAACAATCAAGGACAATCGATTGACAATATAAAAGGCGTTCGCAAAAAGCGATTTAGCTGGAATTTTTTTTGGAACCCAAAATCGTATCGTTCTAACTTCCAGAATAATCAAAACAATAAAATTAATGCTTATCAAATATTGACTATTATCTGGCACGATTATAAAGCTCTTTTCGATTCTGAAAAGGGAAGTTATCAGGGCAATCTTATGAACTCATTTGGGTCAGCTATGATTGCAAGTGCAACCGGAATTTTGTTTACTTTGATTTGGTTATTTAATATTTGGATATGTGATCCTGATCAATTAGATTGTTACTGTAATAAACTTATTTTGTTTTTTGTGATCAACTTGTTAATGGTCTTATTTTTAAGGCGAACTTGGCTACAGACAAGACAGTTATATACGCAATGGATTGAGTCTAGTATTATTTCTATGGTTGCGAAACATGTCAGGGAAACAAGTCGTCCAATAGAAATCTTTTTTTTCAATCGCAAGTAAACAGCTTCGCGGTCAACTTCAGTTGATTTATATTTCTCTTATTGCATATCAACAATTCACTATATTCGTAGCATGCGGCTAACTCATTTCTTATTTGCCCTTTTCTGTTCTCCGGTTATACAGGCCCAAAATTATATCACTGAAGAATTTAACAAAACCTATCAGAATAAACCTTTAAAGGAGTACAGTCGTGTAATGACTTATTATGATTTATGGGAAGAGATTCTTTTTTGCGAAGATACTTCATTGGTTTATGATAATGTTTTTATTCTATCTGATGAAGTTCAATCATCGCTAGTTGATTCTTTGTTCAAGTCAAAGTCTTCGTGGGAAATAGAACCATTTGTGTGGATTAAGAACTCAAATTTTGGACTGAATTATGAATCTTATGGAAAGGCTGCCATTTTCAAGGTAGATGGCCTAAATTTTAAACGAGAATTTCTTGTTACCAGATGCCTTGGAGTTGCTAATTTCTGGTTTAGAGATTGTAAACTTAAACAGGGGTTGGTGATCGCTTGTCAAGCATCTATCGTTCAACTTAGCCATTGCGAAATAAAAGGCAATATAGATGTCGGTGATGTGAATAAAGGTGTGTGCGTGAATAATTTGAAAATTGATAGTTGTAAAATTGAGTTGAATGGTTATCATTCTTTTTTTTTAAAAGTTAATTCTAATTCCGAACGAGGGCATGGAATCGAGATTAATAATTCAAATATTTACTGTCGCGATACTTTGGCTTTTTTGTTATTCTCAGATTTTGAAACTTTGGTTATCAGAAATAGCGTTTTTTTAATCCCGGTTATTATTCAATCTAAAGAAATAACGGAATTTTGGTGTTCACATTCGATTTTTGATAGGATCACGTTCGAATACTTTCCTGAGCCTTTGACGTTTGTATGTCAATGGTCAGTTTTGAAAGGTGTTTTGGCAAATGATAGTGAAGGGGATGATTACTTGTCTCTTTCGCAGTTTGACGCTTGGTCAAACGCGTTGGATGACGTGGAGGCTTATGATGAGCTAATGTCAAAATATAAAGCATTGCATGAAATATACAAAAGCCGCGGAGATATGGTTTCCGCGAACGGCAGTTATCTTGAAATGAAGGATGTTGAAACAAAAAGACTCCTTTATATTTATAACACCGCAGGTGGCATCAATAATTATTTTAAATACAAGCTAAACGTATTTCTTGGGTATGTTGCAGATTATGGAACCAATCCGGTTAAATGCATCATCTATGCAATTTATGTAATTTTCTTGTTCGCACTTTTCTATCTACTCTTCTACTCAAAATGGGATAACATCAATCACAAATTCATGCTTAAAAGAGGTCTATCATTTATTCATTTTTTTAAAGGTGAACAAAAGCGTGATGAACTTTATACCGATAATTACAAAGAGCATATTTATTCATTTGACGAATTCAAAAAAAATATACAGGAAGCAAAAGGACAAATTCCGTTTTTCTTTTTCCTCTTTTTAAGACCCGTTTATTGGACAGCCAATACAAAAATAAGAATCAATGAATGGTTTTATAATAGATTGGATTTCACTCGCAAAAGTTGGGCAAGTCTCAATAAAAAACAAAAAGCAAGCTATGGCACCTTTTATTTTATCGCACTTTTATTTTATGGTTTATACCTTTTGATTATAAAATTTCTCACTGCTTTTGTAATCAGTTTTAATTCATTTTCATCGCTTGGTTTTGGTAGTCTTAATCTAACCGGTGTTACCAGATATTTGGCAATGGTAGAGGGTTTTATTGGCTGGTTATTGTTGAGTGTTTTTAGTATTTCTTTGTTTTCGCAGATTATACAAGGGTGATATCGACAATCATTCAGCCTTATCAATACAGCATAGTCTTCATTGAAAATTTATTACTTTCATTGTTTGAATAGTTTTCATTATTATAGCACTCGTGAAAAAACGTTTGTCATATTTGAATTTGGTTTGGGCATTAATTCTGTCCGCGAATTCGTTTGCGCAAAATCGAAATTATGGTGCAAAAGAATTTTATTTGGTTGATAGTCTTGACCTGAATTTAATCAATGAATCCGATTTAAAATTTGTTGACAGTTGTCTCACCGAATATCAAAATGCTGCAAATGATACCTTGCGTATAACCGCTGTGATGGGTATTGTAAACAATATCTGGAACAATGATGTGTGGCCGCTTTACAACCGATATGTAATGTATCGGATTGTCAATTCCCTTCCACATGACAAGGGTAAAAATGAAATTCGTTTTATAAAAAAAATACTGGCTGAAACAATTAACAACGAAGGTTTTTATTACCGAAATATTGGAAACATTCCAATTGCATTAGAGTACTATCATGAAAGTCTGAAAATTCTGGAAGAGCTGCAGGATACAATCAGCATGACGTATTTGTATAACAACCTGGGCGCAATTTATCAGCACCAGGAAACCTACGACCTCTCACTTGATTATCATAAAAAGGCACTTGAGATGAAGGAAATGATAGGTGACTCTGCCGGAACAACAGTCACTTATATGAACATTGGCGTCATTTATCAACGCCTGGACAGCCTGCAACTTGCAGGCGAATTTTTTCAGAAAGCACTCGACGTCGCTCTTAAATATAATGACATTCGGGCAGCATCAAGGGGTTATTATAATCTCGGTTTTCTTTATGTTGAACAGGATAGTTTTGAAAAGGCAAAAACATATTATCAAAAAAGTTTAGAAGGATTTGAATCATACAATGATAAAGAAGGAATTTCAATGACCAGTAGTGGATTGGGTACCCTTGCTTATAAAATGGGGAATTTCGCTGACGCAAAAAAATATGCTGAGTATGGTCTTCAATTTGCAAACCAACTGGGAAATCCTGATTTGATTCGTGGCAATGCCACTGTCTTGTATGTACTGGCAAAAAATTCAGGTGATTGGAAAACTGCACTTGAAATGAGAAATCTTGAAATTCAAATGCGTGACAGTCTTGCAAACTCAAAAAATATTAAAATGTCTGCGGATGCAGAAGCAAAATATGAGTACGAAAAAAAGCAAGTCATTCAGGATATTGAACATCAGGCAGAGATTGAAAAGGAACAATCTATTGCGGCTGAAGAAAAGAAAAGACAAAATACTATTTTGATTGCTGTTAGCGGCGGATTGGGTGTTGTTATCCTGTTTTCTTTTTTTCTGAATAACCGCATTCGGGTTGCCAGAAAACAGAAGAAAATAATTGAAAGGCAAAAACATGAGGTCGAAGAAAAAAACAAAGAAATTCTGGATAGTATAAGATATGCTAAGCGAATTCAAAATGCAATTCTTCCATCAATGGATGCTATGCAACGTGAACTAAAAAATGGATTTGTTTTGTATAAACCAAAGGATGTTGTTGCCGGAGATTTTTATTGGATGGAAACGATTGGTAAGAGAGTTTATGTTGCTGCTGCGGATTGCACGGGTCATGGTGTTCCAGGGGCAATGGTAAGTGTGGTTTGCAGCAATGCATTGTCAAAAGCACTGCTTGAAGAGAACGCAATTTCAACCGGAGATTTATTGGATAAAACCAGGGAAATTGTAATCAGTAGATTGGCAAAAAGCGGTGAAGAAATGAAAGACGGAATGGACATTTCACTTTGTGTAATCGATTTTGAAAAGATGGAATTGCAATGGTCCGGTGCAAATAATCCGCTCTGGATTGTCAGGGAAAATGGACTGATTGAATATAAGGCAGACAAACAACCGGTGGGTGTTCACAGCGCAATGAAATCATTCACGACTCATTTTATTTCTTTGTTGAAAGGTGACATTCTCTACCTGATGACAGATGGATTCCAGGATCAATTTGGTGGAGCCAATGGAAAAAAATTCAAGGCAGCGCAACTCAAAGAAATTATTCTTCACGCAAGAAATGAAGATATGAATCAACAAAAATTAAGGTTGGAGAATGCATTTGAAAATTGGAGAGAAGGGATTGAGCAAATTGACGATGTATGCATGATTGGGGTAAGAATTTAGCACATTATTAAACGGAATTATTAGAGCCGAATTGAGCAATTAATTAAACTTTTCACTCATCAAATTTTCAACCCTTCATCTAAACCATTTTACAAATCATGCAATCTGGGTAATCAAGGTCAAACCTCACTCAAATATCCATATAACTAATCAAGCAATCAAGGTAATCAAGGTCAAACCTCGCTCAACTTAACCATATTAGATTTTCCTTTTTCCCCAATCGGAACAGACGCAACATTTATCACATAATCGCCGGTTTTCAGAAGTTCCTTTTTCTTTAGAAATTCTATACTGTCAGTAATTGTCTGATCAGTACTTACTAATTGATCATAGAAAAATCCTTTCACTCCCCAGACTAAATTTAGTTGTGTTAAAATTTGTCGGTTTTCGGTGAAAACATAGATATCAGATTTTGGTCGTTGAGATGACATTTTGTAAGCGGTATATCCTGAGAAGGTCATTGTAATTATTGCGCTTGCATCAACGCGTTGTGATAATCTTGTTGCATTAAAACAAATTGAATCCGTAATGAAACGATCGTAACGATCATCTGTTTTTTCGGGCATCGCTTCTTTGTGATAAATATCATCGTTCTTTTCAATTTCAAGAACAATTTTTGACATCACTTTAATAACTTCAATCGGATATTTTCCTACCGAAGTTTCCCCTGATAACATTACAGCATCAGCTCCGTCAAGAACTGCATTTGCAACGTCATTTACCTCGGCACGTGTTGGTGAAAAATTCGTAATCATACTTTCCATCATCTGAGTTGCAACAATAGATGGTTTCCCGTGCCGGCTACATTTTCGGATCAGCATTTTTTGAATATTCGGAACGGTTTCCATTGGTACCTCAACACCAAGATCTCCGCGCGCTACCATGATAGCATCTGTCGCCAGGATTATCGCATCAATATCTGCAACTGCTTCCGGCTTTTCAATTTTTGCTATGATTTTTGTGTGCTTGTTTTTTTTTGAAATCAGCTTTCGTAAATCATGAATGTCTTTGGCAGATCTGACAAATGAAAGACCAATCCAATCTATATTATGTTCAAGTGCAAAATCCAGGTCGCGCAAATCTTTTACAGTAAGACAAGGCAATGAAATTTTTGTGTTGGGTAAATTCACGCCTTTTTTTGAACTAAGAATTCCGCCGTGTAAAACAATGGTCGTTACTTCATCCAAACGATTTGTTCCGGTTACTTCAAGTTGTAATTTTCCATCATCCATCAATATCCTGTCACCTATAGAAACATCTTTTGGAAATTCTTTATAAGTAAGATAGACACGATCTTTTGTTCCGATGCATTCTTTGGTTGTAATGATTAAATGTGTTCCGTCAATTAATTCAACGGCGTT
>Ga0102851_10001448_pt1 | contig 13551 bp, 11 predicted proteins | sample Mud3Dept3metaG_FD_79558 | JGI IMG/M metagenome (GOLD analysis project Ga0102851, IMG submission 79558) | Freshwater wetland microbial communities from Ohio, USA, analyzing the effect of biotic and abiotic controls - Mud 3 Core 4 Depth 3... | ecosystem: Environmental > Aquatic > Freshwater >... | reverse complement strand
TTGAAATCTATCCTGAAACTACTTTTTAATTCTAAATTTAGCACTGGGAGCAGTTTTTGAACGATTTTAGAGTTTGAAAATTTCCGCAAAAACACACAAGCAATAATATTTCACAGATGAAAATAATCGAATTACGGGCAATGCGCGGACCAAATTATTGGTCTGTCAGACGACATAAGTTAATTGTAATGACACTCGATCTCGAGGAAATGGAAGAACGTCCGACAAATTCGATTCCCGGATTTTTAGAACGTTTGGAAAAAATGTTTCCTACAATGTATTCGCATCGTTGTTCGGAAGATTGCCCCGGTGGTTTTTTTATGCGCGTAAAAGAAGGAACATGGATGGGTCATGTGATTGAACATGTTGCGCTCGAAATTCAAACACTTGCAGGAATGGAAGTAGGATTTGGACGAACACGTGATTACGGCGAAAAAGGAGTTTACCAGGTTGTGTTTGCATACATGGAAGAAAAGGTTGGTCTGTTCGCTGCCGAATCTGCAAAAAGAATTTGTGAAGCGCTGGTTGATGGCAAAGAATATAATCTTGACGCAGATATCCAGGAGATGCGTGAATTGCGTGAAGGCAATCGTCTCGGGCCAAGCACGGGTTCAATTATTGACGAAGCTGTGAGCAGAGATATTCCATGGATAAGATTAAATAAATATTCGCTTTGTCAACTTGGTTATGGTTCTAATCAAAAAAGAATTCAGGCCGCTGTAACAAGTCAGACAAGCAGTATTGCAATGGAACTTGCATGTGATAAAGAAGATACTAAATTTTTATTGGACCAGGCAGAAGTTCCTGTTCCGAAAGGTGATATTGTAAGATCCGAAGAAGGTCTGAAAGAAGCGATTCATCGCATCGGATATCCCGTTGTTGTAAAACCTGTGAATGGAAATCACGGGCGTGGAATTACCGCTAACATTACTGATTGGGAAACTGCCGTTATTGGATTTGCAGCTGCAAAAGAAATATCGCGATCTGTTATTGTTGAGCGATATATTACAGGCGAAGATTATCGATTACTGTGTATCAATTATAAATTAGTTGCGGCGGCAATTCGTCAACCGGCGCATATTATTGGTGATGGAAAATCTACTATTCAACAATTAATTGATGAGGTAAATAAAGATCCGAGAAGAGGCTATGGTCACGAAAAAATGTTGACAATGATCTCCATCGATTCAATGACAGAAAAAATTCTTGAGGCAAAAAATCTGACTTTAAATTCAGTCATTAAAAAAGACGAAAAATTAAATTTAAAAGACACTGCAAATCTCAGCACAGGCGGAACGGCAAGTGATGTAACCGACATCGTACACCCTTACAATGTGTTTATGGCGGAACGAATTGCGCGATTAATTGGTCTTGATATTTGCGGAATTGATGTAATGACTTCTGACATTTCTATTCCTGTTACAGAAACCGGTGGAGCTGTTTTAGAAGTAAACGCCGGACCAGGTTTAAGAATGCACTTAGATCCAACAGATGGTCTTGCAAGAAATGTTGCTGCACCAATTATTGATATGCTTTTTCCTCCGGGATCTACTGCACGAATTCCAATTGTTGCGGTGAGCGGAACAAATGGAAAAACAACCACCACGCGGCTTATTGCGCACATGGTAAAAATGAAAGGATTTAAAGTTGGTTACACAACTACCGATGGAGTTTATATTCAGAATCGTTTAATGATGAAAGGTGATTGTACCGGACCACAATCTGCCGAATTTGTGTTGAAAGATCCAACGGTAGATTTTGCTGTTTTGGAATGTGCACGCGGCGGAATTTTGCGCGCCGGTTTAGGTTTTAAAACTTGTGATGTTGGTATTGTTACCAATGTAACTGCGGACCATTTAGGTCTTAAAGGAATTCATACGATGGAGCAACTTGCAAAAGTAAAAGGTGTTGTTCCCGAAGTAGTAAAAAAAGATGGTTACGCCGTTTTAAATGCAGATGATGATTTAGTGTATAACATGCGAAAAAATGTACAGGCGAACGTTGCACTTTTTTCGTTAGATGAAAATAATCCGCGCATAAAAGCTTTACAAAAATTAGGAGGAATTACTGCTGTTTACGAAAATGGTTTTATCACTGTTTGCCGTGGGACGTGGAAGATGAGAATTATTGAAGCAGTAAATGTTCCGTTAACGTTTGGAGGCAAGGCCGTGTTCATGATTCAGAATGTTTTACCGGCGGTCATAACCGGTTACGTTCAAGGATTTTCAATCGAAGATATTAAAGTTTCATTGGAAACTTTTATTCCTTCACCGTCTCAAACTCCTGGACGTTTGAACATGTTTAATTTCGAAAAATTTGATTTGCTTTTAGATTATGCACACAACCCTCCGGGCTTACGTGCGCTTCAAAAAATGTTAGAGCGAATGGACGGAAAACCAAAAGTAGGAATCATTGCAGGCGTTGGTGATAGAAGGGTAGAAGACAATAACAACATCGGAAAAATTGCTGCAGAAATGTTTGATGAAATTATTGTTCGTCAAGACAAAAACCTGCGTGGAAAATCAGAAGAGGAACTCATCACAATGTTAGTTGACGGAATTAAAAGTGTTGATCCAAATAAAAAAATCACCATCATTCCATCCGAAAATGAAGCGATTAGATTTGCAATTAAAAACGCTACGAATGGCTCACTGATTGTTCTTTGCAGTGATGTTGTTCCGGAGGCGCTTGATTTGGTCATGAAACTAAAAAGCGAAGAGGCGAATAAATTGTATGAGTTTAAGAAAGAGGATATTCCTAATTTGTAGTTTTACGTAGCTATTTGAAGGTTTTTTTATTTCCGATTAACGAATTCCGATTTCTGATTTTTTTGGGGATGACAGGACAAATCTTAGTTTTTAAGAAGTTTATTAATCCAAAAAATATTTCTATTGTTGTTCAATGACGAACTGTTTTTTGCATTTGTCAAATGTAATATCTGCCTTTCTAAAGAATAGAATACAAGATGTGTCAGGCGTAAATGAATCGAGTGGTACAGTTTGAATTTTTCTGTCGTACAAACCCCATAGAACAGAATGATGTAATTCATATTTCATCAGCGGGCGGCCAGCGAAACCCTGGTCGCGCACGTATTTTATTTTGTAGAAACCACTCTTCCAGGTAGATTCAATTTTTTGATATCCTACGAAAGAATCAAATAACGCGACGAACGAAATACTTACAAAAAGAAACACGCTTAATATAAGAGTGAGCGAAGTAGCAGAATTGGTTTTTCCATAAGTTATCAGAAAATGCGCAAACCCAAAAGCAATTATCACCATGAAACAAAATTCATTGAACCAGTCTAGTATCAAATGATAACCAAAAAAAGTAGGCGAAAAAAGTAAACAAGAAATAATGAAAATGATTTTTTGAATTTTCAAGGTCAGGAACAAGTTCATTAAAAATCCTGTTATTGGAAATAATATCAGAATCATTAAATATCCCCAATCAAGGTTTAGTATCATCGACACAGCATGTTTTGTTTTATAAAAGGAGCCATAATAAGAAACCTTAGATTCAATTAATCTTAAACGTAATAGGAATCATAAACCTCGCCCTACAAACAGCCCCATCAACACAACCCGGCACCCAATCCGGCATTATTTTTACAACACGCATTGCTTCTCTGTCAATCATCTCATCAACACCTCTCAAAATGGTGACGTTTGAAATTGAGCCGTCGGATTCAACAACAAACTGCACATGGACCGTTCCGCTGTTCCCCATTTCAAGGGACATTTGCGGGTATTGAATTTTGGCAGAGATAAATTTATACATCTCATATTCTCCTCCCGGAAAATGTGGTTCTATTGAATAAGGAAAATGAGTTGTATCAGCGCCATTTTTTGTGTAACAATTTCCTGAAATAAATTCGTCGTTTTCAAAAATGTCTTTTCTTTTTAGCTGACCATTTTCGTAGTATGTTTTTAATTCTCCTTGCAATTTATCGTTGCTATAATTTGCATGAAGTTTTAAAATACCGTTATCATGATATACTTTTTCAGATCCGTCTTTAATTGCTTTATCAATATTTGAATATTGTGTTTCTGATTTTAAAATTCCTGTTTTTGTTTGATCTATTATTAAACCTGCGCCTTGTGCAGTATCAGAATATATATGAATGGACATTAAAACTGCTGATGCGCTATCAGTCGTTTTCCAATTAATATCGTAATAAAATGTCTCTGTTTTTTGTTGCGAAAAAACACAAATGGAAATTAAAATTGTTGAAAGAAAAATTAATTTTTTCATTCTATAAATTATTTAGATCCCGGGATTCTTTGTGTAGAAGTAGTAGATGTAATTGAAAAAATAATTGGAACGGTATACCTGATGCTGCAAGGTTTTCCGTCATGTGTTCCTGGTTTCCAATTTGGCATCATACTAATAACGCGGACTGCTTCTGCATCAAGCAGAGGACTTACACTTTTAACGACTTTTACGTCAGTAACAGAGCCACTTGCGTTTACCACAAATTCTACATAAACATTACCTTGCTCGCCATTTTTTTTTGCCTCTTCAGGATAAAAAATATTTGTTTTGATAAATTTATTCATTGCTTCAATTCCGCCCGGATATTCAGGCTCAGTGTCGGCAAACAGAATGGTATCTTGCGCTTCAGCGCTCACTGCAAAACTTATAAGTAATAATATTAAGGCAAATTGTTTCATTTTTTTCTATTTAAACAATAATCACATTTATTTTTTCTCTAATTCAATTCCAGGCTTAATCTGCAATCTTTCCTGCTCACAATTCAAAATTTGTTCCGAATAATTTATTCCTTCACAATCAAAATAAAGCTCAATTAAATTCATGTCTTCAGTATGAGTGTATTCCCATTTTCCGCTTGTACATGCAAAGAGAAGCGGATCTGATTTCCAGGTCATGTCTTCATTCAGATCGAGATGATTTCCTGTGAGAATATTTTCATACGTACCGATGTATTGATTCTGCTCGTTGTCAGAATTATTTTGGAAAAGGAAGAATAAGATTAATGGCGAAATAAGAAAAATAAAACCGCCAAGTCCAACTAATTTTCTTCCTGGATATTCTTTCGGCAATCTAAGCATTAACATAAAACACATCAATGCAAACGTCAATGCAAGAATCGCGACTAAACCAATAAATATGAAAACCATTTTTGCGCTTTATCAAATGTAACAATTCTCATTTTAATGTTTCTAAAATTCGCTAACTTTAACAGAATAATTTAATGACGATGTCAACGGAAAACAAACCAATAAAAGATAGGATTAATTACCTGATCGAACTTGCAAACAGGACACTTGCGACAAAAGAAACCGATGCGGGAACAGTTCCGAGACATCGCGTTAATTCAGAATTATTTTATGAATTACGTTCTTCAGGTCTCTCGTTTATTTTAAAATTAGTTGGAGAAAAACATCCGTTTTATAAAGAGTTTGATCAAAATGTTTTGCGTGCCACACCCTACGATGTTGAGCGCGGAAGAGGAATTTTGAAATCAGTAAAATCAGAAATTGATTCGGGATTTATTGAGTGAAATTAACCGAATAATTTTTTGAAAACCAGAACATCCGTACTACAAAAGAGAAGGTTTTTCCTTGTATTTCTCAATCAGAAAAGTTTCAGTAAATTTTGTATGTATTGTTAAGTGTAACAAATAGCGGGTATTAATTGTTTTACTATTCACTGGCCCTGACTATGAAAACAATTCTCTTACTGCTTATGATCATTTTTGAAATAGCGGCCAATGCTGAATTCAAAACTGGTGTTTCTGCTTACTACGGTCGTGGGGTATTTTATAATGATCAGGAAGAAATACGCCCGGGTGAAACAGTTTTTACGAGGTATCAAAATAATTTCGTTGCGGGTGTTTATTTGAATTATAGATTTAATAAATGGATTGGTCTGCAAATGGATTTTATGTATGACCAGCTTAACACTTTTGATGGTTATTACATAATTGCCGCTGCTGAAGGAACATGGGTACCATTGCCTGCCGGTGAGACTGAAACCGTTTTCTGGTGGAAAGATGAATTATGGACAAAGTTCGAATATCTGAGTTTTCCTTTTCAAATAGAATTTATGACAGATCGTTTTGATTTTAAAATAGGTGCACAATATTCATATCTGGTGGCCGGTCAATCACATCATCACAACTGGAGTTATAATAACTGGTTATATAATCAAGATGGAAATACTTACTCGGAATATAAAAAGATAGCAAAATTTGACTTCGAAAGACGCCATAATATCGCTTTTACAACATCATTTGGGATTAGAGTAATTGACAATCTTCATTTGGAATTTAGATTCACTAACGGTCTTATTAATCTAAACCCGGATTATTATCAATGCCGCGCATGGACCCGTCAATATTTACTAGGCTTGACATATCAACTCGCGCCATCCAGAAAAAAAGAAGTTCAAAAACATAGAAAAACAAGAAACGATTATGAAGGAATTGGGCTTTAGTCGTAATTAGACAAATAGTTGTTTTTGATTTCTCTTATCTGATCTTATTCAGAAAACAATCCGGGAGCAGTTAAATTTGAAGTTAGCTGAGCAGCGAAGCTAACGTCTAGGCATAACCTGCATCAAACCATTAATAACAGTATTCCCCTGGTCAAGCGGAATATCATCCTCAATATCCTCGTAAGTTGAACTGATCAAATTATTTGTTGGATTTGAAAAATCATAAACTACCATACTATTGCTGGATTCCATAGAAATGGTTGTTTCTATTGTTACTTCATTCAAAGCAAAGGAGATTGGTTGATTATTTTGCTGATCTGAAAGGTCTGAAGTATTATCTGAATCTGGCCGAACATTATCGGGTTTATTTGCAGGAATTAATTTCGGCTCATAATTTTGAGCGAGCAATGTTCCGGATGATTGAGAGGTATTGAATTCAAGGCTCTCAAAGGCGTCAGAATAATTTATAACGATGCCGTTTTTAAATGAACCATCACTTGCAGTAAGACTATTTTCCGAAACGATATATTTCGCAGCAACCATTGCTGTAAGTAGAAATATGCCTATCGAAGAGAGTTTCATTTTTTTATCGGGACAGCAAATTTAGTAAAAACTTAGTAATAAACAAACAGTTGTTTACAATAGACGGTGTTTTATCTTAAACGGTTGGTTGTTCTGTTTCGTTACATTTCTGTTTATAGCAAATCGAATGCCCATGTTTAACTTTTGCGCGGCATCTTCATAACCGATGCTATTATTTCGTAATTTGGTCATTCCTAAAATTATACAAAATGAAAATTTTTACTGGTTTTCTTACTGTTTTCTTATTAGCATTTGGGGGAATTACCATTGCTCAGCAAGAAGAATTTCTTCCGAAAGAACTTACTGAAAATGAAAAGTTATGGATGGAAACCTACCTGCAAAGTTTTGATAACAGGGGAATTTCTACTCCGCCGCCGTTTGCTAATTTAAGAACATCAGCAGAATGGGAAGAAGTGCAGGCGCTTGTAATTACATGGACAAATCAATACAACTCCATTCAAAGTCAAATTGTGGATGCTGCGCAGGAAGAGTGCGAAGTAATAATAATGTGTACGGATTCAAATGCTGTTAAAACTAATTTAACTTCTTTCGGTGTTCCGGATATAAATTTGTCTTTTATTGAAGTGGGTTACAATTCAATCTGGATAAGAGACTATGGCTCAAATTCAGTTTATGTAAATGATGTGGATTCACTTATTTTAGTTGATTGGATTTACAATCGCCCGCGCCCGCTTGATGATGTTATTCCGGATGCGTATGCTGCCTATTTAGGTATTGATCTTTATTCAACAACCGCAAATCCAAATCGTATTATGAATACCGGTGGAAACTGGATGACTGACGGCAGTGGCCAGGCTTTTGCATCGGAATTAGTGTTAGATGAAAATGACGGTAGCGGACCTTATGCACTTTCTTATCCGAATCATACTGAAACTGAAATCAACGATATTTTTTTAGCATGGATGGGTATTGATTCTTACATTAAAATGACGGTTTGCCCTTATGACGGAATTCATCACATCGATATGCACATGAAAATAATTGATGATGAAACTTTGCTCGTTGGTGAATACCCGGATGGCGTTGCTGATGGTCCCCAGATTGAAGCGAACATTCAATATATATTGTCTAATTTTCTTACAAAATACGGAACTCCTTATAAGGTAATTCGCGTTCCTCAGGTGCCAAGTGTTTCGGGGTTATACCCTGATAACGGTGCCAGCTATAGAACGTATGCAAATCAAACATTTGTAAATAAAACTATTTTGTTACCGGTATACCGCACGGAATATGATACCGTTGCATTGAATATACTTGCACAGGCAATGCCCGGATACAATATTGTTACAATTGATGTTGACAATTCAGGAGAAAATCTGATCAGTGCCGGTGGTGCAATTCATTGTATTACTCATACTGTTGGTGTAAGTGACCCAATTTTGATTACACACAAAAAACTGGAAGATACTTATGACGATCTGAATCCTTATTTTGCTTCTGCAGAAATTCAACATAAATCAGGAATTTTAGCTGGTACGCTTTTTTACAAAACGTCAATTGGTGGTGCTTATACTTCAATTGCAATGACCAATACAACAGGCAATACATGGACGGCTTTAATTCCTGCGCAAAGTGTTGGCACAACTGTCTACTATTATATTGAAGGAGAAGCAAACACGGGTCGTGTAACAACGCATCCAGTTCCTGCTCCGGCAGGCTATCATCAGTTTGATATACTAGACGCAGGAAGCGTAGATGTTGCGGAAGAAAATCCGGCGACTTTGAATTCAATTTATCCTAATCCGGCTTCTGCAATAACTGTGATTCCTTTAGAGTTTAACCAACCGGTAAATTGTAAAATTATTATGACAAATATGTTGGGAGAAATTGTTGCGGAAATTTATGATGGTCCTGTTCAGCAAGGAGCAAAGAATTTTTTCATTGATGCTTCGCAATTTTCAACAGGAGTTTACCAGGTGGTTGTTTTGACTGATACATATAAATTATATCAGAAATTGGTGATTCAATAAGAGAAGTTTTATTGGAAAGAAAAACCGGAATTATTTTTTTGTCAGTGTAAAAACCTATGAAATCGAGTCGTAATTTTTTATTTTTATTATCATTTATTGAAGGCGCATCTGTAATGGCCTGCGAACTATTCAGCGCAAAAATGATCGCGCCTTTTTTTGGTGGGTCACTTTATGTTTGGGCCGCAGTATTAGGCATTACTCTTTTTGCTTTGATGTCCGGGTATTATCTTGGCGGATATATTTCTGAACGATCAAAAAAAGCAAATCTTGTTTATTGGATTTTACTTGCAGCAGGTTTTTTCTTAATGATAATGCCTTATACAAGTATCTGGAGCATGTCTAATTTTATTGACATGAGCGTTCAAATGGGATCAACTTTATCGTTGCTTATTTTTATGTTTCCGCCATTATTATTTATGGGAATGACGTCTCCGATTATTATTAATCTCATCAATACAAAATTAGATGAAACAGGTAAAAGTGCCGGATCGGTTTATGCAATTTCAACGCTCGGCGGAATCATTGCAACATTTTTAGTTGGCTTTTATTTGTTACCTGAATTTGGGATAAAATGGCCCTGTTTTATGTTTGGGTTATTACTGTCATTCCTTCCTTTAATTACACTATTGAAAGCGCGTTTTTTTGCTGCGGCCGTTTTTCTGCTTCCTGTTTTTTATGTTGGATATTCTAACTCAGTTGTGGCGGTTCATGAAAATAACATGATGAAAATTGTTTATGAATCGGAAGGAATTCTTGGCCAGATCAGGGTAATCGATATGCCCTATTTAACTGTTACACGTGGCTGGAAAAGAGGCCGGGCATTAATGGTCAATAATACGGCTCAATCAATTATGGATCTTGAACATCCTAAATATGATTTATGGGATTGGTCGTACTTTTTTCCGAAGGCCGCGAGTGTTTATCCTGAAGGAAGCGATGTATTATTATTAGGTCTTGGTGGTGGAACACTTGTTCAACAATTCGATCGGCTTAAATTTAATCTTGATGTAGTTGAAATTGATCAACGCGTAAAAGATGTGGCGATTGAATATTTTTTTATTGATCCTGAAACCAATGTTATGATTGATGATGCACGACGATACATTAATGTCTGCGAAAAAAAATATGACATTATCACCCTGGATTTATTTTTAAATGAAACTCCGCCGGCGCATGTTCTTACGCTTGAAAGTTTTATAAAAATTAAAACCTTGTTAAATCCCGGCGGTATGGTAATGATGAATTTTTACGGCCACGTAACCGGCGACCGCGGACATGCATCGCGTTGTATTTTAAAGACGTTTGAAGCGGCGGGGTATTATGTTGAATTGCTGGCCACTCCCGGCAATGAGGCCAATCGCAATTTGATTTTTTTAGCATCTCCGGAGAAAAAGGATTTCACAAAAACAAATTATACTGAACCTGATTTAATGATAATTGATGATCTTACAAAATACTTTCTTTTCAAATCAACAATTAACATGGAAGATGCTTTTGTATTAACAGATGATCGACCGGCCCTCGAAAAAATTTACCTGGCTGCAGCAGTTGATTGGAGACGGAGTGCAATTGAGTATAATCTGAAAACGCTTATGCGTCAGAATATGGAATTGATTGAATAAAATCGTTTCTATTTTCGGGTTAACATTTTGATAATTCTTTTTTGTGCGGAATATTTGACTTAGTATATTTTCATTGAGATTGATTTTTTGATTTCAAAGAATCTTACCTCATCGGCATTTTTTTGCTAATTTATTTAGCTTTTTATTTTCTGAATTAGGGATATATTACATATGAATTATAAAAGCGATTATTCGATAATTTTTTGCTTTTGTTGTTCACATTTTGAAATATCGATACTTTGAAATCATTATTTTGGAAACCGGCAAATAATTAAATCTCTGATTTAAATTGATTTAGCAAGGCCTAAAATTACCTTTAGATAAAAATTTAACGGTATTAAGGCAACCGTGTTATTTTTTCAATCGTTCTTCTATTTTATATTATTTTTGGACTTGAATTTATTTTCAAAGAAATTATTAAACAAAAAAGTGGGCAACTACTATAAATGCAGTTGCGTTGTTAAAGTAGTAATCTCAATTAATTAAGTTATGAAGAAATCAATTATTTTATTTTTTATGATTTTGGGGTTGAATTCAATTGGGTATTCACAAGAGCCTGTCGTAAATTCTCAACAACATCATTTCGATTTAATGGCTGAATTAAATGGTGTGTACCAAATTCAAATGGTGAATTCCAGGATGAAACCAATGATCACAACTGAATTACTAGAACAAATAAAATTGATGCAATCAGAAACTGAGGAGGTTTCTTTTTTCTATAAAGATACTATCAGGATAGTTATCAGGTCAAAACAAGATGTTCAAAATGGTCTTGTCTATACCGACGATGAGCAAATTATTTATACGAACGAGTAAAAATAAAATCAGGTGAACAAAACATAAATTGGTTTTGTTCTGACTAGAAATTAAAATAAGCGATTCACATTATGAGAAGGTTATTATTGGTGTTTGTTATTTTAGGGTTTTCAATTGGAGCAAAAGCATTGCCGGGGGGTTGCGCACCAGCGGCTAATATAGCATGTACCGCGCCTGTGCCAAATTGCGCGGACCCGGCATTTAGTGCTGGGTCAGGCGGAAGTATGAATTGCGTTACGGCGACACCTATCGATATGCCGGGTTGTGAATCATGTATTACGGGTACAACTGTTAATAGTGATGACGGCGTTACAACAACTTATCCAGGGTGTGGTGCGGTTGATGGTATGGTTTGGTTCACGTTCGCCGCTCCATCCGCAAATAATAATTTTACATTAACTCCCGGAACACTGCAAAATGCGATCATAGTTGTGTCTGATCAACCTTGCGGTTCGGGTTCTTTCAATACTTGTAATACGGGTGCCGGAGGTGCAGTGGTACTCGATACCTGGGGACTTACGCCAGGTACGCAGGCATGGATAGGTATTGGCTCGACTACAGCATCAGATGGAACTTTTACACTTTGTGTAGAATCGGTTCCCGCAGCAGGTGGGTCTGGTGACGGTTGCGCCTCTGCATTAGTTATTTGCAACACAACTGGTTTTAATGTGCCCACCAATTGTGCAACCGCCTCAGGAGTGACACCAACTTGTTTCCTGTCAGCTCCTCAAGAAGATATGTGGATAACATTTACCGTCTTGGTAAACGGAACAATTGCATGGACCGGTAATCCTGATGCCAATGCAGAATATGACTGGGCACTTTGGAATATTAGCGGCGGTTGTCCGGGCGTTCAGCAATCGTGTAATTATAATTATGCAGGGCAATGCGGAACCAACTTTGGACAGGGTACGGCAGGTGGAGAATTCAACGGAACAACAGCGGGTGTGGCAGGCCAAACTTATGCGATTCAAATTGATAATTATTCGGGTAATGGTGTCGGGTTTAATTTTACATGGCAGGGTACTGCTGTGATTACTCCTGTGGCATCATTTACGATGAATAATAATATTTCCTGCACCGGAACGTTAACTGTTGATTTTACTCACACCGGCGTCGGCAATGCGACCTATGATTTTGGAAATGCCAGCCCGAATTACACCGGGAATAATCCGCCGAATCAAACATATGGTATAGGTAGTTATGTTATATCGGCAACTGCAACTTCTGCAAACTGCACTGATGTTTTTGTTGATAATGTTACTGTTTATGGACCACTAGCCGGAGTCGTAACGCCCGTTCCTTCATGTGCAAATCCGTGTAACGGGTCGGCCAGTGTAACTTCAATTACCGGCGGAGATGGTATCTATACGTATCTCTGGAGCACGGGATCAACTACAAATTCAATTAGCGGTGTTTGTCCAGGTGCTTATTCGGTCACCATTTCAAACGCAATTTGTGGGACTTCTTTAGTTTTACCTGTTACTATTGGTACAGCTCCTGCACCGATTATGACCAGTCCAAATTCCGGACTTATATGCAGTGGAGGCCTGATAAGTATTCCGTTAACAGCATCTATGCCTTCCACTTTTACATGGATAGCCGCTGCAAATGCCTCTGTTACTGGAGAAAGTACGACTGTTCAAACCACAGCTACTTTGAGTAACACACTTACGAATTTAACATCCTTGCCACAGATTGTTGTTTATACAGTGACCCCTACCTCTGCTCCGGGCGGCTGTATTGGTACACCACAAACAGTCAACGTTACTGTTAATCCTGCTCCTATAGTTACAGCAGAAACAAATTTGATTTTCTGTGCCGGAGCGGCAGTTCCGCTAAATTCATTTGTAAGCACCCCTGCAGGTGCGACATTTAACTGGACAAATACGAATACTGCCATTGGTCTTGCAGCGAGTGGGGCGGGAAGTGTTCCTTCATTTACAGCCACAAATGGCACAGGAGCCGCAATTGTTGGTGTTCTTGCTGTAACTGCCACACTGAATGGATGCACAGGTCCGGTGGAAAACTATTCGATTACTGTTAACCCAACACCTGTTATTACCCCAGAAGTAGACCTA
>Ga0102851_10001447_pt1 | contig 13556 bp, 27 predicted proteins | sample Mud3Dept3metaG_FD_79558 | JGI IMG/M metagenome (GOLD analysis project Ga0102851, IMG submission 79558) | Freshwater wetland microbial communities from Ohio, USA, analyzing the effect of biotic and abiotic controls - Mud 3 Core 4 Depth 3... | ecosystem: Environmental > Aquatic > Freshwater >... | reverse complement strand
GTTGCTTGAAATTCAGCCTCTGTTACTGCACCACCATTCCAGGAAACTAAACCAACATGTTCAAAACCAGCAAACTTATTCCAAGCTTCCATAATTTTAAGATATGTTGGAACATCTCCATCCCAATCTAAATTCGTATCGGGACCGTCTTGAACTAATAAGATAGCATCCATTGTTGGATTTGGTCTTGTATTATATCCATCTAATACAAAAGCTGATTCACCTTGTAATGACCAAGTATCTGTACGTGGTGCTGTACCTAATGCAATCAAATCTGGATTAGTAAGAGCAACATGACCTGGTACATCTGTTACCATTGGGTCAAGTTCACCAGTTGAGGTAAGTTGACGAGTTGCACCTGAACAAAGTACACCAGTGTATCCATCAAATGCTTGAGTAAAGAAATCAAGCATTTCAAGTTTATCTTGATCACTCATATTTTTACAACCACCAGCAATACGAATTGCAACTTTTGTTGGTGCTTTAGTAGCAACTAACATGTAATTGGCTGGTAGTGAACTATTGTGATCAGCAACAAATAATTGTACTTTACCTGATTTATTTTTTACTGTTTGAGCTGTATGTGTCATATTGTGCACCTATTAAATTAGAATTTACCACCGTTTATTACTTGAAGATTCAAAGACTTTTTGAATCCAGGTAATATACTCATTTCGATTAACGCATTTCTAAAACTTCTTACATCTTTGTTACAAACTTTTACATTTGGATACTTTGTTAAGAACTCTTCATTAGAAGCATATTCATCAGTTTTTCTTCCACCACCATTAACTAATAATACTGGCCAACCTTCTTTTGATAATGCTAATATTTCTTGTTCTGTGATTCCTCCGCCATTATAAGCTATTAATAAAGATTTCCAATCACATACATTTCTTAATCGTTTAGTGACGTTATAGCATTCCTGCCATTCATCAGTCCACGTAGCTGATTGATCTACTGATTTTTGTAATAATACAAAAAAATCTTGATCAGGATGAGGAATAGTTATCCATGGGTTATTATCATCCGTGACGATAAATCCATATTGTGTGTCCATTTTAACATCATCAGTTCTTGGAACTACTCCAAAAACAATACAATCTGGATTTTCTTTTTTGATACGTGGAACAACTTCTGTTATACCAGGAAGAACAATATTTCTATCATTCTTGGAAACCATTCGTGTTCCACCGAACATCATAGCTCCTTTAAATCCTGAAAATGCTTCACTATACAAATCATATAGCCCATTAGCATCTTCTTCACTCATATAACCACATCCACCAGTTATACGAACAACAACTTGCTCCTTTGCCTTAGTTAAACTTAATGCTATATTTGCTGAATTTTCACCTACATTCATAAAAAATGAACGAGGTACTACTGGAGAATCAAACATATAATACTCTTTTAACTAATTAAAAATCTATTATACTTCCTTCTTCCAAAAAAGACAACGAAAATCATTCGGTTGAATATAAGGAGACCAAGGCGTTTCATTCCCAGCCCAATCTTGAATAGTTGAAGATTTACCCATCAATTTATTATAAACTGGATATAACCACCATTGGTCTGTAAATTCCATTATTTTACAGACTAAATCTCCCATCCAAAAAAATGACCAAGATAGTAGATAAGCAAATACTTTTTTTAATTTTGACATATATTACCTGCTATAATAGTGGCTTGTATTAATTCCATTTGAGTTTTTAACATAGTTCGAATATTCATATAGGCAAGATGTTGGACTGGAAACATACCAGCAGCAGTTTTTAACATAGGTAAAAAATAAGTACTGGTTTCATTAACATATGCTTCTTGTTTAGTTAAAGTGAATACATCAACCATAGTTCTTAAATTATGTATACGATCACATCCTTTTACAATAGATGCTCTTTCATCTTCACCAATTCTGTTAAAATATTCAAGTGAAACATCATATGTAATATTACTATGTATTGTTTTTGATAACTGTATTACTGATTGAGTTATTTCTTCACCACTAATTTTCCGGATATCTTCAGGAGCAATATTAGGGTAATCTTCTAATATATCATGAAATAAAGCCGCTACAATACACCCTTCTTCATCCTGAACATCCCGTAATGTAGTGATGAACAAGGCAATTTCAATTTGATGTTGAAATTCTGGTGTTATACCATCTTTACGTGTACCAGTATGAACTCTTTTTGCATAATCATAGGCTCTGAGTGCTGTATAATATCTAGCACCAAGTAAATAGTTTTGAAGAGCTATTGATAGCCTTGAATATCTACTACAAGAGTTCATAATTTCCGGTATGCTTCTGTTAATTTAACTAGTTGTACTTCTTTTTGGTGTAATATTTCAGTGGCATGTTTACGAAGACTAATCGTATCCTTAAAAAGGTGAACATTAACAATACAATTTCCTTCTCCAGCAACAAGATATAGATACTCGTTTGTTGTTCTTGATGCTTTTACTGAACGTACCTCAAAAGTTTCATTATTTAAAAAAAAGAAGTCTTCTTCTGTATATTCTTCACTCATAATATTATCCTACTTATGGTCATCTAGGTCAAAATTTGTCCAGCCCTGGATTTGTTGGGCCTGAAACAACTCTGACAATCTATCATATTTCATTTCTAAATTAGCATATTGTTGTTTTAAATATGTTAATTCTTCTTGCATTTTTTTATAATTTAAAGATTGGGTAATACTGGCTTCCAACTGTTCACTCATTTAGTATCCTTTTTGAGTAAGTTTCTCAATGCATTTATTCTGGTTCGTAAAATATCATCCATAGTCACAACTTTATGAAGTATAGTAACTTCTTCTTCATGTCTATGAGTTGATGATTTAATGTAAAATCTTAACACTTTAGTTACAGTATCCATAAGTTCGTTCATTTGTGAAATAATAGCATACAACGATAATTCTACTAATACTGGTTCCATATTACTTATGTCTAATTTCGATATGTCATTATCTAGTTGTTGCATCGATGTTAATGCTTCCCTACATTTATCTAGTGCTGTCATTTCACCCATGATCGTCTCCTTTAGTACTAATGAATTCCTTCCTTTATAATCCTTGAAGCTAATGAGCCATCATATAATCCTGGATATTTTGATTTTAAATGTCCCATTATTACACCCATACTTGGCTGTTCAGTAAACATATCCTTAATCAAATCAATCTGATGACGAAGTTCTGCTTCTGTTAACATTTTTGGTAAAAATTTAGTAACTAAAGCAATTTCATTATTGGCTTCATCGATTCGTAATTGTGCATTAGCATTATTTAGTACTAAGACAGCATCAATCATTGTTTCTGCATTAGCCTTAAACTTCTTTAATATTGCTATTACCTCTTCATCAGTGGATTCGCCATTACGTTTTGACTTTCCAACCATCATCGCTTCTGAATATAAGGTAACTAAAAACGAGGCGTTAGAATTTCTTGCTTTACGTGCTTCAACAGACGCTTGTTGTATATCATTAAGTAATGACATATAATTATCCTCTTTTTATTAATGAAAACTACATTATACATTAATAAAAAAGAAAATCAACAGGGAAAGGAGAGAGGAGATAGTGAAATCTATCTAAGAGCAATTTAGATAGATTTCAGTTTTAGATTTTAAGCCCTATTGTCAGGTGATATCCTAATCATACGATACCAATATGCCTCATCCATCATTGCTTCACTGAACCCTCTTTGTTTAGAGAAGATCCTCTGCTAGGAGCCTCACAGGATATAATTTCGTCACGATAAATGAGTGAGTTCCACTTATCGTCTATTAACAGGATGTATACCTCCTTATTAACGAAATACTTTGTTACATCTTCCCTATACGCATATTAGGTATATCACCTAATATACCAGTAGAAGTTAGTAACCACAATACTACAACAATTATTACAACAATGTTTAGTATTTGCTTTATAGGAGCAGCCATTGGTATATACGTATTAACTACATATAACAATAATCCAACGACCACTAATGCCACAATTATTGAGACAATAGGTCCTGGCACTAAAGCCATTACTCCAAATATCTTAAGTAACCACAAAACTACAAATATAACTACTACAACATTGAGAATTTGTTTAATACTTGCTTCCATTGGAATAAATGTGTTAACAGCCCACAATAATAATCCAATAACAACCAATCCTATTACTAGCGAGATTAAATCCATATATTATTCCTTATAATTAACTATAAACCATATTATAGTTAGTGGGTCCAGCCGGACTCGAACCGGAATCGGCAGTCTTATGAGGACTGGGCATTAACCATTATGCTATAGACCCAAAAATATAGACCAGACGTTACTCTAGTTACCCGATTTGTCGCAAGGCGTGTCTCGTCTTTCCATCGGTAATCGCATAGGCCTTTCACCTATGGTCTCCCCTTGCCAACCTGTGTGTCTACTTTCCACACCGCTATACTTATTCTTTATATAATAAAAACCATTAATATAGCCACTACAAGAATAGTCAAAGTAAAAGGCCATTCAAGTTTTTGTATAATCAAAGGTTCTTCTATTACAACTTCTTCAACAAAATCAAACGTTTCTTTCTTTCTGCTCTTATTACTTTCTTTTAACGCCATTTAATATCCCTATTATTTAATATCCTTATTCAACCGAAAGTAAATTCGATACTTTAACACAACGTATCACAACATCATTTTCCGTTTCTTGCTCTGTAGTTGTTGCTGGTAATCCAACTATCTTATCCTTTAAGATTGGTTGTCCATCTAACTGGTACGTAGAAATACCACGTCCTTCAACCAAAAATTCAACATATAATTCACCATTATGTTCGATTAATCCATCTTTATTACGAACACCCCATTTACGAGCTTTTGGAGTAAAATTAACATCAACATTGGTTTGCATTCTTTTTTGGTATTCACCAGCATTGCTTGTTAATGTAACCAATAAATTTTCAGTTAATTTAGTAACACGACCTTGTTGATCGTTCTTTTTACCACCAGTTAACTTAACATCTGATATATAACTAATAACAACTTCTTGTCCCAACTTATTAATTAACTCTTGAGTATTCATATATTTTCCAATTATTATGTAATTCAAAGCTATATTATACTGACAAATTAATAATAAGTCAACAATATATTAGGATATCGCTGTAAGACTACTCACTTTAAGACAACGAATTGGAGAATCTACATATTTCGGTAATCCAACAATTTCAGCTTTATCAATAGGTTGACCATCTAAGAAATAAGTTGTTTGTCCTTTCCCTCTACTCATATACTCAACATATAATTCACCTTTATGCTCAATTAAACCAGCAGCATTACGATTACCCCATCTACGTTCTCCTAAAACAAAATTAGGATCTTTTGCTTTTTGAGCAGCTTCATATCCCCCACCATTACCAATTAATGTTACTGGATGATTTTGAGTTGTTTTTGTAACTCTACCTACTTGCTCATTTTTCTTACCGCCTAGTAATGAAACTTTTGTATCATAACTAATAACAGCATCTTGATCTAATTTACTAATCAATAATGGCATTGATACTGCTTCAAATAAATCTCTAACTTTCATAACATGTTCCCTACGTTTAAATTCGTAAGGTATTTATACTTTTATTTCATTTATAGCGGCAAGATGTTGTTTCTTTAAAGCTATAGCAAACGGACTATAACAATCAGGAATCCAATGTCCATAAGCATCTTGTTTTAATCGAATTTCTTCATCATATAACATACACAAATCTTCATATTCCTTTATATCATCTGCAATAGCACTCATTATGTCAGTCATTATATTCCTCTCCTTTCACAAATTTTCTGGTACGCTTTATTTATCTTTTGTGTTTGCTCTTTAGCTTCACGCATTTGATCTTCTGTTAATCCTTTTGATTCAAATTTATCAGGATGATTTCTGGTCATCAACCTTCTATAAGCACTTTTAATTTCTACATCAGTATCATCAAATTCAACACCTAATATAGTATATCCATCCTCTTCGTTCTTTCTTTTACGTTCAGCAACCATATTAAGATATGTAATAGAGGGATCGTCTATAATCTCCACATAATCATCACGTTCAAATCGGCTATGATATCTATTCCAATCCATATCTTCACAATTATGAATCTGTTCATTTAGTTTATTCATTTCTGCTTGAATTCTATTCCAACGTTCTTTTGATTCTCTAATAGAATTTCGTGTTACAATCTCTGCAATTCCAGCACCTACAGCAATAACAGAAGCCATTAATATAACTGTTACAAACATCTTTATATTAGTGATATAAAGCTTATACAATATTGGAATAACAAAGATTGATAGTATACCAATCTTCCAAGGAATACTTTTCATTGGTTAATTACTCTCTCCAAGTAGCCTGTTTAACAACTTCTTCCATAGTGGTACTTTCTCTCACAATAGCTGCTTTTAGTAAATGATCAAATACTCTTACAGTAAAATCACTTCCTAACGCATATCTTACAACTTGATCAACTACTTCTAATATTTCAAGAGCCTTTGGCGGATCACTCCATTTTTCAATTAATGGTTTAACTGATTCATCTAATTGAGTATCTGGAGCCATTAATAATAACATCTGAAATTCACGCATATAAAAAAACCCTATAAAAATTAATCTTATAGGGTTATTATACAGTAATTTCAAGTAAAGTCAATAGTAAAACTATTCTTCTTTACTCTCTATATAATATTCAGTACCATCACTATCTCTTTTTGCGCCACAAGTTCTAATATAATAATCTAATGGTTCAGGTGATAAACATATGTTACGCAAAGTACCTTCCTCAATACCATGAGACACCCGTATAACGTTTTTTTCTTTATATGTCATTAAATATATTTTAGCCATATTAGAATACTAATATCCCATTTATCATAAATGTGTTGTTAAAAGTTAAATCAACTATTCTAATGATTTCACTATTGCAGCTAATTCCATTTCTCTACGTTTTTCTGGTGAAATAATAGCAGTCAATCGTTTTTCTAAATCGGCTAACCTTGTTTTTTTAGCATTAATACCTAAAATAGCAGCACGTTTTGTTAAATCTTCATGCCAATCATCTAAAGTAAATCCACCCCATTTACCATTATATGGTAAATCTAACATTTCAGCTGCTTTACCGAAAAAAGCTTCCTTAATCAACAATTCAGCTTGAATTTCAACAATCATATCAGCATTAGCTGTTTGTATATTGATGTTTGTTGTAACCATATTCAACATAAATGAACAATTAGTCTTCCATGGTTTTTTAGTAGCTAACTCAGCAGCTTCAACTTCTGCTTGTTGTTTTGTTAGAATATTAAACAGTTCTGTAATCTTGTCATCTATAGTTTGTGTTACTTTTTCTTCAGCCATTTCTTTCTCCTGTTGTTTTAAAATTTTATCCATCTCTTTTATAGAGATATCAAACTGTTCTTTTAATGCTTGACTATTGATAGCTTCTCTAAAAAATGTTAATTGGTAGTGAGCTAACTGAGAAGCTTGTGTCAGTGCTTTGTAAGTTGTCATATTAATACCAATAAAAACTTTTTACTTCAAGTTCTTTATCATTTTGTAAAACAAACTTAAATTCACCATAACCAAGTTCAGTCATTATTTCCAAATATTGACTTGGTAATAAATTAACAAAATCATATCCTTTTATTTCTGCTAAATTACATAATTGTGGACGTAACTCATTAGTAATATCTTTTTGAGTATCATAGTAATTAGGATTATATCCATGTCTTGGATATCTAATTTCCTCAACTTCTATACTAGCAGGAAAGGTAATACGTTTTGTATATTGTGTTAGTTTAATTTGATCAAAAGTATTATCACGATATGTATTACCAGTGTTTATTGTTCGCATTTCATTATCCACCATAATCCCTAATTGAGGATAATCTCTCCAAGTTCTATTATCATCTACACTCTTTGTATATGGTATAATCTTTATCGTTTTAATAGGTTGTGAATTAATTGTCTCAAAGAAATCATCAACCAGAAATGCATAATTATCAACAATGTCTTCTGATACAACAGAACTTAATATACTTGGGGTTGTTGGTTTAAATGAACTACCATCCCAGAAGATATGTTTCTTACCTTTATTAAAGTGTATCTTATTAGCTCCATATTTCTGTGTGTCAGTTGACTTAAAATCCCACCAATCAAATTTACCCAAATATGTTAATATTTCATCTGATTTCTTTTTGTGATATTGACAACCAGGAACTAGTTCTTTTGTTGATACTTTCATATCTTGTTTATTTGTGTATTCAACTGATTCTTGATATTCAACTGAATTACAAGGTAATAATATTAAATCAGTACCACTCCATGCAAAAACACATTCTTCGACAATGTCTCTTTTAGATACATCCGAATGCATTAATATACCAAGTAAATTATCAATAGATATTTCAAATTCAAAATCTCTTGAATCATATACACGTACAACTGCACGACTACTTCCCCAATCAGAATATCGTTGAATTCCCTTGTTTAATATAAAACCTGATTGTGGTGAATTATCGTATTCTATTGGTTCAATTTTGTCATCTCTCCAACTATCCCATGATTTTTGTTTACGCAACACATTCTTTTCATCGAAATAAATAACATATGCCAATTTACCAGTAAATGTGTCTTGTCGCTCTTGAAAACCAATTTTGATCCGTTTTGGTATGAATAATTTTGTTTTCAACTTATGTCTCCTTACTAAATAAATCTTTCATATTTTTCTTCTATCGGAACTACAACTGATTGAAATTCAATCTCAACCTGTTTTCCATATCGACCAGCAGTACGACCATATCCTAATCTACTTAAGGTTTCAGATATTGCTGTTTCAATTTTTTGAATTCTATCCCATTGTGCTTCTTCAGCATTAATTCCTATGGTAACAGTAATCATTGTCATCATATTTCTCCAATATTCAAAAATGAATATTATACACTATTTCCCTAATTAAATCAACAACTATCTTCTCCGAAGTTATTCATTAAATATAATCCCTCACTTCGTTTCAGGATTATATTTAATGAATAGTTTTGTTTTATTAATACAATATACAAAACAATAATCCCCGCCATTATTTGGTTTATTATAACCATCGCAATAAGCGTGACATTACTACGAGAACAAGAATTTTACTTTCTTTTGAACAAGGAGACGTCGCTCCCAAGTTGACAGACTTAAAGGCTTGGAGAATATATCCGTATATTCCTGTTCCTACTTCGTTGGGAGAAGGGTATCACCAACTGCACCTGCATTAGGTAGCTATGTTATTTTATATTTTCTAAATATACCTTTAATTGCTCCACAGCCATATCTGGGGATTCAAATCCATCTTTGAATCCTGGATATGATCTAAAAAAATCAGGAAAAGTTTCATGAAATAATAAAGCATACCACTTAAACTCCCCCTGTAAATTAAATCGCTCAATATAATAAGCCCTTTTATCTGTTGTGGTTACTTTATACTTAACTGGGATTATCGTTAATTCCTCACTCATTAACTTAATCTCTTTATTTTATTTCTTGCAATAGCATATAGGTCTTGAATAGTTTCACATGAAATAATATTATGATTCTCACATACAATATCAATATTCCCTTTACGCCAGAAACCATCTGGACAACATACCACCATCTTCCCTGAATTAGCATATAAACCCAATTCTAACATTGATATAGGTGACATCGTATTTGGCTGCAAATACATTAATATCAAATCAGATATTGATAAACACCTTAATTCCCATTCTACCTGCTCACGAAAATGCGGATTATCTATCGATTGAACCCATGACGAATCCCACTCAGTTCTTCTTGGATTTAATACGACAATATCATATAATTGAAATTCATCACAAAAATCAGACTGCCAATCATCAGCTTTCCCCATCTCAATAGATCCAGGTAAAAAAACTGTATACTTTCCATTTGGTCTAAATCTATTTGGTGGAAGTACTATATTCACTCTAGGTAACATATTAATGACCAAACTCATTTCTTAATTTATTATATGACTCCATATCCTTAATTATAAACTTAGGATATACATCATTAGATAAAGTACCATTATATTCCAAACAATCCCTATATCGCTCCACCTCATCCTCAAAACACTTGACAATCATTCCAATGTTTAATGGATAACTATCCCCTCCCCTGACAAAAAAATATAATATCCTTTGCCCTAAATGCTCATAAAAATATTGACTATACTTCTGTAATCCTTCTACAGAATATAAAGAACTCCTTAATTCAATATTTTCCATCATATCCTTTTCATTATATGACTCAGCACTCCTTAACTGCCCCTCAAAATATTCTAACATCATTTCCCCTTATTATTAATTTTTTATTTTGATTTTTTTGGGTTAAAAATTCGTTGAAGAAGGGAATTGTAAGCAGCTTTACCTGGAATATCTTCATCTTCTGTAATTGTATATTGATTTTCTATTTCTAAACATTTAGGACATATATAACTTAAATTCTTCATTAATTTAGCATTTCTTATAGTTCCTACATATCTTGTACACTTATAACAATATACATTTAATCCCTCTTTATCTGTCATTTTAAATAGGTGATAATGGGTTACTAGCCTGCAAATCTAATATACGAGGAAAAAATTCTTCATCCATATCTTTGTTAGGAGTTTGAATGACCTCTCCTCGACATTCACGAATATGCCTATCTAAAAGTATCAATTGCTCATCACTTAATAATTCCCTTGCCGTATTATCACCATTACATACACTTAATAACTTTTCAAACTCAATAGATGGAATACCAGGATAATGCTGCTCACAAGCAACTAATAATAAAAAAATTAATATAACCTTTTTCATGTCATCCTCCAATAAGAATTTAAAATACTTTACTACTATTCTTTGTAAAAGTCAATTAACAACATTCCATCGAACAAACCTTTCAAGTCTCCTCCAATATGGAATATATTCATTATTAAAATATTTATTAATAACCTTTTCTAATTTTGGAATATCCGTTCTATCAAAATCCCTATTCCACCCTTCTGGATTATTAGCTAATTCAATCGCTTCCTTAACACTTAAAGAACCCTTTAATTGTACCTTGTCAATACATATAGATCCATTTGATGCGAATATACCATTCGCATCATAATGCCATTTATCCCCTTCATCATTAGAAATAATTTTTGCATTAATCTCTACCACAATATGATTGAAATCAACTCCGTTATCCCCCCATTCTCTACATGTATTATTCAATATATTAGGACGAACTAGATCAATATTTGTACTATCAGACGAAAATCCAATTATACGCACAGGACATATATGTTGCAATTCCTTTGCTACTAATGCTGCAAAGATACAGCATCCACCATCATTAATATTAGGAAACTTTTTTGTTACTTCTTTAGCTAGATTAGTTAATTGAATTTTAAATACCATTTAAACCTCATATTAAAAATTAGAAAGACCCCTCATCCCTGAGATTATTAATAATGAGATATTATAAACGATTTTTATTCACAAATCAACTAAATATATTATAACCTGATTGGACATAATATGAGATTTATTGAATTCCTAATTGAAAATATTTCAATATCTAATAAAAGAGAAAAAATTGATGATGCTATTAAACTAGCCATCAAAGAAACTTTACATGATACTACCGTCCAGTTTAATAGCAATATATCTAGTGAATCTGATTTTGAAATGGATAGAGTTACCCAAATCCTAAATCACTATATCCCATCAAGATTGAAAACTAAAATCACTAACGCCTTAATGCGTATGGGAATTGAAATTAATCCACTACTTCGTAAAGTACAATTTATAGAATTACGCAAAACTACAGGCGGTCAAGCAGGATACGACTACATAACTATTCAATACTCTATCCTAGCCGATTTAATAGATAAAGTCCTAAGACACCTACTAAACGAAATTTATAATACAGAACTATCAAAAAAAGAAATAGCAAAAACTATCTATACCTCCAATTGCATAGATAATTGCGAACCTCAAATAAAAGAAATAAGAGATACTTTTATTCACGAAATGGTCCATATCACACAACATGCAAGACACCCAGAACCGTCCGAACAAAATAAATGGAAATCACCCGAATATCGCTCATACCTTACCAGAAATAAAAAAAGATTCCACGACGCACTTACTAACCTAACTTCACAAGAAGATTGGAATATCTATTACGCCTCACCCCAGGAAATTCCAGCACATGCCCATAATATGGCCCTTAACCTAATGGATATAACAGGCAAATATTCCAATGATATGAATATCGAAGATATGAAATTCCTCCTCTTCAATATAATAGATATCCTTAAAGATTTTAGAAATTGGATTAACGACCCTAGATATGAACAATATAAAGAATTTAATAAACCAAATACCAAACAATATAAAATCTATAAACGATTTATGAAAATTGTCTACCTAGAACTTGTTCACTATAAAGAATTTGTTGAAGATAAAATTAAACATTCTATCCATAACAAAAAAGAAGAACAAGATTATGAAACATGGCTCAATTCAATGGAGAATATGTAAATGCTACTAAAACAATTAATAGAAAAATATGACTCTAAACATATTTGCAAAACACCAGATGCTATCTATTCAATTACCCTGAATAATACTTCCGCCAATATACATGTCAAATTACCAAAAAATAAACAAATACCCGATGAAGATATGGATACACTAGAATCAGACCTCCACTACGCCATCGAAAATGTACTTAAGAAATTTTTTTAATTATGAAACTAATTGATCTGCACGAAGCAAAACAACTCGGAAAATTATACCACTATATTGATGATAATCAATTAATAGATATCCTTCACAAAAATAAAATGCCAAATGGAAAATTTTGGCTTCCCTTAGTAATTGGCCACTCTAAAGGCGGTAAACCTATTATTAAACAAACTTACGGCGTCTCCCTCACTAGATCCTTTATGAATAAAAGAATGTTTAATTGGTATGGCAATTCCATCATAACCCTCAATGGCAATAAATTATCTGAGAAATATAAAATCGTTCCACACGAAGACGCATTCCTCAAAAATCCACTCTATAATAAATCCCAACATAACCAAAGCGAAGAATTCGTTATTACTACTAACGGCATCCCTAATCTTAATAACTATATAATCGAATTACATTTACCCGGCAATATGCTAGATATGTACCTAAACCCAAAATCTATATTCAATGAACAAAAATTATTACAAAACTTTATTATTCATCGCCTACCCAATATACCCCTATAATACCCCTTACATTTACAAGTTTTTTTAAAAAAAGTTTTTAAGACAAAAAAAAATAATAAAAAATTTTTCAATATCAGTATTTTTGATTTATTTTTTTGGAATTGTATAAAAGAATGTTTAGTAGAAAACCACGATGAGACAGAATTTATTTTTGTAGAAAAAATTGGTGGGTGAGTATTTAGTTTTGGTAGAATTTATTTTTGTAGAAAAAATTGGTGGGTGAGTCGTAGGAATTATATTTTGGTAGAAAAAATTG
>Ga0102851_10001446_pt1 | contig 13557 bp, 13 predicted proteins | sample Mud3Dept3metaG_FD_79558 | JGI IMG/M metagenome (GOLD analysis project Ga0102851, IMG submission 79558) | Freshwater wetland microbial communities from Ohio, USA, analyzing the effect of biotic and abiotic controls - Mud 3 Core 4 Depth 3... | ecosystem: Environmental > Aquatic > Freshwater >... | reverse complement strand
GCCTGCGCGCCGCGCGGCTCGTGCTGATGGCAGAAGACGCGGGCATCGAGGGCGATGGATTCATCGTCCCCGAGGTCGGTCGCTTGCTGGAGTTCCTCGAGTTTCTGAACCTCAAGGACCGGTTCGGCGCCTAGGCCGATCGAGCCGGGGCGCGATCAGGCTGCGGCTTCGCCGTCGCGGATCGAGATGCACTTACGGACGAGCTTCGGTAGCTCGTCGTTCTTGCCGTGCACCAAGGTCTCGATCTCGGGCGCCATCTGCGTGAGCTGCTGCTGCAGCGACGCCGTGGTGGTCCCGGTCAGGAGGGTCGAGATCACGACGACGAGGAACGACCCGCCCCAGATCTCGCGAGTCGCCTCGGAGGCGGAGCTCGCCTGGACCACCGTGAACCCCTCGGCCTCGAGAGCGCGGGCAATCTCCTCGCGCTCGGTAGTGATTTCATTGACGACTAGTACAGAAGGCATCGCGACCTCACATCGGCCGAAGAGTGGTGCCGGGGCACCTTTGATCCCGGTTAAGGGAGCAATTTCACCACGCTGCTTACCAGAACCTGGGTCGGGCCGCGAGTGAAAGTCGCGCGATTTGGCGACGAGATCGTCCAAAGCTACCGCTTTACCGTTGGTTAGAACCCTGTTATCTACCTCGACCGATGGCCTGGTGGTCCCGAACGCAAGGGCTCGCAGAGCAGCCCAAGAAGTCCGTCCCCAAGGGGATCTGGACCAAGTGCGAGCGGTGCAGCGCGACGCTCTACGAGTCGGACCTCGACGAGAACGCCCGGGTCTGCACGAGCTGCCAGCACCACTTCCGGATGCCGACCGAGGGTCGGATCGCGATCAGCGTCGACGAGGGCACCTGGCAGGAGCACGACCGCGGCCTCGAGAGCGCGGATCCGCTGGGGTTCCGGGTCGACGGCAAGAAGTACGTCGATCAGCTGAAGTCCGCGACCCGCAAGGTCGGGCCGGGGGACGCCTACCGCGCCGGTACCGCCGCGATCGGGGGCATCCCCGTCGAGGTCGGGTTCTTCGTGTTCGAGTTCATGGGCGGCTCGATGGGCTCGGTGGTCGGCGAGAAGATCGCGCGCCAGTTCGAGCGCGCCGTCGCGCACCGTCGCCCGGCGATCATGTTCTGCGCGTCGGGCGGTGCCCGCATGCAGGAGGGCGTGCTGTCGCTGATGCAGATGGCCAAGACCTCCGCGGCGCGGTCCAAGCTGCGCGAGGCCCGGGTCCCGTACATCGCGGTGCTGCTGCACCCGACGACCGGCGGCGTCGCGGCGTCCGTCGCGATGCTCGGTGACGTGATCATCGCCGAGCCCGATGCGCTGATCGGCTTCGCCGGTCCCCGCGTGATCGAGCAGACGATCCGCCAGCAGCTCCCGCCGGGCTTCCAGCGCTCCGAGTTCCTGCTCGAGCACGGCATGGTCGACATGGTCGTGTCGCGCAAGGACATGAAGACGACGCTCGCGAGGACCCTGCGCTGGTTCGAGCGCGGCCGCCAGCCCGAGCGCCGCACCGGCTCGATCGTCGCGATTCTCAATCCCGGCGACGACGCCGAGCTGCCGCAGACCGACTAGGTCGAGCGATGTCGACCGCGTACGGCGAGTTGCTCGCGCGCCTCCTGCCCGCGCGGCGGTTCGGGATCGTGCTCGGCCTCGATCGGATGCGCGTGCTGCTCGATCGGCTCGGTGCGCCGGATCGCGCGCTCGGGACCGTCGTCCACGTCGGTGGAACGAACGGGAAGGGCTCGACGGTCGCGATGATCGCGGCACTCGCGCGCGCGGGCGGTGCACGGGTCGCGACGTACACGTCGCCCCACCTGTCGACGCTGCGCGAGCGGATCTCGATCGCCGGCGAGCTGATCCCCGAGGAGGCGATCGTCGCCGCGGGCGAGCGCGTCGCGGCGGCGGGTGGCGACGAGCTGACGTTCTTCGAGCAGGTCACGGCGATCGCGTTCGTCGCGATCGCGGCGGCCTCCGTCGATGTGACCGTCGTCGAGGTCGGGCTCGGCGGGCGGCTCGATGCGACCAACGTCATCGAGGCACCGATCGCCGTCGTGACCGGGGTCGCGATGGATCACGAGGCGATCCTCGGTGGGACGCTCGCCGCGATCGCGGCGGAGAAGGCGGGGATCTGGAAGCGCGGGCAGCGCGCGATCGTCGGTGCGTCGGGCGAGCCCGCGGCGGTGCCGATGCTGGTGGAGGCGGCGCGTGCGGCGGGTGCAGAGGTCACCGTCGTCGATGCGGTGGCGATCGCCGCGGTCCCGCCGGTCGGGCTGCCGGGCGTACACCAGCGGCGCAACGCGGCGGCCGCGCTCGCGGCGATCGACGAGCTCGCGGCGCTCGGCGTGGTCGCGGTCGACGCGGCGACCCGTGCCGCGGCGCTCGCCGAGGTTCGTCACCCGGGCCGGTTCGAGGTGTTCGACCTCGCCGGGAGCGCCGCGGGGAAGCCTGCGGTCCGGGTCATCCTCGACGGCGCGCACAACCCGCACGGGGCACTCGCCCTCGCGGAGGCGCTGCGCGATCGCGGCGAGCGGCCGGTGTTGATCCTCGCGGTGTCCGCGGACAAGGACGTCGGTGCGATCGCCGCGGCGCTCGCGCCGGCCGTCGGGGACGTGATCGCGACGCGCTACCAGCAAGAACGCGCGATGGAGATCGACGCGCTCGCCGCGATCGTCCGGGCCGCGGTGATGGACGCGCGCACACCGCCGCGCGACGACCTCGCCGCGATGGACGATCCGGCGACCCGCGGGCAGAGGTCCTGGGCCGTCGCGACCGCGCCGGATCTCGCGGGGGCGATCGACCTCGCACGCACGCGGGGCGCGCCCTCGATCCTGATCGCGGGATCGCTGTTCCTCGTCGGAGAAGCTCGCACGCTGCTGCTCGGTGCCCCGACCGATCCGGTGGTGGTCTCCGATCCGTCGGCCGCCCCGCTCGGATGAGCTGCGCAGCACCCTCGACGTGCCGTCGTCAGCGGGCCGGCGACTGCCACGACAGCGCGAGCAGCGTCCGTGGCTCGGCGCGCCACGCGCGCTCGCGGAACTCGGCGCGGATGGCCCGGGCACCGGCGAGCTCGAGCAGGCCTTCGAAGAAGCCCATCGTCTGGGTCGCGGCCGCCTCCTCGGCGACCTCGCCCATGAAGTAGGTGATCGCGATCTGGGCCTCGTTGTCGTGGAGCATCAGCACCGACAGGGCCGGGAAGTCGAAGAACGTGTCGCGCAGCACGCGGAAGCGATTGAGCGTCTCGACCGGATCGTTCGGCTCGAGCAGCGTCGGGTAGGCCTTGTGCAGCTGCTCCGCCGAGTAGCGTCCCCAGAGCTGGACCGGGAACATCTCGCCGCGCGCGACGATCGCGAGGATCGCACAGCCGAGCCGCTCGAACGCGGACATCGGGTACCAGGCGTCGGGCTCGATGTGGGTCCGCAGGTAGACCTCGTCGTCGGTCGCGAGGTACTCGGGTGCGCGCGCCTTGGAGCCACGGAGCATGCGGACGTAGTCGAGGAACAGCACTCCGCGGACCTGGCGCATGGGCGGGCGCATCATAACGACCCCCGCGGCCCCTTGCGCGCCCTGTCGGGGCCTGGCGGGGTAGCGACGTTATTTGCGCCGGTCCCCGAGGCCCCGTACGATCAGCTCATGCGTCGCGCGATGACCTTGGTTCTCCTGCTCGCGGGTCCGGCTCTCGCCCAGACGGCCCCGCACCGGGAAGGCGAGTATGGCGGCGTGATTCCCGGGCAGACCGGCAAGGCCGAGCCCGGCGCCAAGCCGAAGCCCAAGCGGATGCCGCCGAAGGGCACGCTGTCGTGGATCGGGTTCGAGGCGAAGGACGGCGGCGCCCAGGTGTTCTTGCAGTCGGTCGGGCCGTTCGAGGTCACGCAGCGCGTCGAGGGCGCGACGCTGATCGTCAGCCTCGATCTGCAGCGGCTCGGCGGCAACACGTGGCGCCCCGTCGACACTCGATTCTTCGACAACCCGCTGTCCTCGATCGTGGCCAAGCCGAGCAAGGCCCGCGGCAAGAGCAAGCGCATCGAGGTCCGGATCAAGTTCAAGAACCCGAAGGATGCACGCGAGGGCACGATGCGCTCGCAGGCCGAGGCCGACGGGATGCACTACGTCTACCTGACGTTCCCCGAGGGGACCGACGGCCCCCGCACGCCCGCGCCCCCGACGGGCAGCGACGCCGATAACTAGCGCGCGTCGGCGACGGCGTCTGCGAGGCGCGCTTCGCCCTGCGCACCGCGCAGTGCCTCGCGCGCGTGACCGTCGGCGCCGAGCACGAGCGTGTACGGCACGGCGCGAACGCCGTACTTGCGGCGCAGCGTGCCATCGTCGATCAGCGCGGGGCCCTCGAACTTGGTGTGGCTGATCACGCCCTTCGCGTTCTCGGCCTTGCCGACGATGAACACCGCGACGACGTTCGCATCCTTCGCGCGCGCGGCCTTCTGCGCCGCGGGGATCTGCTCGATGCAGTGCGGGCAGGTCGGGCTGACGAACATCACGATCGAGGGCTTGCCGCGCAGGACCGACGGGTCGAACGCCGGGCCTTCGATCGTCGGGGACGTCAACGCTGCGGCGATGTCTCCGCTCGGGACGGGCTCGCGCTTCTTGCAGGCGGCGAGCGCGGCGATCGCGACGGCGATCACCAGCAGTTGAGTCCGACGGCTCGGTGATGGCATACCGTCAGCATGGATAGCACGCGGGACGACGAGCCGGCAGACGACCTGCTCGACCTGACCCGGCAGCTCCGCGGCCAGCTCCTCCGCCACGCCTCGCTCGGCGCGTGGGCGGCCCCGGGGGGCGCCTCGGCGCAGCCCGTGGCCGGGGCGCCGGACGCGATCCTCGACGAGCCGCTGGTCGCGCTCGGGCGCCGGACGCTCGCCCAGGTCCGCGCCGAGCTAGGAGAGTGCACGCGCTGCAAGTTGCACTCGACCCGTCGATCGATCGTGTTCGGCGTCGGCGCCGAGGACGCCCCGCTGATGTTCGTCGGCGAGGCCCCGGGGGAGCAGGAAGACAAGCGCGGCGAGCCGTTCGTCGGGCCGGCGGGCGAGCTGCTCGACAAGATGATCGAGGCGATGGGCTGGACGCGCGACAGTGTCTACATCGCGAACACGACGAAGTGTCGCCCTCCGGGCAATCGCAACCCGCAGCCCGACGAGCTCGAGCAGTGCATGCCGTTCCTCCAGGCGCAGATCGCGACGATCGCGCCGCGGATCATCGTCGCGCTCGGCCGGCCGGCGGCGAACCAGCTCCTCGGCGTCGACGCGCCGATCAGCGCGCTGCGCGGCACGTTCCACGATCGCCACGGCGTCAAGGTCATGCCGACGTTCCACCCGGCGTATCTGCTCCGCGAGCCGGATCGCAAGCGCGACACGTGGGCGGACCTGAAGCTCGTGATCGCCGAGCTCGCCCGACTCGGGATCGACGCTCCGAATCCGTCGCGAGGCTGAGCATGGTGGACAGCCAGGAGCTCGACATCGAGCTGGTGCTCGATCGGATCGCGGGCCAGCTCGACGCCGAGCTGCGGCTGCACATGCAGGCGTTCGCACGCGCGTATGCCGAGGGGAGCGCGCTGCCGTCGGCGCCGGACCTCGCCGGGCGCGCCTCGACGGCGGCCGTCGGGCGGCGCGCGCTCGCGTTCCCCACGCTCAAGCCGCGCGCCGTCGCGCTGCTGCGGCTCGTCGCGCCGCTCCTGATCGAGCGTGATGGCGGCGTCGCCACGGCTCGCGCCGGCGAGCCGACGTGGGCGGGACTGCGCGCGCTCGTCGAGGCACGTGACGCCGTCGCGAACGCGCGGTTCAAGCGCCGCGCGATCGACGTCTTGCACAGACTCGGCGGCGCGCCCGAAGCGTTCGAGCCGACGACCGCGCAACCGGGCCCGATCGCCGGCTGGACCGAGATCGATCACGTCCTCGAGGATCGCGCCGTCGACGACGCCTGGCGGTTCCTCGGCGAGCCGCGTGGGCTCGAGATCCTCCGCAGCGACATGGCGCGGCCCCGCTACTTCGCCGTCGAGGACGGAGGCCGCGGCATCGCGGTGATCCCGCGGGTGATCGACACGCCGGCGAAGCGGTTCGCGGTGCTCCACGAGCTCGGTCATGCGCTGCTCCATCTGTCGGTCGACCGGGCGTGGCCGCGCGCCGTCGACGAGGCGGGCGCGTCGAGCATCGCCCGCTTGATGGAGGCGCCGGACCGGATCCCGGGCCGGTGGTACAGCCCGCTCGCCACCGCGGCGCGCGCGCGGCGCACCCAGCTCGCACGCGTGCTCGACACCGTCGAGCGGCGCCTGCACGAACCGGGCGATCCGCCGGTGGCGAAGCCACCGTGGGCGCTCTGGCACGACCCGGGGGCGCAGGCCGCGTACGTCGCGGCCGAGGCGATCGCCGACGAGCTGGGGGAGCGGTTCGGGACGCCGTCGCCGCCGCGGGTCGTCGAGGAGCTCGCGGTGGTCGCGGACGAGATCGATCGCGACGTCGTGCTCTGATCATCTCGGGCGCCCGGGTGGTTTGCTCGCGAGCGCGGTCCCGGCCAAGATGGGGCGTGCCCCGTCGCAGCTCGGTCGCGAGCGTCCTGCTCGCCTGCGCGATCGCCGGGTGCGGCGTGCGCGCGCCGGCGCCACTCGATGTCGGCGCGCTGGTGCGCGAGCACGGCGCGGTCCAGGCGCGCGCCGAGCTCGAGATTCGGGTGCTCGATGATCCGCGCGATGTCCAGGCGCGGCTCGCGCTCGCCAGGCTCGCGGACGAGGCGAAGCGGCCGAGCCAGGCGATCGAGCAGCTCGAGGCGGTGCTCCGCCTCGGCGGACCGATCGGCACGCGGTGGCACGCCGAGGATCGCGCGCGGATGGCGCGGCTGCTCGCGACGCGCGGGCGGGTCCGGCTCGCGCGCGGCGCGGCGAGCGCCCTCGATGATCTGCAGCGTGCGCGCGGGTTCGGCGCGGACGTCGCGGCCGACGAGCTCGACCGCGCGATCGCGGCGATCGCCCTCGCGCGGCTGCGCCACGTCGACGCCAAGGAGCGCGCGCGCGGGCAGCTCGCGCTCGCCGGCCTCGCGGGCGCGGCGTTCGCGGATCCGAGCTGGGTCGGCGCGAAGCCCGAGCCGGTGCCGCGCGATCGCGGGCTGTTCGGGATCTGGCTGTGGGAGCGCGGGGCGCGGCGCGCCGCGTGGGAGGCGCTCGACGCGTGGCGCGCGACGACGAGCGTCAAGGGAGGTCCGATCCACGACGCGTACCTGCGCGCGTTCGCGTGGTGGTTTCCGCTCGATGCCCCTCCGCCCGCGGACGTCGATCGGATCGGCCCGGAGCGCTGTCGGTTTGCCGGTGCGGACTGCGCTCCGACCGCGGCCGTCGCGGCGACGCCGGGCGAGCGTGCCGCGCTCGTCGCCGCGCCGCTACCGGCGACGCGGACGACCGATCCGGCGGCGGCCGCCGCGTGGCTCGCGCTGACGTTGCCGCAGGCGCTCCGCGGCGAGGTCTCCTGGGGGGCCGCGATCGCGGCGCGCGTCGAGCAGTCGGCGATCGAGGTGGCCGATCTGCCGCCGTACGCGCGAGAGGCGTTCGCGCGCCTGACCGGTCGCGCGGCCGCGGGCGTCGGTGACGGCGCGCTCGGCGAGCTGCGGCCGGCGGAGCGCCTCGTCGTGGCGGCGGGTCGCGTCCTCGATGGGGCGAGCGCGGCGCACGTGCGCGCAGCCCTCGGCGAGCTCGCGTCGACCGACGAGGGCACGGCGTTGCTCGCGATGGTCGCGCCGACGAGCGCACCCGCTCCGCGGCTCCCGTACGAGACCGCGGCCGCCGCGTACGTCGACGCGCGCGGCGAGGTGCTGGCGACCCTCGAGCCCGTGATCGAGGCGTACCGTCGAGATCCGGCGATCGCGGATCGGCTCGCGCACGCGCTCGTCGCGCAGGCCGACGATGCCGCGGCCACGCACGGCGCGCTCGGCGCGCTGTTCGAGGCGCTCGCGGATCCGGCGCGCGCGCGGACCGCGTGGGAGGCCGCGGCGGCACTGAGCCCCGAGCCGGCGTTCGTGCGCGGGCTCGCCCGCGCCGCGGCGCGCGCCGGCGATCCGGACGCCGCGATGATCCACGGCACGACCGCCGCGGCGGCCGCCGGCGATCCGGCGACGGTGTGGATCGAGCTCGCGCGGGTGCTCGACGGCGTGCGCGCGCACGTCCACGCGCTCGAGGCCGCGCGGATCGCCATCGATCTCGCGGGATCCGACTCGCTCGGCGCGGCGTTCGACATCGCCGTCGCCGCGAGCACCGCGCTCGGCCGCACCGAGCAGGCGACCGCACTGCAGGTGCGCCGCTCCCGGCTCGCCCCGGTCGGCCCCGGCGGCGCGGGTCGTGATGCCGCCGATCCCACGGATGCCGTGACCCCGCTCGCCGCGGCGCGGACCTCGTCGACGGTCAGTGCGATCGCGAAGCTATGGGTCGCGTCGCGCTGGAATCCACGCGACGTCGCCATCCGCGCGGCGCTGCTCGATGCGATCGCGATCAACGATCCCCGCCGCCGCGTGCTCGTCAGCGAGCTGGTCGCGCTCGCCGCGGATCTCGATCCCGAGGTCGGCCGCGCGGCGGTCGCGGCGTTGCGCTGACCTTCGCCCCGCGTGCGGTCTTGGCGCTCGCGCCCGGCGGTCGCATCGTCTTCTGCGAGCTCCGAGAAGGTGGTCGAGATTCACCGCTTGCCAGCTCGTGCCGGTGGCCGCTTCACCATCCCGGGCTGGGTGTTCGAGGGGTTGGGGCCACGGGGAGTCTGGCGCGGGGCGTGCTGCATCGATCCGCATGCGCAGAATCGCCCTGCTCCTGATGCTCGCCACCCTCGGTGGTTCGCTCGGCGGCTGCTATCTCGGGCGGACGCCCGGGCGCAAGGTCGCCTCGTACGTCGCGAACGGCTCGCTGGTGGTGGGCGGACTCTCGGGCATCTCGCACGCCCAGCAGCAGAGCGACGACGCGGACCTGGTGTCGACGATGCTCCTGGTGCCGCTGATCGTGGGCCTTGCCGGCATCGCGATCAATGCCGCGATCCCGACGCAGGAGGAGGCGGCGCCGACAGTCGGCCGGATGCAGCGACCGATCGCGCGACGGTGAACCTCAGCGCCGCGGAGGCGGGCGCACGCCGCGCTGCTTGTAGGCGACGTAGTCGGCGACGATCGTCGCGTGATCGAAGACGAGCGGGCCGGGCAGGGCGTCGGGTGCGCTGATGATCGCGCGCTTCGCGTCGTCGCCGCCGACCGGCGTGCCGCTCGCGCGACCGATGAACACGGTCGACATCGTGTGCATGCGGCGATCACGCGACGGGTCGGAGTAGACGTGGAACTGCTCGGTGATCTCGACGTCGAGCTCGGTCTCCTCCTTGGCCTCGCGGACGGCGGCGTCGATCGCCCACTCCCCCTCGTCGACGAAGCCGCCGGGCAACGCAAAGCCCTTGGGCTCGTTGGAGCGCTCGATGAACACCAGCTCGCCGGGCCGTCCGTCGACCTCGATCAGGATGTCGACGGTCGGCGTCGGGTTCTTGTACTCGTGCTTGCCGCTCACTCGGTGCCTCCTGCGAGCGGGCCCTCGATCCACGCCGCGAGCTCCGCCTTGAGCTTCGCCGCGTCGGGATCCGAGTCCGCGATGTTCGTGCGCTCGTCGGGATCCTTCTCGAGATCGTAGATCTCCCAGCGCGAATCGCTGATCCGGTAGAACACGTGGCGCTTGCCGTCGGCGGAGATCATCGACTTCGCGTCGTGGTCCCACTTCGGCTCGGGCAGGAGCTCCGAGAACGCCGGCCTGGGCGGCAGCGGCGTGCCGGCGAGCACCGGGACGAGGCTGCGCCCGCGCCACGAGCCCGGCGCCTTGACGCCGAACAACGCGGTGATCGTCGGCGCGAGATCGATCAGCTCGACGACGTCCTTCGCCATCTTCGCCTCGACGCCGGGGACGCGGAAGATCAGCGGGACGTGGATTAGCTCGCGGTACAGCGTCTGGCCGTGGAAGAACATCTGCTCGCCGGCGAACGTGTGCACGCCGAACGCCTCGCCGTGATCCGACATCAGCACCACCGTCGTGGTCTTCGAGAGCCCGGTCTTGTCGAGCGCGTCGAGGAGCGTGCCGACCTGCGCGTCGGTGACCGCGATCTCGTAGTCGTATTTCTGCTTGAGCGCTGCGGTGCCGCGCTCGGTGATCGGGAACCCTTCATGCGTCATGTACGTGGAGTGCGGCTCGAACAGGTGCACGACCATCGCGAACTTGGTGTTCGCCTTGGCGAGCTCCTCGAGCTTGGGGATGGCCTTGGCGAGGATCCGCGGTCCGGCGATGTCATGGTTCGAGCCGGCGATGTCGAGCGCGCCGGTGTTGTCCCAGAGGTCGGCACCCTGTCCGATGTTGCTGACGACCGACACGCCCTCGCAGGTGTCCGGATAGCGCTTGCGATCACAGAAGTAGAAGTGCGAGCTCTGGCCGATCGTCGTGAAGCCCGCGGGCTTGAGCGCCTCGAACAGCAGGTCGTTCTCGTCGAGCTGCTGCGAGTAGCTCTTCTTCAGCTTGTCGACCTTGAGCTGCGACGGGTAGCGCGAGCTGAGGAACGACGGCACCGAGCGCGGCGTGTTCGGTGCCTGCGCGAACGCGTTGGTGAACACGACCGAGGTCTTCGCGAACGCATCGAGCCGCGGCGTCAGCGACTTGCCGTCGCGCTGGTAGCCCATGAAGCCGAGGCGATCCGATCGCAGCGTGTCGACGAAGATCACGAGGACGTTGGTCCCGCCCAGCGCCGGCATCGCGGCGTCCACGGGCGGCGGCGCGCTCCCGGAGCCCGCACCGGCATCGGGCGGTGACACGGGCGGCGTGGTGTTCGTCTCGCGCTTCGCGTCGCCGCCGACGCAGTTGTCGTCGAGGCCGTTGCCGGGGACTTCCTTTGCGCCTGGGTTCACGGCGGCGTTGCTGTCGTCGCAGTCGGGTCCGCCGAAGAACGCGGAGAACCCGTCCTTGTCGGCGTCGCGCAGCGTGCGGAGGATGCCGACGATCCGCGCGCCGATGTACGAGCGCTCGGTGATCGCGGTGCGCGTCGGCTCCGACGGCGACCGCAGCGTCAGGACCGGCAGCGCGAGGGCGAGCACGAGTCCACCGGCGACGCCGGCGCCACGCGCAGGGATCCGCTCGCGGAGCCTCGCGAGCGGGCCGTACGCGAGCAGCGCGAGCACGATCGCGACCACCGGGAGCATCGCCGGGGCGATCAACGAGCCGAGGCTGAGCGCCTGGTAGTCGAGCTTCTTGACCACGACGAACCCGCCGGCAGCGGCGATCGTCACCACGACGCCGAGCACGTAGAGCACGGACAGCGAGACGCCAACCGCGCGCAGTGGCCGCACCAGCGGCTCGACGCGGAGCACCGCGCCGGTCGCGAGCCGGGCCGCGCGATAGAGTGGCAAGGCGCCGAAGGCGAGGATCGGCACGAGCCCGACGACGACGCCGCCGAGCAGGAGGCCGCCGACGCTCTTGCGCTCGACGTTGCCGACGAGCCCGACCGCGAGCTTGCCGACCCCGACGATGAACACCACGGCGACGATCGACGCCGCGATCAGCACGGCGCTGACCGCTCGATCGAGCTCGCGGTCCTCGCAGAGCGTCTTGAACAGGCGGCGGAGCCAGCCGGCGCCCCACGTCGCGTTGCCGGCACCGAGCACGAGCCCGGTCGCGAGCGCGATCGGCAGCGTGATCAGCGCCCACAGCCCGAGCAGCGCGGGCGCGAACCCGACACCCCCGCCGGTGTGCACGACATCGGCGATGCCGAGGATCAAGCCGGCGACGAGGAGGATGCCGGCGCCGGCCGTGAACCCGGAGCGATAAGGAGCGGAAGACGACTCGGACATCAGCCGGAATTCGTTACCACACCTAGCTGCGCCGGGCCTCGACGAGCACGCCCTCGACGAACCGCGGATCGATCTCCGTGTCCTTCACCGCGCCGAGGATCGCCTCGAGGTCCGCGAGCCAGCCGTCGACGAGCTTGGCGACCGTGGCGCCGGTCGCGCTGAGCTGGGCAGCGCCGAGGCGGGATCGGATCGCGTCGAGGCCGGCCGCGCGCGCCGCCGGCGTGAGTGCGCCGTCGTGCATCCCGTGATCTCGCAGCTTCTGCAGCTCGGCCTGGGACAGCGCCTCGCCACGCAGCTCGCCACCGACGACCGCGCGCGCGAGCGCCGTGCGGATGTGATCGTCGAGGTTCGGGCGCGGCTCGGGAGCCTGGCCGGTCGCGATGACGTCGACGCCGAGCCCTTCGACGAGCGCGATCCGCAGCGTGAGCGCCGTCAGGAGCTCTCCGGCACGCCGTAGATCGGCCTGTCCCTCGAACGGGCGCATGCCCGTGGTCGGGGGCTCGTCGGCGGCGCGCGAGAACAGCGGGCGCGGCGAGCACAGCCCAGCGACGAGCTCCTTTGCCGGCGAGCCCGCGGTCACCGAGCGCGCGGCGAGGGCCTGCGCGAGGCGCGCGAGCTTGGTCGTCACCGTGTAGCCGACGCGGAACAGACGCTGCAACCCGATCGATCCGAGCGCTGCCTTGGCGCGCTCGAGGTCTCCGCGCGAGATCACCTCGAGTCCGAGGGAGACCGTCGCCGTCGCGTACAGCGCGCCGCGACGGACGACCTCGGCCTGACCGGGCTTCGCGCGCCCGGCCGCGAGCACCTTGTTGACGAGGATCATCAGCGCGGCCTCGAGGCGCTCGGCCTCGTCCGGATCGTCGATCGCGGCGAGCGCACGGGCGAGGAAGCTGCGCCCCATGACCTCCTCGGCGACGACGACCGGTAGCCGCGACGGCTCCTCGGCGACGTGCTTGTCCTGCGAGCCCTCGCCGATCGTCACCTTGTCGGCGTCGAGCGGGCGGAACAGATCGAGCGCCTCGTAGAAGTCGACGTAGCCGAGATCCGCGAGCCGGCTCGAGCGCCAGCGATAGCTGCTCTCCTCGAGCTCCGCCGCCGGCTCGCTGCGTGCCGACATGATCGTGTGGCGCGCGAGGTCGGGGTCGGCGCGATACAGGTCCTCGACGAGCTGCTGGACGAGGCGCTGCATGTCCTCGTCGCCGAGCAGCTCGAGCAGGAAGAACCGATCGGGGGTCGGCAGGATCGGGGAGTCGTTGTCCTCCTCCGGCTGCTCCTCCTGGGTCGTGTCATAGACCCGGACCACGCGCTGCAGGATCAGCGCGCGTAGCTCGGCGTCGAGGTGTCCCCAGACCTGGCCGACCTTCTCGAACCCGAGATCGATCAGCGAGGCGAGCCACGGCTTGAGCGGCGCGACCTCGAGCGCGTCCTTGTTCCAGCCGTCGAGGTCGAAGCAGCCCTGGTACTGCGCCGGGGTCGCGTACTCGAGCAACGCCTGGGCGTCCTCGAACCCGACCTCGTGGACGAGCTCGAAGACCTCGGTGGGGGTCAGTGCTGCGATCGCCGCCGGCGCATCCTCCGATGACAGCAACGCATCGATCCGGCGATAACCACGCGGCCCGGCGAGCTGGGCGCGCAGGCGGGCGAGGGGGCCACTGGGAGGAATGTCGCTCATTGGAGGTAACGTCAGGCGTCATGACTAGCACGAGGGCCGTCGATCCCATCAT